>Ga0307515_10010532_pt1 | contig 17711 bp, 21 predicted proteins | sample 17_EM_MG_FD_194513 | JGI IMG/M metagenome (GOLD analysis project Ga0307515, IMG submission 194513) | Populus trichocarpa ectomycorrhiza microbial communities from riparian zone in the Pacific Northwest, United States - 17_EM | ecosystem: Host-associated > Plants > Roots > Unclassified | place... | reverse complement strand
ATGGTTGCTGAAAACTTTATTTTGATAAGATACTATTAACACACTGCAAATACAAGAGCCTTATATGAATCTATAGATGGACCCGCTGTGCGACCCGCTGACAACCCGCCCAATTCAGACGGGTTGGAAGTTTACCCTGGAACCGTACCCGAGTGGGCAGTTCGGGTTTATTGACGACCCGCACCGCCAATTTGGCAACGGTTCGGTTTGGACCCGGACCCGGACCCGAAGTGACGGTCGGGAACCGTTGCTAACACTACACCTACATACCGTCTCTCACTCATCTCCATCAATCAACTGGACTCCGCTGGATCTACAGCCACGTTTGACGGCGGCAAATGCTCCATATCATCGCCTCAATCACCAATTACAATCATCGGTCATCGTGTCAATGACCTCTACTTCATATCTCCCACTGCATGTGCACAGACAGCATCAACCTTGGATGGACTTCCAAGCACACCTCCGGTCACAGATTCACGCACAATCCCCAAGTCCACTCGGAGGCAGTGAACACGAAGCAAACTCACCACTGAATCTACGAGTCTATCTCCGACCACTCATCTGTCCGCACCTCCCAACTGATCTCCAAGCCCACCTGCCATCTCATCTCCGAATGCACCTCTGAGTGCACCGCTATCTACCTCTCCAAGGAACCCTGCCATCTCATCTCTGAATGCACCTACAATTACCTCCAGAAGCCCACCAATCGCCGCCACGAAGTCATAGTCCACTCGAAAGACTCTCACCATCTCACAGTCAAGACTATGGCATCAGCGTTTTACTCACATGCAGCCTGCCTCCGTGCCATCTCTTATCCCCGAATACATGAAAGACGACTCGATGTTGACTGTATGCATCCAAGCCAAGCACAAGCAAAAGTTCATTCGAGTCAAGGTCAAGCGCACTACGAAGCGTTTTCAGCTGGTACACTCTGATGTATGCGGTGCATTCTCTACTCCCACCTTCGGCGGCAACAAGCATTTCATGCTATTCGTTGACGACTATACCTGCTTCACATTCGTATGGATGCTCCCAGATATGAAGTCGGAGACTTGCACCACCGCCTACAAGGCCTTTCGACCCCGGGTTGATGCTCTGGGCCAGGGCTATCAAATCAAACGATTTCGGTGCAATAATGGCCGAGGGGAGTATGACAATAAGGCCTTCCGCTCAGTTCTCACTACGAGCAGTACAACATAACAACCGTGCCCGCCTTACTCTGACCACAAAAATGGAGTAGCTCAGAGAATGATCCGAACTATCACCGAGAAGGCTCAAGCTATGATCATTGACTCCCAGGCGCCTTTCCAGTTTTGAGGAGAAGCCGTCAAAACTGCGGTCTACCTCCATCAGCGATCCCCGAACGAAGGCCTGACAAAGCGAGATGACCAAGATGGCTACAAAGCACCATACGAAACTCCATACGAGATGCTCCATGACTTTGGCAAGCCCGCTCACGCTGAGGCTGGCAACAAGATATCATACAAGCCTCCAATTCACCACCTGCGACGATTCGGCTGCTATGTGAACATGCTTATCCCCGAAGCCCAGCGCGAATGTAATTTTGGTCCTCGATCAAAGCCCTGAATGATGATAGGCTACACCCACGATTCAAGGACATTATGGAGGATGTGGGACCCATACTTTCAAGTGGTTCGAGCACAGTCGGAAGTCATCTTTGATGAAGAGCGGAATGCATTCGTTTCATGCACCACTGACGGAATTGATATTTTTGGACTGCCAGAAAATGTAGAATACATTAAGGAACGTCATACTACAGATGGACTTCTCCGAGAAAAGAACGGTTCAATTGGAACGGGTGGAGATGAACTCCTTCATGGCCGTCCGAAGGATATTAGCGAAACAGGTGAAGGCCACAGTGGTGGTGATCACGGCCACACTGATGATGTCACGGATGTGCATTGCCATCTGCCCGATGACCATACACTTCGACAAAGTCTCCCTGCACGTACAGGTTCGAGACCATATCCTCCTGAGGAGGAGGATACAATCATTCTCGCACACAGTCGTGATCACAGCACGCGCGAGACACCGGCTTCGAGGCAACATATTGAGCACAGCCGACGTCTCCACTGCGAGAATAACACTGCCCGCAGGCAACCCGCGGCAATGATCAAGCAATCAACTGGGCCACTACCATCGACCACACATTGTGTCACAAGAAGTGAAGCCAAGGCCTCCGCGGAAGCATCGATGGCATCAGCACTGGCATCAACCACTATCAATGGGGACCCATCAACATATGCCGAAGCTATGGCAGGTCCACTTAGGATCACTGGAAGCAAGCCATTGATGAAGCGAGTGCTTCCATCCTCTTGAACAACACCTTCACCACAGTCAACTCCAAAGAAGCCAAGCAATTGCTTATGAAGCTGGTTGGCTCCAGATGGGTCTTCAAGACTAAGAGAAACCCCGATGGGTCTACACGTTACAAGGCACGCTGTAAAGGCATACGCCCGTGTATGGCCTCGTAGGAAGGTATATCAGTATATACGGATGCAAACGTGGATGTCCATATTGTAGAGTAATATAAAGGTAAGATTATCGCTAGAGATCTAAGGCTCGTTGCGAGCCGACTATATAAAGCGGGTGTTACCCGGCCCTGGACACGTCACGCACAGCCGTGCCATTACACACGCCTTGTTATCAAAGGCTATGAGCAGACTGATTTCGGTGAGACATATGCTTCTGTTGGAAACCCAACTACCTTTCGATATCTCATCTCTCTGGTCAGGAGATGTGGATGGAACATCGATCACTTGGACCTAGTTACCACATTTCTCAACCCTGAAGGTGATGACGTTGATATCTATATGGTGCTCCTCGAAGGCTGGCTAGAAGGCCATGAAGACACGCGCACACACGCTCGGCCAATCATTGTGAGACTGTGAAACGCTCTCTACGGCCCCACACAGGCACCACGGCTTTGGCACAACGATATCAACACCTTCCTCCTCTTCCTCGGGTTTACACAGTCACCAGTTGATCCTAACGTCTATATCCACAGCGATGGCATTCTCATCCTTCTGTACGTCAATGACATCTCCATGATGAATGCACATCCGGCGTCTGCGTACAAAGTAGCGATCGAGGTCAATGCAAAGTTCTCGGAAAAATACAAGATCACGAACCTCGGTCCAGCACGGCAATTCCTCGGCATCGAGATCCATCGTGATGAAAACGGCACTGGCATCAGTCTTGGCCAGAAGGCCTTCATCCCCACGATTCTCAAGTGATTCCACATGCAAGATGCTCATGGAGTCACAACTGCAATGGACCCTAATGTGAAACTCGACTTAGCCGACGATCGGGTGGAGAAGGAACTCGACAAGGACAGTGTCAAGCACTATCAAGCGCTCGTCGGATATTTGATGTACGCAGCACTTGCTACGCGGCCAGATATATCATATGCAGTCGCTGCTCTCTGCCAATCCAATTCCTGTTCATTCGCCAGCCATATGACCGCAACAAAGTGAGTGCTCCAGTATCTCAAAGCCACAGCAGACTTTCGACTGCACTTCAACGGCAACGGCAACGGCAATGGCAACGGAAATGGCAACTACGGCGTCGTCGGATCTACAGACTCTGACTGGGCCAGCGATAGCACCGACCGCAAGTCACAAGGGGGGCACCTTATCCTTACGTGTCATGATGGTGGCGACATATCATGGCAGTCTCGGAAGCAAGACCTCATCGCCCTTTCAACACTCGAAGCCGAGTACATCGCCTGCTCTGAAGCCCCCCAAGAAGCAAGATGGCTGCTACAATTCCAGAGAGATATTGACGGCTCTCAAAACCAAGCATCACCGCCACCATCTCCGCTCCCGATCTACTGTGACAATCAAGCTGCCATTACACATAGCACAACCAGAGTGATCACGGCCAGAACAATGCACATCGATGTGTGCCACCATAATAGTCAAGATCTGTATGCTCGCAAAATCTTAGACTACTCCTACATACACACGAACGACAATGTGGCCGATATTCTCACGAAGCCGCTCACCAAAGAGAAGCACATGAAATTTACCATGGGAATGGGACTGTGGTAATACCAGATTTGGGTGGAATTCAATGGAATATTGCTTTTAAGATTGTTTGATGCACTTGCTTGTTTACGGATGGCCATCCACAGGCTACGGTTGTACTCTTTTCCCTGCTCACACAGTCACCTCTCACGAGCAGGGTTTTAGAGGAGGCTACCATGGGAATTACATGCAGCGCACATACGCTTGCTATCATTTGTTTATCTGGATGCTTCAATCATGTTTGGTACTCGCATTTGTTTAGTTCTTGCTTCACGGAGTATAGCAAGAGGGGGGAATGTTGTTGGAAGCCCTAAGGTTCACGATCGTGACTGTCTCATTAGACTTCACACCATGACTGCCCTTTTAGACTTCACACGATGCTCGCCCTCATGCTCATCATGTATAAGACGCACCTTTGTCCGTCTCTCTTGTACCTACAATAAACTCACTCATTCACATCAACATAGACCATGGAGACGAGGCAGAGGGTAATTGGCTAGGATCATCCACGTACGCTAGAAAGCGACAGTAACCTCGTATCGACATTTTCGAACCAGGGGTGACAATCTAAAGAGGCTGAGGAGCTAGAAATTCATGTCATGGAGACGAAAAAGAGACTACTGGGCCAAGAGCATCAAGCTACCTGACAAGCATGAGTAAACTCGCATGTATATACAAGGATCAGGGACGATGGACGGAATCTAAGCAGCTGAAGGTGGATGTGACGAATATAAGAAGGAAAGAATTTGGTAACAGTCATCCAGGTACCTTGATCTGCATGAACAACCTTGCATCAACATATTCAAACTGTGACGTTGGAACTCGGACGAGGTGATGGACGTTGATATGATGGTGACAAGAAGTAGCGTACTCGGGCTGGAGCATCCAGATACCTTGTCAAGCATGGGCAACCTCGTATCCACATACAGTGACCAAGGTCGATGGAAGGAGTCTACGGATCTGGAGGTACAGATAATCGAGAAACAAAGGAGGTACTTGGCCATGAGCATCCAGATACCTCAGCCAGCATCACAATTCTCGCATTGACATACGGGAAACAAGGACAGTAGAACGAGGTGGAGGAACTGCGAGGACAGGTCGCGGAAATAAAGAGACTACTAGACAAAGAGCTTCCAGATACCTTGGCCACTATGAATAACCTCACTGTGACACTTATGAATCAAGGACGATGGAAATCGGCTGGAGACAGTGTTCCTACTCGTCGGATCGCAAAGTAATGGGACACCTAATAGGGTTAGCGCTTATTACCTGTCCCATAACTTTGCGATCCGACGAGACGCGGCCTGGCCGCCACCAAGCCAGCCCTCCAAAATCACGGCCGGGCCGGGCCAAGCCAAGCCAAGCCAAGCCTCGGATTTTGCGGCCGCTAAAAAGCCGGGCGGCCGGCGGGGCCGCTTAGGAAGACTAGCTGGAGAGCTGCTTATGCAGATCGTAATGAGAAAGAGAGTACGGGGTGAGGAGCACCCCTCCACAGTAATCAGCATGGGAAATGTTGCTTCCGCACTGTCGAATCAAGGACAAGCAAAGGAGGCCGGCTGCTGGATGCAGAGGTGATGCAGATAACAAAGAAAGACTCTTGGCCACGATCATCTAGATACATTAGCCAGCATGAACAACCTCATTGGGATTTTGTGGGACTAGGAAAATGGCAGGAGGCCGAAGAACTGATTGCGCATATCGTTGAGGCCAGTTCAAGGATACTCAGAAAAGAGCCTCTACGTACCATGAAGAGTATCAATATTCTCGCAGCGGCATACAAAAAGCAAAGACGGTGGAAAGACTCTGAGGTGCTAGAGGTGCAGATCCTGGAGACTAGCAAGAAACTGTGTAACCAAAATCACCCTTCTACTTTGTGCATCATAAATAACCTCGCCAGGACATTCCGGGGACAGGGGCGGTAGAAAGGGGCCGAGGAACCACAGAATGAAGTCATCGATAGAATACGGGCGACTTTGGGCGAGGATCATCTCTCAACAGTGCTTCATCGCTAACTTGGCGTTAATACACGAGGAACGCGTGGCTTCACGCCACCTCACGGGTGATGACTAGAATGACATCGTGGTAAGATTCCGTAAGAATATTCTAGCTATTAATCAAGTTTCTCTCATGTGCCTTCGATGTAGCAAAGCAACTTATTAATACGGGCATTGGGCTCAGAAACTGCTACACAGAACTTATAAATAATTGTTGCAAGTGCGATAGGCGTTGATAATCGGCCGGAACTACGCTTGGTCTAATGGACAAAAGCAGAAGCCTAGCAGGTATTACGAAGAATACATAGAAAGGTACCGGCAATTCGTAATGAAATCATGATTCATGATATGGGAGGGCTCAGATAGACGGGCTGGCGAGTAGATAATTATGGATGGTATTTGTGTACATAGTGCTCATAAAGAATACAAGCAGAAATAAAATGTTTCTTAATATTGAGTGAGTGCTTCCCCGGATCTGCAGTGCCTGCATTTCATTACGATGTGCTTTGAGCTTAACTGCCAACACCTTACCTTTTCACTTCCCGAATAGTGTATGCATCTGAGCGGCCAAGAACCGTGAGCAGGGATGATGTTGCAACAAATGGCCGGGAATTCAATACACTCGAACCTTATCCATTGTTCTAGTCAGTTCGCGGAGAATGTCAGTCCGCGGAGTGACCAGTCAACCCACGGAGTCCCACCTTCCATGAAAGAACCAGTCAGATCAGCGCTCCGTGAACTGACCAGTAGCAATATGTGCTAACTATGCTCAAACTAATATTTCAAATAATCCGCACACCTTCATTGTGACCTACAATTGGCTATATCTCTTAACGTCGTGGCGCAACAACAATTACACTGTGCTCCATGTCATTGCTTGAAACAGTCTATTCCTCACTGCCCTCATCCTCACTGCATTCGTCCTCCTCTTCCTCCTTTTCCTCCTCTTCGTCAGTAACCGAGTCTGCCTCGACTCCCTCCTCAGTATCCAGTTCACTCAAATCACTCACAGTACCATCCTCTGCAACTGCCTGGGGCCCATCTTCTGCATCAGCCTTTGCGCTATCCTCAACGGAAGCAAAATGAGTGCTCTCCCATGTATCTCCGCGTGTATTGGCTCGACGGCGTTTTGGATTTTGACTAGGTCTAGGTTGATCAAATATTGTTGTGTTCCATGCAAGACTGAATGTGCCAGAGAGAGCTACAGAAGCCACAGTATTTGTGCAGCGCATACCATCATTTCGGCCATGGCAATGAAGTGTGCAATCAACTTTCTCTTTGAAACATGAGCAGCGAACAGTAGCACAATTCCCTTTACATCCACAACGTACTTGGATGAGTTCAGCTAGACCCAAGGCCAGGGCAGCCACTAGCAAGAGCAATCAACGAGCATGCTAGGGCCCTTTGTGCCCACGGCATCAAAGTCGTGATCCATTGGGTCCTTGGACACTCGGGCATCCCCAGGAAAGTAGAGGCAGACTGCCAGGGAAACAGGGCATGAGATGACTGAGGCTACACAGTACGCGACCGACTATACACCTCGGCCGCGAATAGAGCCTGACGGATCTCCGAATGTAGGACGGCGGCAAAGGCGGAGTGCGAGGCTGACAAGTGCTCCAAACACTACCGCTATAGACTGAAGGGCAAAGCCGGGAGCGAGAGATCTGTCCCAATGACAAGTGTGAAGTTACTGGCAGCAAGGTTCAATAGACTGAAGAATGGGCATGCCCCGTCTAGAACGTACCTAAAGCGGTTGGGACACCGAGAGGACGACAAATACAGGTCGTGCCGATGCGGAACACTACAGACGTGGGAGCATCTCTTCCACCACTGCAGCCGATGGAAAGTCCAGCAGAAAGCGCTCTGAAAGGCGGTGGGAAAGGCCACTGGATGGAAAGTGGGCAGATGCCGACATGTGCATGTTTCTGAGCTGTTTTCCGTGGAGGAATGCGACCAAGTGGTGATGGTCTTCATGGCAGCTCCTGAGGTCGGGAAGTTCCCGCTAAAGCAAGAGGAAGAGCGCGGGCAGGAGGAGCGCGGCCAGGATGAGCGCGGACATGAGGAGCGCGGGCAGGATTAAGGGTGTTTGGACCGGCGGCGATCTCTCTCTCTTCGTTGACCTCTTTTGTTCTTCTCTTTTCCATCTTTTGCGCTCGTTGGATTTTCCTTTGTTTTTGATTTTTTTGTTTTAATCATACTGTATTCACTCTACTTTGAGTATGACAGTCCCTGAATCCCCTCCGCCTCCGGGCTGGCCGGCTAGATGGCGGAGCTCCCCTCCTGCTGCCCCTCGTCCCCTTTTGATACAATACACAAAGACAGAAAGAAAGAGAGAAAGAAGTGGTCTGACAAGCTGGTCAGCATAGAATACAAAGGAATGAAAGAAAGATGAAATCAAGGAGAGTTCTCGGGCTCTGATTCCTCCGCCCATAGCACGCAGCATCTCATTCCTCCGCCCGTTGGCCGCCGCCTCTTCCCCCTTGGTCCATTCTGGGCGGGAACCTCCCGACGTCAGTGGCCGTGAGGAAGTCCTTCGCCGCTTGGTCGCATTTCTCTACTGAGAGCAGCTCAGAGACTTTCACGTGTCAGCATCTGCCCGCTCTCCATCCCGTCGCTTTTCCCACCTTTATCCAGAGAGTCTTCTGCTGGTCTGTCCATCGGCTGCAGCGGCGGAAGAGATGCTCCCGCATCTGGGCTACCATCCTGCCTCTGCCACCGCGCCGCCAGCATTTGTCGTCCTCTCGGTGCCCGAACCGTATTAGGTATGTCCCCACTGGCGCATGTCCGGACTTCAGTAGGTAGAACCTGGCTGCCAGAGGCTTCACGCTGTTCATTGGGATAGGTCTCTTGCTTCCAGCTTGGGCTTTCAGTCTATAGCCGTGGTGTTTACTGCATTTGTCGGCCTCCCACTCAGCCTTCGCCGCCGTCTTTGCTTCTGACATTCGTCTGGTCCCGTTCGCCACCGAGGTATATATTCGCTCTCGTACCGTGCCTGCCCTGTGGCCCTCCCGCGCTGGATTCGCTTGTCGAAGATTTTCCTTTGTCAAAGGGGACGATGGGTAGCAGGTGGGAGCTCCGCCATCTAGCCGGCTCGCCTGGAGGCGGAGGGGATGTTTATAGGCTCTGTCATACTCTAATTAGAGTGAATACAGTATGAATAAAACAAAAAAAAAAAAAACTGGGCTCCGTGAAGTAACCGGTCGGCTGGCGGAGTGTATTTGCTCGCGAGCTGACTGGTCAGCCCAGGGAGTGTGTAGGCTCCGTGAGCTGACCGGTCAGTTCCCGGAGCCCAGTTATTCCGTGGGTTGACTGGTCACTCCGCGGACTGACATTCTCCGCGAACTGACTAGAACACAGATCACTTAAGTGCTGATAATGATCTCGAAGGATTTTGTGTAGCTCCAGCGTGCATCGGAAGATGTTCCGCCTTCGAATGGCTATTCATCTTTCAGGTGCTACAAAACATCTAACTAACGGGAACAGCCGGTAGACTAGCGGAAAGTCTTCAGACTATCGGCAGCCGGATGACGTATGCACCATTACTTTTCAATGACGAAAAGTCGGTTGAATTGGCCAGCCCTGTCAACATCACTCCAGAATTGAGCTAAAAGGTGCGGTTCAACAATGATTTTCAGCTCCGTGCATAGCGATCAAGAAAAAACCTCAAGTGTCTCACACATCAACTGAATACTCACACGATGCACCCAGCATCAAAGATATACACTCAAGGCATGAACGGTATTTTACCACCACCAAAATCTCAGCAACTCATGAGTTCCTTCGATGAGCTACCCACGATTTAGCGATGCGCTAAAAGAGGAAAGAAACAAAAAAGGAATGGAGAAGCGGCGAATTGAACGCCGGACCGCCTCTATGCTAAAGAGGAATCATACCACTAGACCACATCCCCATTGTGCCAATAGCTTTCAAAATGGTCTCTTCACCATAAAAGAATCAGTTGAAACACCTTTGGCATGAGAAGACAAGCGATCGTGCGACAACAGGTGCGCGGTAGAGTTGGAGAATGGGGAATATGACCGCTATATTGCATCTCCCACAGACCCTCCGATTTCAAATCCTTCCAACTTCTGATCTCTCAGCGCACAATATATCCCCTCTTACCTGCCATGGCAGTCGATATTTTCTCCATACCAGCAATGACAGCGGGAGCTGAAGCATTATTCGCTCAGCACAAGCTGATAGATATTAGGAGGCCGGCGCAATCGACTGCACATTGAAGGCCTTGAGGCACCGGATACTATGAAGTCATGTGACAAGTTAAACATTGAATCTCCGCAGGTTGTGATCAGTGCAGCAGGTGATGGGTACGGAGTGAGGATTAACCAGAGATAGATTTGGATGAAGGAAGAATGATGGATTTCGATGAGATGAATTAAGCTTTTGACGCCGCGTAGTACTTATTTTTTACTTCGTTATAGCTTATGCAACAGAATATGATTTTTGGACTGGTCCAGACTGGAAAGGTCCAGTGCATGACTGTCATTGAGTGGTCGAGTCCGGTCCAATCTCTCCTGTAGACCGGACTGTACTGAGCTCAACAGCAGATTGAGTCCGTCTGGACTGGTGAAAACATTGGTACGAATAACAAACGTGGACTATACACGGCATCACGAATGGTCATTCGGCTAACAGAACGCAACGTGTTACTTTGGATGCTTCTTTGACTTGTTGATTGACTTTATTCTCTCTGTCTCGAGGGCCAAATGCCCGTATATGTGCAATCTCCCATATGCGTACGCGTATGCTCTATCTGACATGAGACGCATCACCCTGGTCCTGATGCATATCCTCATACAGCCACCATCGTCATACAAGACATCAGACGATGCTGAGACACACGATCCAAGTACACATGCAACACAACGGCTGATGAACTTCAGACATACTCTGTGTTATCGTAGCCCGGTACGAGCGCACCTGGTTGTGTCAGTTTTGTATGTAGTCCGTGGAGCAGCATAGTCTCCAACTCCTACATACATTTTAATCCCCCGGCACTTATTTCCCGCGTCCAGTAGGGCGCTGGGAGCGGGGGTGCCCAGCGTGAAAATACTAAGTAGACTATCTACGGCGAAGTATGACCACATCATCTCGTTTCTACGCTAGAAGAGACTTGTGGAACCCAGCTCGAGATTTACTTGAAACTGCAGCCCTTGAATAGTAGATGTCAATCGGGGATCGGTATACCTAGTTTTACATACTGCAAAACATCCGACTAGCGTTGTGGTAGCAATACATGTTTGTCGGTATATGTACAAGTTGTACCTAGATCCGTGCTATTGGTTCGGCTAATCATTTCAGCTGGAAAGATGAGAGATGACTGGCTGAACTAGCATTCGGTATACACTTTACGAACCTGATAGATTAGAGCAGTGAGGAGTCATAGCAACAGTTCTAACTCCAAATTGCGATTATATATAACCTAAGACTGTACACATAAAATCATCAATGCCTGCATACCAACCTCCGCACCACCGCAGACCGATTTCCCCATTTCCACATCCCCAACCTCGAACTTTTACACTCTTTACAATGGGTTTCTTCGGTCTGGAACCCGCCAATAACCTGGCAGCATCCTAGGACCGAGCCACGCAGTCCCTGACTCTTTACGCCAAAGGCGATGTCTCAATCTTTACGTCTAGAATCACCTTCAAACGCGTCCACTAGCTAGGCGGCCTCAAGTTCGAGCTTGTTGGATAGACTGGACTACGGGGCTAAGGTGCTATGCCATATGTCCACGACCAATCCTTCAGCTTCGAGCTTCCATCACGCGTTCTGCCTAGTGGAAACGTTATCATCGTCACTCAGAACAATCCACACGGCTGAGTCGTTCCGGTCCGCGGGCTCGAGTAGTAGAAGGCCCCTTCCGATATACAAACAACTGACGTGCACCATATTACAACGGATCCGACACTAGGGGCTGGCCCCGTGGCGCAGTGGTATCGCTTCTGAAAATATAGGCGGGGATACGGTCGCAATGCTGCGGGTTCGAATCCTATTCGATTATAACAGCGAAACTTCGAAGAGATTTATTGGAATCTCAGAAGAAGTATGCGAAGAATAAGTATAGCAAGCATAACGATTTCAAGTAATGTTTGAAAGGCAGGCATATACTGAGAAGTGCGTTTGAGAGGAGATATTGTGGTATTCCGATCAATGTCTGAGCAAGTCTACAGAACTGTTCTCTAACCGGAGAAACAGTATCTATATATACAATAATAAATGGGTGATTGTCCGTGACCACAGTCGCGGATCAATAACCAAAACAGGAACAGAAAAACTCTGCAAATGTACAAAAATACATTAGAACCGTAAAGAATATAACAGAACAATCTAGGCGCGTTCTTTTAAGATAAGCGCTGATAAATCCCTCTTCCAACGGAACCAAAAAGAACGTTCTAAATAAGTTCTAACCGGAACTTTCCAGACAACCTAAACACAAAAGATAACAAAAGTATTAAAAGTTATTAACACACCAGATTATCCTTATCCATAAAGTACCATCTTATCGTAGGGAGAATACTTAAGAAAGTACAAATATTACTAAGAGAAATGTAGATACTTCCGTATTTTCAATACCCCTTCTCACTTTGATCCAAATATCTTTGAGCATAAGTGGTCATTAACATATCTTGTCATTCCCTTTGTACATATATCCGCCAAATTTTATTCCGAAGGTACATACATAACAGACACATTTCCTTGTTTGATTTGTTCTCGAATGAAGTGATTCGCAATGTCGATATGTTTTGATCGGTCGTTAAGTTTTGGATTATATGCCACATCTATAGCAGCATTGCTATCGCAAAAGAGAGCCGTAGGAATATCCTTTTTCAATAACTCCTGAGTTCCGCGTTTCAACCAGAGATGATGTTTTGTCGTCATAGCAAGTGGCATATACTCAGCCTCGCAGGTAGAGGTAGCAACGGACCGCTGTTTCCGACATCTCCAGGAGATAGTAGCATTCGCAAGTTAAAATATATATGCAGAAAAGCTTCGTCTCGTATCTAAGCTATTGCCGTAAGATGCATCCGTATAAGCAGTCATTTTGAGTTGATTATTCCATGGATGAAAAAGGTGTCTATCCTTCGTTCCTTGGAGATATCGAAGTACTCTTTTGGCTGCCGTTAGGTGCTTTGTGGAGGGAGATGAATTGAATTGAGAGAGGTGAGTGATTGTATACACTAGGTCAGGTCTTGTTCCAGTAACTAAATACATCAAAGATCCGATTATTTGTTGAGATGCAGTTGCATCAGTACGCTGGTCATCGTCTTCAATAGCCTTTAACTGATGGTTGGAGTCAATAGGCGTCGATACCGGCTTGCAATCTTGCATCGAAACACGGTTCAGAATCTTATCGATAAATGTTGTCTGGGAAAGAGTGATCCCATCGTCGGTAAAGGTTATTTGGATTCCTAGAAGCCAATTAAGCTCACCCATGTCATTGACTTTGAACTCAGTCTTTAACACGTTAATGGTTTGCTCTTTCAGCTCTCCAGTAGCTCCAAAAAGTGTAATGTCGTCCACATATAAAGCGAAAAAGAGATCTCCTGATTCGTGCACGAGAACACAGGGATCCCAAGCAGTGATAACAAATCCGAAAGGTCCTAGGTAATCTACTAACCGTTAGTACCATTCCCTCGGAGATTGCTTCAACCCATAAATACACCTTTTTCATTTTGCCACCATCCCATCTAACCGGCTGCCTTCCGGTAGATCCATATATACTTCTTCCTTTAATATCCCATACAGAAATGCAGTCTTGACGTCCAGTTGTCGAGGTCGCCATCCTTTGCATGCTGATAATGCCAGTAAAAGTCTAAGAGAATCGTAACGAACCACGGGGGCGAATATTTCATCGTAATCCTGGCCTAAGATTTGTGACAATCCTTTCGCAACTAACCGTGCTTTATATTGTTCGACTTCTCCTTGAGCGTTTCCTTTGGCTTTATATACCCATCTGCTAGCCACAATTTTTCTTCCCGCTGGTTTCGGGATAACATCCCAAACATTATTTTCCTCAAGTGACTTAAGTTCTTCATCCGTTGCCTTCTTCCAATCTGACCATTGTGGTGACACTTTGGCCTGTCGGTAAGACTTTGGTTCTTCAACCGTTAGTACACTTAAATTTGCCCACTGACTTGCTTCGATTCCTTCCAGAGGTTGAGGTTCCGGAGTAGGAGGTCGAGAAGGTGCATCCCGCATACTGACTTCAGGGGCAAAACCCTCAAAACCATAGCGTTCAGGCGGATTAACAACTCTTCCAGCACAAGTAACGACCTGTCCAAATGAACCTGGTGGTGGCGTCATAGGCCTTGGAGGAGCAGGAGGAGGACCTCTCAATGGAAGTTGAGATCATTGGTTGGATTGTTGATGTTCTTCTGAGAAATGGTCTGCAGGAAAAACTGTTGGAATAGATTCGTCAAATTCTTCGACTCTGTCGAGTTCCTCGATTAATACTTGATCGTTAGGTTGTTCAGGTTGTTGGGGTAGGGCTTCTCGATAAGCCATATTATTGGCATCGTAAACCCAGTAAGGAGCGCCTAGATATCCGTCTCCCTTTCCCTCTAAGAAATCTACTCTCATTAATCGAGCAACAATCTCATGACCATTGTCGACCAAATCATTAGCTTCTTGGGGATTCTCATCCATCCATTGACGCCTCATATCATCTGATGTTTTACCCTTATTATTTTAGGTATACTCAACAGATGTTGATGGGGTGTTGCTTTGGAGAGGAGTGAGAATTTGATCAATTCGACGGTTTATCATTGGCGTAGCCCCTTCTGTCTCCAGAGGGGGGAAGAAGGTGTCTGCTGATACTATAGTCTTTTTGGTATCTGGTAAGGACACTCTATAATGATGGGGGACATTGGTGTATCCAGTAAAAATAGCCCTTTTTGCCCTCGGAGATGATTTCTTTCCATCCGTTCGTTTCTGATACGGTACATGAATATAACATTCTCTGCCGAAAGGTTGAAGGTGCTGGATCGATGGCTTGTTGCCATAAAAAGCCTCATAAGGAGTTAGATCCTTTAGTGCCGAATGAGGTTGTCAATTTTTTATATATACTGAGGTTAACACAGCCTCGGCCCATAATTTCTTATCGTAAGTCGATGCACTTTCTAGCATGGCTCTAAGCGACTCTCCTATCGTATGATTAAGACTTTCTGCAACTCCGTTTGACTCGGGGGAATACGGAGGGGAAAACTCATGTATAATTCCTTTTGATGTAAAAAACCCTTTCAAGTCCTTGGTAACATACTCCCCTCCATTATCTGTTCGAAATGCAGCAGGAGTTTTGTGGTGTTGAAGTTCCATTTCCGCAACAACATCTTTGATTATTTTAGTTGTCTCACATTTTTGCTTCATTAATCGAGCCCACGCAACCCTAGTAGCATCATCGATTAGAGTAATGTAGTAAAGGGAATTACCATATGACGGAACCGGAAAGGGTCCACTCAAATCGGAATGAACAGGATCAAGTGTCTTCCTATCCTTCTTCGATGTTGACACTCGAGGAAATCGAGTCATTTTGCTTTTAACGCAGGAGGAGCAGATGTAATTCGTAGGTCATATTGGAATATCGGAGTCGGAATATATCTTTAGCGATTTATCCATTGTTGATGGTGCTAGATGTCCGAGAGCCTGATGCCAGAAGTCATAAGTAATATGGGCCGAATGTGATGTCTCAGGAATTTTAAACAAATTTCCTTCAAAAACAGCTTCAAAAACAACTTTTGTTCCCTTATTAATTGAAATATAATCCCCCTCTCCAAACTCTGTGTATCCTTTTTCCCGCAATTTCCTCCAAGAAATCAAAGGATGTGACAAATCAGGAACATGTAAAACACCTCGAACACAAAAAGAAGAAACCGACCCATCTCTCAGAACACAGTCCATCATCACATCTCCCTTGCCTACGATCTCCATGCTCTGTTGTGAACTGGAATTTACAAATCCGCCACATATCGAGTAGTTGAGGAGTCATCCTGCATAAGGGGTCATGTGTGAGGTACAGGCCGTGTCAAAGTAGAAGGACCCGTTTCTTACCTTCTGCTTGGTAGTCACATTTGCTTCCTCGGCCTTATCCTTCTCTTCTTTCTCTTTCTTTTCCTTATTCTACTTTTGTAGACAAAAACATTCATTCCAGGTATGTCCTTCGGATTTTCCTGGATTATGTTTCTTGCACCAAGTGCAAGTCTTCGACGAGAAGGAGGAGGAGGAGTTGTTGGAATTTTCTGATTTTGTGTATTTCTTTCCCTTCTTCTTATTACCCGAAGGTTTAGAAACAAAGAGAGCCGAATTGTCATCGATATCGGAAGTGTCGATATCCATAAGTCGTTGCTTAACATCAGCATAAGTCAAACTATCTTTTGTTGTAAGATTATCGATCACGTTTTTATGGTGTTTGACCAAAAAACCCAACAGAAAATCTCTCTTGGCCTTATCTTCGTTTAGGAACGTAGCGAAGGTTTTTCGATACGTATCCGAGGCGGCTTTCGAGAGTTTCGTAAGGTGGAGCCACTGGGACTCAAACTTGGATATAAATCCTGGTAAGTCTGTACCAGAATATTGAGTAGGAAGGGAGATCAGATTCATTATCTGGGAGACAAGTGCAAAAGCCGAATCTCTATAATATTCAGTGCGAAGCCAGGTCCACATTAGGCGAGGGTTCTCCAACTCGACAATCTTCTCCAAAATGTCTTGAGAGACCACCTCTATGAATATGGTCGACGCAGTATGTTTAACATGCTCGAAGGCATCTATTTCTGTCTGATCAGCATGGTCTGCTGGAGACACACCATCTACTACCACCTCATATGCCTTAATGCCCTTCAGAACTATGTTCATCGAAGCACTTCATATCCGATAGTTGTCCTGTCCAGTAAGTTTACCGATGCTATCGAGTTTAACGTTTACTGGTGTTTTGTTGTTGTTGTTTTTTCATACTGTATGCACTCTTAATAGAGTATGACAGGACCTAATCTCCCCTCCGCCTCCGGGCTAGCCGGCTAGATGGCGGAGCTCCCCTCCGCTACCGTTCATCCCCGCTGACAAATGAAATCTCAAAGAAAGACCAGAACCAGAACAGAACGACAAGAAGAAAAAGGAAAAGAAAAGAAAGGATATATGCCCGCAACTGCCGCTCCCCGCACCTGAGTCCGCCTCCTTGCCCGCTCCATCCCTCCATTCACTTTGGCGGGAACTTCCCGACTTCAGTAGCCGCCAGGAAGTCCATCACCGCTTGATCACACTCACCCCTAGAAAACAACTCAGAGACCTGCACGTGTCGGCATCTGCCCGCTTTCCAGCCCGTCGCCTTTCCCACCGCCTTCCATAGCATTTCCTGCTGGTCTCTCCACCGCCTGCAGTGGCGGAAGAGGTGTTCCCGCGTCTGGGCCGCCGTCCTGCCTCCGCCGCCGCACCACCAGCATTTGTCGTCCTCTCGATGGCGAAACCGTTTTAGGTAGACTCCAGTGGGTGCATGCCTGGACTTTAGTCTGTAGAACCTGGTGGCCAGCGGTTTCGCGCTTGTCATTGGGATAGATCTCTTGGCCCCCGCCTTGCCCTTGAGTCTGTAGCCGAAGTGCTTGCTGCACTTGTCGGCTTCCCACTCCGCTTTGGCTGATGACCTTCCCTCGGA
>Ga0307515_10010531_pt1 | contig 17713 bp, 16 predicted proteins | sample 17_EM_MG_FD_194513 | JGI IMG/M metagenome (GOLD analysis project Ga0307515, IMG submission 194513) | Populus trichocarpa ectomycorrhiza microbial communities from riparian zone in the Pacific Northwest, United States - 17_EM | ecosystem: Host-associated > Plants > Roots > Unclassified | place... | reverse complement strand
TCACACTAATTATCATCATCGGGCACTAACACAAACCACGATGCAATTAAAATTTAAAATTTAAAAAATATTCTCCTATGCCATGCATCACACATGATCGGTCCTGTGCTTAAGGTGGGGGTATGATTTTTTTTTTCCTTTTCATCTCAAATAGACGCTTTACTCAGTGCTAAGCTACTATAATAATTATGTTTAAAGCATTAAACAAGCCACTGATACAATCAACTCCTCTAATCTTTTTTTTCCATGATACAAAACATTTCCTAACACATTAAAATCACTTTTTTTTATTTTTTAGATTCGAGGAAACTTCACTTTTCAAAAAGCATATTTTATGGACTTAGGTGAGCAAATAAAACCTCAATTATCCCAGACTCTTACAAGAGGTGCACACCTTGACTCGAACTTGAGACCTGCTGTGCAGATCTCAAGCCTTTTGCCATCACGCTAAGCCCCTTGAAAACTACATTAAAATCACACTAAAACTCAAAAATAAGTTTTGATTAGTGTTCCTTACCTCTTAACCATGATTTTTATAAAAGAACAATGGCAAGGAAACTAGTCTTTCCTTCACCCATTCTTTCTATTCCTCTTCCTCTCCTTTTCCCAAAACCCGCCCCTTCTAGTTCTTCTGTTATTTGATTTTTTCTTCAATTCCCTAGCTAAACTTCTCCTAGCTCCCTTTTATCTTTATTTTTCTAGTGTATTCTTGCAATTTTTAAAGGAAAATTTGAAGAATTTTTGGCAAAATCCCCCTCCCTCTTCTCCTATGGTGGCCGTCCACTCTTTTAGAAGTCAAGAGTGCATTTATACTCCCTTATTTACACATATTTATTGTTTTGCTCTTCTCTTTTAATTTCAGGTGTTTTTTTAATCAATTATTTGTCTTGTCAATGTTCTTAAAAATAAACCACGTTCAAGGGTTTTTAATTCTTAAAACTTCATTTCTAAAATAATTATTACTGTTACGTTATTTTATTGTCATTTATTAAATTTTAAATACACAAGGGATTTACAATTTTTAAATACAAAGGATTACTGGATTCTCTCGAAACCCCTTCTCCCCGCTCTATGCATTTTGTTTACTATTGATAGTTAGCTACCGTGACGGTTTCTGTTTTTTCTGAACTACATTGAAAAAAATAAAATTATTTGATTAGTTGAATAACTTATATGTTTTTTTTTATTGGACTTCGTATATAATGTATTTTAAATTTTATATTTGTAGAAGCTTAAATAAATTGCTTTTTATCAATGGAGACTTAAAAATCAATCTCACAGTAATTTTAACTGAATTTTTTTTAAAATAGTAACTATACTTTTTCTTGAATTTACTTTTTAAAATAATAACCATAAAAATTATCACAATATTAAACACACACTTAGTTCATCATTGCTGTTATGGTCACCTAACTCGTACTTGAGATTGTGATATAAAGTATTTTTAAAATCACAACTACAAGTATTTTTCTTGAATTTACTTTTTAAAATCATAATTAACACGTTAAAATATAGAAAAAAAACTAAAAAAAATCAATATTTTTTCAATGCAAATAAATATTCAAAAAAACATCTTAAAACGGAAGCCACCACATTCTCACACCAAAGACCAAGTGTCGAGGTGATTAATATAGCGTTGGATCAACTCATGTGTATTTTAACTAAACTTACAGGCCCTTAAGTTAACAACCATATAAGCTTTAAATGATCATGAGATTTGTGAAACTCGAACAAATAACATCTAGAAAATAAATTTAGAACATGATAAATTTACCTACACCCTTCAAGTTAATTCAATACCTTTCTAACATCATAATATTTGGCAGTTCTTGCCATTTTAATGAATTTCGGTGTGAATCGATAAAAAAAATAGGTGTTTAAGAGGAACATTTGCCGCAACCATAAGGGCGTGAGGGTGTTTTTCTCGCCAAAATAAAAACAAATCACCCATGGGCAAAAATGCACTGTACACATAGCAGCAGCAAGCCGTTCGGCTTTCGGCCGGAAATTGACCCACATCTATCGGATACGCCCACCACACCACCCTGTTGCCTACCCACTTTTAAATTCTAACTTTACACACAATAAAAAGGAAAAAACAGATCTCCCTCTTCCTTGTCTAAACCTCGTCCAAAAAACACTGAAAGGGTTTCCATATCGAAACAACCAGAGTTTCTTCTTCTTCTTCTTCTTCTTCTTCTTATTGTACAGTAATAATTTTACCATGTCTATGTCTAAAGCATCAGTGATTTTGACTGTGATCGTGCTCTTGCTAATTAGCTCCAAGGAAGCGGCGTCGATTCAGTCGGGATCGCGTTCGATCCTCCGAGCTGTAAGCAGCGAAAACAAAGCGCAGGTTGATTACGCTGTTGATTTGAATAGCACGAATTTCGATGTTGTTCTTCGTAACACTCCCGCTGCTCACGCCATTGTCGAGTTCTTTGCTCACTGGTCAGTTACTCTTCATCCCAAACCACCTAGCTGTTACTTTCTGCTATTTATCTATTAAATGAAGCGCTTTAATTTTCAAAATTTTTAGTCTTGATTACGAAATTATTTTATCATTTTATGTATTAAATTCATAAAGCAGTGATTTTTAGCACAGAACTATAGAGATTTTCCTGTTTGTGTTTTTTAGAGGGATGATTAAGAACTGAATTGTGACTAGTGTAAATATAATTTGTTTTTTCATACACTAGTTTGATCAGATAACGTGACTCCATCATTTGCTGAGTTATAAGTCTGCCGAGGAAAAAGAAAGACAGCTATAGTGTAAAAGGGTTGTTACTTTAAAGTGCTGGTGCTGTCTTTATTTTGATTGTGGCTTCTATAATGCCTTTCTTAATAAAGTAAGGCAACGACCTTTTCAACTGAATTCTGCGAAATACTCACTGCATTATGTTATTCGAAAAATTGGTTACTGAATTCAGTAATACAATCACCAAATGATATCCAATAAAATTCGGTGACTGTAAAAGTGAGCTTTTGCAGAATTCAGTGAAGATTTTGCAAAACATACACCAAATTCTGTAAAAATTGCAATGACTTCCCTTTTAGGGAAGCATTGTAGAATTTCCCCTGTATGACCAATATTGTTTTCATCTCCTAAAGCTGATTCAGTTTTTAGTTTGCAATCCAGCTATTTGACAAAACATGTAATGTGAGATTTGGACTGGATCTGTTTAAATCACACGACAATCAGCTTCTTGTGTCTGATTCATATTGTGTCTGTTAGACCTTCCACATAACATTTTGTTATATTTGATACATTAACCATAGAACATTGTATATACAGGAGCTTGAGAAAGGTATTAAGACTGAGTAAATGATGGAAAGTGTATAGGGGTTGTGCAATGAATAAAATTAACGTTTCCATGCCTGTTACAATTATTAATTTCGATACTTGCTGCCACATTGGGGTCAACATACTTGTTTATTTAGCGACTGTTTCAAGTGCTCATAACTTTTTTCCCCTGAGATTCAATTTCTCACTACCTTATATTAAGTTTGATATCATCTCTTGCTCCACTGTTTGAATGCTCTCCTGTAAATTATTTCCTCTGCATAACCTGTTTTCTATCTTAAGTTATAATAGAGCCATTTTGCATATGATAATTGGTAATGTGGCCTGTATTATTCCTATATTTGTGTTGATTTTCTAAAACTAAAACTGAGAAAAAGATTTGTGGTCTGAAATGATAGAAGAACTTCACAATAATAAAACCTGTCTTCTATTCTTGTTTATCATTCCTAGGACTCAAACCACTTCTAAATGGTATTTTTTTGAGCTAGCTAGCTGTCACAGGCCACCTTGGCCCTGGTGTTATAAGCTAACGCGGGGGGCGGGGTGATCCTTCAGTTCATGGTTTTAAGCTAAGACAGCCACCTTTTGTACTGATGTTTTGAGCTGAAGGTCAAAAGGATCTTCCTCTTAGTTTCATGGGCCAATTAAACAATTTAAGATTGAAATTGCTTAAACTATAAATAATCATGTATCTGCTGACCAAGTTATTACTTGGTCTATTCTATGTTGTCCACAACCGCATTTTTGTTGGTTTCTCAAAATCAGGTTAATCTGCTTGTATGCATAACCATTAATTGAATATCTATTATACTGAACCAATGAAAAATTCATAAATTATCAAATTGTAAAAGAATACAGCACACCATGTTCCCATGCAGATTATTTGTTGAATCATGCCTTGTGCAATGATGGTTGTTACATTTTCTGTGTGATTCATCTCTTGCTCATTTTATTTTAACAATAACAGTAAGTTATATGACCTTGGTTTCTCCTTGCAATGACTGTCTTTTTCAGGTGCCCTGCTTGCAGAAATTATAAGGTATTGTATGATACACTTTTGCATTAACATTTTTTTTGTTTATTTTCTTATTTCTTGAGCTTCAAATACGCAGCCCCAATACGAAAAGGTTGCAAGACTTTTCAATGGGCCTGATGCTGTGCATCCTGGTATTGCATTGATGACAAGGGTGGATTGTGCTTTGAAGGTATATATACCGTCTTCTTGATTTCTTTTAATACACGTTGTGGTCATGTTCTACTCCTTTTAAATTATTTTGCAATGTACAGGAAATTAGTTGTTTCCATTAGCACTTAAATTGTGCTTTCTTTGCAAAATTTTACATCTCCACAGATTTGAAAGAGAAGAACGAAGCTTGATAAAATATTGTTTCCAACTATTTCAAATGATTGGTGAACAGGGAAAAGGATTGTAGTTATTCATATTGGCACAAATGTTTTCTAACCTCATCAAACTGTTTGTTTAACCTTTTCCTATTAGTGATGATGTTTGTAAAGTTGCGGCTCTTATAGCTCTGTTTCGGTCAATTGATATACATGGGTGGCTTGGTGACTAGTCCCTCTTTAACTTGTTTGGCAGCACAGATAAATAATAAACTCTGTGATAAATTTTCCGTGAGTCATTATCCTATGTTATTTTGGGGCCCACCTTCTAAATTTGCATCTGGTGGTTGGGAGCCCAAAGAAGAGAAGAGTGAAATACATGTCATTGATGATGGGCGGACAGCTGAAAGATTGCTTAATTGGATCAACAAGCAATTGGGCAGGTATTAGATATTCCTAACCACTGCTTGTTTAAGTGAAATCTTCATCTTGTAATTTACATGCCTTTTCCTCAAATGTGCTTGTTGATGTTAAAATTTGTTAATAGTGTGCCTACGAAACAGAATCATGTATCAAATTTCTCTAGAAGTAGAAAGAAATTGGATAAATTTTATGTTTCACATAATCATTTGATAGTGTACCTCGTACTCCCTTTTAGTTAGTTGATTTCTTTCTTTCTTTTCTATTGTACTATTAGTAGAAAAAAATTATACTTCATATTTTTATTGCTTTTGTGTTAGTGACATGCACATGATAAAGTCTTTTGTCAGTTTTGTGATATAAGTGCTTAACTACAGCATGCATCTTGACTAAGCAATCAGAAGATGCTGCACGCGCTAGATATGCTAAGCGCTTGTTCCTTGGGCTCTGTTATTCTGGATTCAGAGAAATGGGTTTCTGTTCATTGAATTATGTTATTTTGTTTCAATGAAGTCTGTTGTTGAAGGCTTCTGATTCTGGCAGTGTATGTTTTTTCGTTTCTTCGATACTGGATTTTGGCTTCAGTCTGCTGCCCTGTTACAACCTTTCATGGTTTTATGCAGTTCATATGGCTTGGATGATGAGAAATTTGAGCATCTTCCTTCAAACATATCAGACCTTGGACAGGTTTCTGCTTGCATAGTTCAAACTTGCTTTGTTACTTTCAATATAAATTCTTTCATTAATTTAAGATATTAACTTCTATGTTGCATAACTTGTGAAAGATTGCACGTGCTGTGTATGATGTTGAGGAGGCTACATTCTTTGCCTTTGAAATCATACTTGAACACAAGGTAGACATTTTCCCCATCTGGTTATGTTTGTGCGGGTGCATGCTCATTTGCATTGTCTCTCTTTGCTCGTTCTCCACCCATGATTTATATGCTTGCTCTGCAGATGATCAAACCACACACCCGGGCTTCACTTATTAAATTTCTTCAACTGTTAGTGGCCCATCATCCTTCAAAGAGGTAAACACCATCTTTTTGGAATGGAATTTTCCATACCCAAACCAGTAATTACCTCATTGATCTACTCCAGATTATTTGTATTAGGTGCCGAAAGGGAAGTGCAGAAGTGCTTGTGAATTTTGATGACTTGTGCCCACCAGATATGTGGTCACCTGACAAACAGGAAGCTGTCAGTGATAACAAGGGGATGCTGGGGAATTTCCAGATTTGTGGGAAAGAAGTTCCTCGAGGATATTGGGTAGGTGTTTTTCTCTTTCCTTAAGGAAGGAAACGTTTGCTGGTTTTATATTTTGATAATATCAAGCATTAGTCCGCCCTGGCCAATTTAGGACTGAAGTGTAGTGTAGTCAAATTGAACTATTTAGGTATGTTTTGACATTTACTAATAGTGGTTAGCATGTATATATTTTTGACTGATGTATTTTGATATTTTGGAGAGAGGCTAATTATATATAATTTTTGTTGATGGGTTCTGATATTAAATCTAAGATTACTGCAGAAATAAGCTCCTCTAAAATACTCAAAAATTTAACGGAGCCCCTCTCTTCTTTAGCAATTGTCACCCTTTTACTTGTATTCTTCTACAAATAGAAGCAAAATTGTCATTTTGGGCAAAAATGTTGCCACTCGCTAACCTTATATGATATAATCTGAGCTGATTTGTCTAAGAAGTAAAATTATAAAGTGGCATTTGAATGCATAAGTTTAATGAAGCTTCTTTGTGTATGAGGCTTAAATCTATCATCTAATGATTGCACGTGAGCATTTGTGTCTCTGGGATATATGCCATTTATTGATCTGTGGGGTACTGTACTCAAATATCAGCATTTTTTGAACTGTTTTGTGTGCCATTCTTGAAATGGTATCATGTCAGTTAATTTCTGTGTGATAATTGACAATTATTGAGTTATTACTTGCTCTATTAAATTTCATTTTCTAAAATTATTGTGTGGTTAGTGCCTAGTTTGGACTATTGTTTTTTTCATCTAGCCATTGCTTTGAATAAGTAAGAATTGGTGGAACATAATATTATTTCAATGCTTTCAATATTGAAAATGGCATCTTAACATTTCTGGAGCCATTCAGTAATTTTAATGTTTGCAAAAGCGCCCACCGATCCATATGATAAGAGTGAACTAAGTTTGTGATTTTTTAAAATATCCATTCCAATTTGACTTCCACTGTATATTTTTTAGATATTTTTTTAAATTTTTTTTGAGAAGCCGAAAATTTGTTTGTGAGATCAAGCAATGATGTATGGTTTATTTTTGTTGAAAATGTTACTTGTTACTGCCCTTTTACCTGTGGTAGCTTAGCTAATACTAGTTTGTGCCATGTGTTTAACTATGGCTTTCATCTTGTTACTTGTCAAATTGCTGGATTGATTTTCTTAATATATTATTTTGAAATGGCTGTGTGTTCTTTGTCAGATGTTTTGCCGTGGCAGCAAGAATGATACCAGGGGCTTTAGGTAACAGCATATTTTCCTTATTCCAATTATTTACAGGATGAACACTTTGTTCAGTATGTTTTAAGTTTTGCTATAGTGCTCTACCCAGTTATTGATACACTAGAGATGGCGAGTTCATGTGTAGTGGTGCTACATTACTTGATATGACAAGGTGCATCCAAACTAAGCCTAAAATAGTCTCTTGTTAGTCTTGTATTTGTTCACATTGGAGCATTTCTTGTAATGAGTTATTCAGCTTGCTTGGAAAGGCTGTGTATAGTTGACAAATATGAATTCATACATTGTCATGTTCTCCATTATCTCCATTGTACCATCACTGGGTATGTCAGAATTTGAGGACTGATCCACTGCTTCATTTTTTTGACCATTTTCCAAGATCTTTGACTAAAAAAAATGCAGATTTGCAAGAATGACAGTGGCAGTCCACACTCTGGGACTGTTAAATACATGGGCGGTGTGGTTACTAGGGAAATAATAGACATCTTGGTGATAGTGGTGGATGCAGTTATCGCTAAGGTGGTAGCAATGATTGTTAGTGATAGCATGTACTGTTATAGATGCTAGTGTCCAGAGAAGCTCTAAGTTTTCTTTCAGATTTAAGAATCATTTCCTTCTGCTGATAAGCAGTAATTTGCTTTATCTGCTCTGAAAATAGCAAATTTGAAGTGCATGGCAGTTTAACCTTTTGGATTCAGAAAGAAAGCATAAATTGTTTTTACTTTTTGTATGCCATTATCCATGCATATGTATGCGCAATCTTATGATAGCTTCTATTATAATGTTTGTGAGATGGTATCTAGTATTTACTGCCGCTTGAGGCTTATCTTTTCTCTTATAAAAAAATGGCTCATCTGTTTCCAGCTTACACAGTAATATAAAACTTGGCATCTCTAGTAGTGTTTTCTCATGCCATGGAAACCGAACTCTTTTATTTTGAACAGCTATAACCCTTATAAAATTTCTCTACTGTTGAATTGTTTAACCAATCATCTTCCTTGTTCCATTTGTTTGTTTTGTCATTTGCAGCTGTGGTTTATGGGTTGTACTGCATTCACTCTCTGTGAGGATTGAGGATGGAGAGAGCCAGTTTGCATTCACTGCAGTATGTGATTTTATCAACAACTTCTTTATATGCGAGGAGTGCCGTGAACATTTTTATCAAATGTGTTCAAGGTAAAATCAACTCAGAATAAGTCACCTTTAGGCTCTCAAGCTCCTTCCTACTTATATAGGCTTTTCCAATTTGCAGTGTCACTGCCCCTTTCAATACATCCCGTGACTTTGCCCTTTGGTTGTGGAGTGCCCATAATAAAGTCAATGAGAGATTAATGAAGGAAGAAGCTTCTGTAGGAACTGGTGACCCCAAGTTCCCAAAGATTATTTGGCCTCCAAAACAGCTCTGCTCTTCATGTCATCTCTCTAGTAACCACAGAGAGAATGGATTTGGTCAAATAGATTGGAACTTGAATGAAGTATACAAGTTCTTGACTGGTTATTATGGCAAAACTCTTGCATCTTTGTACAAGGAAAAAGATCGTCTTGGGGATGAAGTGAATGATGGGGCTATTGCAGATTTAGTGGCCTCAACGAATGCAGTGGTGGTGCCTGTTGGGGCTGCGTTGGCAATCGCGCTTTCTAGCTGTGCATTTGGAGCGCTTGCTTGCTACTGGCGTTCTCAGCAAAAAAACCGAAAGTATTACCACCAACTACACTCTTTAAAGAACATCTGATATTAACGAGGATGATGAGCTTTTTCAAATTTGATATAATTATTAACCAAAAGAAAATTGACAGGATGGTGAGATGCTTAAAATTTTGTGGTGAATTTTCTTATTTGTTTTCCTTCCCCAACATTTCAGGCCAAGGAGAAGCTGGAACTAAGATATTTAAAAAGGGCAAAACCATACAGTCATTAAGGTGCCCAGTTGGGGTTCAATCAGACTCTCAATAGGAATCCAGATTACAATCTTACTGACCTGCTTTGAGGTCCTCCTTTGTACCCTTTTCTGGACATTTCCTTTTGAGCACACTTTTGGATTCTACAGATTAATATTAGAATTTCAATTTTACAAGAGATCAGTTTCTCCTCTCTTTATTTGCCTTTTCTTTCTCTTTCTTTCTTTATTATTATTCTCCTCACTTTTAAAAACTGCAACGATTCACAGTTGAGCATGGATCTTATTAAGATAGAATGGATGCTGCAGTTCTAAGAGGGTATGACTGTTCCTTTGTATCCGCTGGATTTTACTCTTGGAATGTGAGATTAATTCAGTGTACAGTTTTTTGAACGCAAGTACCATATCTTGGCTCTGTTTATGTGCATTTGATGGTGTGAAAAAAAAAAGATATCTGTAACGTGTAAAACATTTGCACAGGAAAGTTTTTCACAGTGGATAATACCTTTTTCTATACTCCAGACTTGACTGTTAAACAATCTAGCTGATTGACTACTTTGCGTATCAAGTCATTTGGTATTGCTGCATGAGATTAGATTTCAAATTCTAGCAGCTAGGGATGGAAAGATAGAGACTTGCACTCGTTAGGTCAGCTTGTGTTCTTCGTATAAATGTTTGTATATACATTGGAACCTTTTTTAACTGTACAAAGCATTTAGATGATGGAGAAGTAAAGAAAATGCAAATCTAGGAATCTAAATCACTATTGTCTTCCAGGGAACTGTCGTTTGTTTGTCACTGTCAACAAACAAGATACCGTGCTCTTTCAGAAATCAGAACCCATTAAACTTTGCCCCGTGAGGAAGCCACCTTGGAAACTTGATTTTTCAATCTTTTTTTCACATTTGAGAATGAAATTATCTCCATCTACCTTGAAACAAACTAGTAACTTGAAGATCTGGCAGATTCTAATGAACATTTATTATATGTGGCCGAGGCTGCAGGGTTGGATGCTCAGCATCTTCATCATATGAATGAAATGATGAATTTGGAGGCTCCTGTTGATCAGCAATGAAACCAAAAAATAGGCAAAGAAAAATTGATGAGCATGAGTCTATAGTTCAACAGCATATCGTAAACATAAAAAAAGAAGCACGAGATCGTATACTGTGGCTGGAACCGACCTGATGGAGGCAGCAACGCTGGATGGCAGTCACTGCTTTTAACATGACATAGATTGAAAGAATAATCCCAGCAGTTCGTAGAAATAACGACTGTCAAACAAAGTAAGAAAGTGTTGGTCTATACTTTTCACACATGATTTTCATCAATGTCTTTTCCAGTTGTAGTAGCATTTCAAATTGTTATACCATAAATACCGGGAATGAGATATTGTTGGTTCCATTAAGAACAAGAGGAAGAGAGTGCCTTAGAATTAAAAGAACCATGAACTGCAAGAGAACAAATAGAGTAATGAGATTGTTAAAGGGACAACGCCATGGTGAAAAAAGGAATAATATAGTTATAAAAGGAAAAGAAATTATAAGAACACGGTCTAATAAAATGGAAACATTAGCTTCTGAGAAATGAATGTCCATAACACGACAGTCGTATCTCTTTCAAGGTTCTCCTGGAAAATCTCCTTTCATATTTTATTCCAAAAAAAGAGAGAGGAGAGAGACTTACAACTACAGCAATTAACCGACAGTAGATTGCATTTCTTGTAGTTGAAGCTGCATACTCATCATAGTCATTGTTCAAAAAGTTACGTTCAGTTGAGACCACTGCTATGAAGTGAGGACCATTTAACTCCCTTCTGGAAGTCTCCCAATTTCCCCTGATTAAAGTGTTGGAGCACAATCAGCACATTGGTGAAGTTCTAGTGAAATGGAAATACAATTAGAACAAAAGTTTAATGAAAACCAAGAAGCAAGCAAGATCACCTGAAGTTCACTGGAAACCCAATTTGGAACAGGGGAGGTGGTGCTGTATAACCAGGCTTGAACTCCTGAAATCAATGAAATTTTGTACCATTAAAGCTATGGTCCAATTTGTTGGTGACAAAGACTATAACCACATGTCAACTACAAAGATTCCCCAGAACCAATGATAGTAACTAGATTGAAGCTGAAAATGTAAGAACAAAATGTACCTGGTGGCATATCTCACATATAGTGTTACCCTTCTCATTACACCACCTCTGTACGCACCTGCGATGAACATACTGCGAATATGAACAATCAGACATGAACATTGTCAGAAAGGGCAAGCTACATGTGATCGTATTGAAGGCTAAGTCAAGCTACACTAAAACAGTTGGCAAATTCATCTAGGAGACCAATGCATACCCTATCTATATGACATTCTGATATTTCAAGCTGGTTTAATAACACGACAAACATCAACTCAAGTTTTGATGTTTAAGATGTTGATCTTTGTATAGTGGAAACAGGAAAACACCTTCAGTTTTTCTAAACCGCGAAACAGTAAAAGGAAAAAAGAAGAAGAAGCAATGCAACTACATAAAGACCGAGGGAGGAATAGGATAAATTAATAAATCAACACCTTCTGGACCATGCCAACAAACATGTCCCTGTGGTAGATTATTTAGGCATATTTTTTAACTTCAAACAAGAAAACTGGTCAACTGGGTTGAGTTAGGCAAATCTCAGTATATTTTTCCAAGTTCAACCAAGCAAAATCAGATCAACTAACCCAACTTGATGCTTGAGTCATTCAGCTATTAGCTATCTACCAAACTTTCCATTTTCCATCCAGGAAAATAAGGAAAGTGTATAATGATCATGATATTAACTATTTTTTCTTTTTTTTTGCTGTATGACTGTATCATATAAGATGTGATCCACGGTACATGCCAGTTAAGCAAGAGCGATGACAAGGGTTTCTCATGCAAATCTCACTATGGAAGCCTATATGAATCAGCTTATCAGTAAACCAAACGATCGAACGGTCCAATTACACGAGGAAAGAGAATATCGGCTGTGGTCTTTTTGGAGGAAAGAAAGGAAGCCTTCTAGAACATAGCAGTGAGGATGAACTTTTCCAAACAATCTGGTGAGTTATTCTCCCTCCAAAAGGCAAAACAATTGTACAGAAAGACCGAAGCATTGAGTTTCAAACTTAATGACTTTGACTTCAGACCAATTGGCAACTTTACTTTGAATTCCAGAGTAGATAAAAAGAAAGTAACGAAACTATACTTTGACAATTGACTAACACTCATTCTCATATGCATGAAAAGAATTCATAATTTTCCAAAAAGCACCAATATAAATGAAAATTATTTTTGGTTGATAAAGAAAAATAAAAGCTCAACGAACCTTCAAGCTGCCACAACAAGAACATGGTGTCTCCATATTGGAATCATCATCCTCATCCTGGCATATCCTGCACTCCACCAATTTCCTTGGAGTCGATATATCACCAAAATCCATTTTCTGGAAAGATTTATCAATTTTAGTGTCATCAACTGTTGATGCTGTGGCTTGCATCGACAGGTTTCTGCTCTCAATTGCAGCTTCTAATGTGGATTCAGTTAACAGCCGATTCACCAGCAACACAAAATGATCCCCCATCTCTCAATTTTCCAAAACAACCACCAATTGACGAATCTCAACTAATGTTCAAGAAATCCGAGCCCAGAACCAAGCTGTTGTGAGCCCCCTTGAAAATAAATAATCACTGTGGTTGGAATAAAACATGGAAAATTTGAAGGTTAAGTACTTTAACAAAAATAACCAAAAAAATGTTACAGAAAAAGAGAATACGGACATAAATATAAGGCGGAAAGAGGGCCAAATTCAGAAAAAAGAGATACAGCGTTGTGGAAAAGGGCTTTAACAAAACTGCCAAACAAGTAGCATCACACAAAGAGACCAACAATCACAAGAAATGGCAAGGACCCAGATGAGGAGAACACAACTATAAGCATTAAAAAAAAAAAAAACCACAAACAAGAAACAGAGAAAACCCAAAAAGGGACAAGGGAAAGACAAAAGATCAAAAGAAAGAAAGCTCTCAGATGCAACGAAAAGGAAAGAACTTTACCAATTCAACAGGTAAAAGAAATAAAATGAGAATCAGCAGAAGAAAAGGCGGTATAACGAAAAAGATGACAGGAAAGGAAAGAAAGGAGAAACTTACGTACAAGAAAGGGATCGTAATTTCTTCAAGCTAAGAATATAGGTCTTACAATGAATTTTATAAGTGGTCTGTGTTGGTAGCTTTCTTTAGGTTTTTTGGTTCATCTCGTCAGGATTTTTCAGATAATTTTATAATCTTAAAGTGTAAAACTTCAATGTACTCATTCTTTTTTTCTTTTCTCCCCTGTTGCCCATTTCTCTTCTTTCTTCTTCTATTTTTGGATTTGCTTGTTCTTTTTTCTTGCCATTTGATCTAATTAATTACTTTATGCGACTTTGACACGCCGGTAGTGTCCGGAAATGCAGCACAAATATTATTCGGTAAAAATTTATTTTTTTTTGAAATTTTTTTTATATATATTCTTAAATCATTTTAATATATTGATAACAAAAACAAATTTTAGGATGCATATGAAAATTAAATAAGAATGATAAAGCAATGGGAATGACACATAACTTGAAGGATGAAAATGTAAAGCTTTTAAATGTTTGGTTGTCAGGGCCCTCTCATCCTAATGCCTGCTTTCGCCCCGGCAAAAAGCTCTGCCACCGCATACATATGTATTAACCAACCACCTGCTAGTAAGATGATTTACATAATCCACAGAAAAAGACGGGTAATTAATGGCAAATATGATGGTTTCCATCTTCACACTACACTGCTCCTCATGATGCACACATATCGATGTTTAATATAAGCAATAGATTGGATTGGGGACTCGTCTCATGTTCGAAATGGGGTTTGCAAGCTTTGGATATAGCTTCGTCATGAGATGCATTGCTTAGGTTTCCTATTCTAGACAGTTCTCTCTCTGGAAAAGAGGCCTTCGTTAAAGTGGCCGCCTCTCATCCTATCCTTTTCTTTTATGTGCCCAAAAATCTCTGTGCCGTGACAGATTGGATGTCTGTTAAATGCATATTGTGGCTGGAAGCCTATCGGTCACACATGATTATGAGTATGCTTCGTCATCGTATTTTTGTCCTAAATGCCTTGTTTCACTGTTCATACTCTAGCCTGGGACAAGGGAGACTCGCCGCGTGTCTTTGGTGAAACCTACTCTCTTGTAAGAAAATAATTTTGTAAGTGAATAAATATTCTTTTTTTTTTTTTTGTAAGGATAGCACAATCCATCGTAATATACGTCTGTGACTTTATCAGATAAAGTGATCCTTCTCAGGCATTTTGTTTTTTGATGTGATGTTAAGTTAGAAATATTGATAGGTATATTATATTAACTCTTAAGAACAACATTACATTAATTCCAATATATTGGGATTTAATTTCTCCTTTTCTTTTAAAAATAAGTACACTTATCCATTCAATCAAACTTGGCCTCTGTACGTAGGAGATTTGCTAATGTTAGATATTTACCAAAGTTAACCTCTAGGAAGGGATCTGAATCAGTTTAGGGGGTTAATTAGCGTTTCCTAGCAGATTTGGCAACTTAATCTGTAGCTAATTAAGGCTAGAGTATGAACAGAAAAACATATTTCAAATGTAGCCGTGAAAGATAGCTCGTCATCGTGTCATCCAAGAAGTGTTGGGGCTGCTCATTCACTAGCCCGTGTCACAAGCTAATATGTTTTTCTTAAAAAATATTTATTAAATAATCAAATACAATAATTCTCATGAGTAACATTAATATTAACAACAAAACCAATATAAAATGATAAAAAAAACCTTTATAATAAAGTTAAGTTGATAATATTTTTTATATTTCAAAAAAAAAAAGACTATAACACCTTTGATTAAGGCATTTTAATTTATTACTATAGGGTTAAATGTATAATTTAACCATATAAAAAGATAAAATTACTAACCTAACCCTAACCCTGTATAAATTATTAAATACAAACTGTATTGCGATGATAATATCACCTTGATTCCAATATCTATTTTAAAGATTTTTTGAGCCAGAGGAAATTCCATCAGATTATTATTTGTGATTTGTCTCTATGAGTACAGTAAAACCTTGTATTTTTTTAATTTAACGAGTAATTTGTTTCATAAATCCGACTCTCCCTTCCTTCTCTGCATAAACTATTATATATATGTTTCTTTCCATCTATTATCATGCATTCACTTTTGAATAGAATCATTAATAAAAGATTCAGCTGCTTCTCGTAAAAAACTACTATTGTCAACGTACGTGTTTTATTCTTGTAGCCAGTGTTGCTAGCTAGCGGCTGTCTCAGTGACTGCCGCTGGCATTCCTCGGACCATTCAGGGCATTCCCGCCACTCTGTTAAGAACAGCCTAACTGTCTCCAGTATCCATAACTAACTTCAACACCTCAACAAATCCCATTTCTCCACGTTTCATCTCTTTCCCGCCAACTCCTTCCTTCCCATTCCATATACACTTACTTCTCTCTCACCAAGACCAAGAAAACACAAATCTCCGAAACCGCCATCGATGGCAGCAACCAAAATTCTCCTCTCTCTCTTCTTCCTCTTCTCCTTCCTCTCCTTCTCCTCCTCCATTCCCACCGAAACCCTCCGTGAAGCCGCTGTAATCCTCTCGAATTCCCGCTACCTATCGATGTCACTAACCCTCCCGTTAGTCTCCAACTCTTTAATCCCACACACTCCTTCTCTCACAATCTTCTCTCCCTCTGATACTGCATTTACTCAATCAGGCCAACCCCCTCTTTCTATCCTCCGTCTCCACTTCTCTCCACTCTCTTTCCCTCTCAATTCCCTCGAGTCCCTCTCTCTAGGTGCCAAGATCCCATCTCTTTTTCCAAATTATTCACTTACCATCACTTCTACCGGCGATGACGTTTCACTAAATGGGGTCAAGATTAAAGATTCCCCGGTTTATGATGATGGTTCTTTGGTAATTCTCGGGGTTGATAGATTCTTCGATACGGGTTTTGGGTCTTCGGATCAAAATCTTGGATGTTCTGCTAAGGCGATTATTACTCGTTTAATGAGGTTAGTAGGGTTTTGAATTCAAAAGGCTACTCTGTTATGGCCTCTTTTCTTGATTTGCAATTAATGGTGGGCTTTACGGACAAGACTGCGTTAACAATCTTTGCTCCTGTTGATGAAGTGATAAAGGCTTTTCTCGGGGATTTGAGGGAGTACTCTTCAATGTTTCTCAAGCATGCTGTTCCTTGCAAGATTATGTGGGGCGATTTGGTTAATTTTGATGATGGGGTTGTTTTAGAGACTTATTTGGAGGGATTTGGGATTACTGTCTCAACATCTGGTGATAATTTGATGCTTAATGATCAAGCCTCAGTAAATTTCCCAGACATGTATCACAATGACTGGCTTGTGATTCATGGCCTCCAATCGATACTTAAGGAACCAGAGAGTGAATATAGTTTCTTGGATGATGGTGATGAATTCTAAGGCTGCCAAGATATTGAATGCCTTTTTCGTTGTCATGAGGTTCTTGGTTTTGCAGTTTTCTACTCTCTTTTTTATGTGATATAGATATAGCTCAAGACACTCTCTTCCAATGATGCTGTGATGTTAGAAATTGAAGCCTCTTCATTTCATGATATCTAATCTACATGACTTGATTTTCAACTCTTTTCTGGTGTTTCCTTTCCAGATTATGACGATACTACATAATGCGTGGTATGATATCTGAATTGAGTTGATAAACTAGAAAATGCAGGCATGGTCCAAGGATTTGACTTTTATTTACTTCTGTTAATTATGAAATTGGGAGGTGAAAGCTACACTGACATGCTTCTGTTACTGCCATTGAAAGTCCTGGCCTTGCCAGAGCATCTATAACATGAATTCAAGCATGTGTTTTTCAACGGCGCAGCTTCAAATTGGTGGATTATAGCGGGTAAAGTCACATCCTAAAGCGTAACGAAGACTGAATTGATAACACTATAGGCTAGCCAGTTCATTCGGCAATATGTAAAATGTAGGAATTTTCCACTTAGGATTAAGACATAGCTGCCTTTTCCTTTTTTTTCTCTGTTGCATCTAAATAATCCGATGCATTCAACAAAGTGAAGGGCAGATGCTTAGAGGCTCATGAACTTGCATCCAGTTTACCTTTACAGGTTTCATTTTCTTCAAGTGATATCAAGTCTTGAGCCTACCTCATTTTAGGAGGT
>Ga0307515_10010530_pt1 | contig 17714 bp, 6 predicted proteins | sample 17_EM_MG_FD_194513 | JGI IMG/M metagenome (GOLD analysis project Ga0307515, IMG submission 194513) | Populus trichocarpa ectomycorrhiza microbial communities from riparian zone in the Pacific Northwest, United States - 17_EM | ecosystem: Host-associated > Plants > Roots > Unclassified | place... | reverse complement strand
AAAAGTTGAGAGATGCTTGAGCCGGAGCGAGGATGATCGGATGGGAGACCATCAGGGATGGACCTGAATTGAAACTTGGGGAAGCGACAGTACATGGTGGCTATGTCTGTGGAATGTTCAAGACGATGCTGAATGTGATTGGAGTTGATGAAGGTGGCTTCAAAACCAGCATGGCTAAGAAGCTCTGCTAGCATGAGCATTGGTTTGACATGACCTTGTGCGGGGAAGGGTAGGAAGACGACGTGAGGGACAACAGGCTGGTCCATGGTGGAGCTTCGATTTGGTGAGGACACAGTATTGAATTGCAATGGATATCCAAGGTCTAAGAACCATGATCCATCAATCAGTTATCTGTGCCCAAATAAGATTATTTGACGGAGATGACAAGGCTATACAATGTTGTGACTTGAGACCTGAAAATGGATAGAGAAAATAGCTGATGGGTGGCCTTTATTTGATTATTCTAAAACGATAACAAAGGGAGACTCGGATGAATTTTTTTTTGTTTTTTTTGTTTAGATAGAAAGAAAGACACCGTCCATTCCAGATGATATTAACAACAATGGATGGCCGAAGACAAAAGAAATGGGGATTGGGCCGAGCGTAGAATTATTGAGTAATGGACAAATTGCTGATGGAAAAGGTGAAAGAAAAATCGTGGAGGGCAGCTATGAGTGGGGGACACAGAAGAAATAAAAGCCAACGATGATGTTTTTTGAAATAATTTTTTATTTAAAAATATATTTAAATAATTTTTTATTTAAAAATATATTTAAATAATTTTTTTAGATAAATTAGTACATTAGAATTACTAAAAAAACATTAAAAATATACTAATTTATTGTATTTTCATGTCAAATATATGTATATAAAAAAAAACAGTTAAAAACAGTTTCAAACACATTTACCAGCACCCTTGAAGCAAAGGAGGAGAGAACAAATAAGCGAAGAGGCCATTCAGTGAATAAAAAGGGGGGAACGTGGCAATCACTCCCTTATTCCCCTGCCTACAACACGTCCACGGGAAGAAGAAGATGTATAGTGCCGTCAAAATTGCATTGTTTCATCTGTTTTTTTTTTAACAATGAATGAAACAGCATTGTTTCATTTAAAAAAAAATGACGCCAAAAGTTTATTTTTAAATCAGTCTTTAATTTTTTATTTGTTCAATCAAATCCTTAATTGAGATTTTAATTTTAAAAATCAATTCAATTGCATCCTATTAAATTCAAATTTTAGCCCTGAAGTTGGCTGCTTTTTTTACTTTAGTCATTGGTTTTGAATTTGTGTATTTTGACCCTCAATTTATCAACAAACTTCCTATTTCTTCAATTTGGCTCCTGGTTCGGTCAATTTTAGCCCCTATATTTATGTGTCTTTTCCAGTTTAGTCCTTGGTTTTGGATTTCTCCAATCAAGTTCCTAATTGCCCATCAAACTTCAATATTTACGCAATTAAACCCCTGATATAACCAAATTAACTTTTAAAAATTATAATTCGACCCCTAAACTTTAATTTCTTCAAATTAAAGCCTAAATTGACTTAAAAATCAAATTTTCTTGCAATCAAACCCTTCATAAACTCAATTAATCTTTCAACAAAATCTAATTGAGCTTTTAAACATCTGATTTTGGATTTTTCTTCCTCAAAATGAATTTTCTTTGCCAAGAAAGCTCTCATCATTCAAAAATATATTGTCAAATTTTAATTTTTATATTTTTGAATTCGTCAACCAATCTTGGTCATTTTCTGGGCGCCCTTGAGTCTTCTTCTCACTGCTATATATTTTTTGGTTTTATTTCGACAACTTTTTTATATATATATTTTTTTTATGTGGGGATCCAAAAATAGTTAACAACAATAATTATGACTTATGTGTGTTTGAATGATTTGAGTATACAACTATTTTGGTTTGTGGATTTATCTTGATAAAAATTTTATTTAAACTTTTTAATGTCTATTAATTTTTTGTGAGTGAGATATTGTATTATGATGGATATTATTAAATTTTTAATGTGTGATTGTGTTTAATATGGTAAAACTTTAATTAAGGATTTTATTTTAGAATAATTATGATTTTTATTAGATTATGAAGTTGTTTTATGAATTAGACATTTATCAATAATTAAACTATTGTATGTTTTAAAATTGTTAATTTTAATTGAGTTGATGTTTTTATTTTTAGTTCTGAAATTTTTATGTGTACTTTTAAGTATGTCTTTAATTTTTAGCAACATAAATTTTGCATATGATTTTTAAAGGGTATTTTCACGTAATAAAAATAAAAATATATCATGTTTTTTGTTAATTGCTTTATATTCTTGATAATTCATGTGTGTTGTGTTATTTTTTCCTTTTATTGTTTGTGAATATAAAAAATGCTATATTCTTTGTATTATGTTATATATTTGATACTTTTATTGTGTTAACATGTTCTCTCAATTGTAGATCAGGTTTGTATAGGCCTAATGGATATAAGTAGCACCTTTCGGACATGTTTGACAAAATAGGTTCAAAGCCCAATTCTCATTATCTATACAGGTCCAAAGTTATTTTTAACAACCTCGATGAAATCTCTCTTTTTAGGGATAAGCATTATGTTTTATACATGCCTTCTTTTTTAAAAGGGATCGATGTCAAACACGGGTTACACTTGCTTTAGCAACTCCGAAGTAATCTCTATTTTTAGGGATAAATGTCATTTTTTGACATGTCTTTTTTTTAAAAAAAAATGACTGATATCAAATACGAGTTACACTCATGTTTAGAAAATTCGATGTAATTTCTCTTTTTAGGGATAAGATTCATTTTTTAACATGTCTCCTTTTTAAAAAGAATCGATGTTAAATACAGGTTCAACACTTATTTTTAGCAAATTCAACGTAATCTTTTTTGTTAAGGATAAGTGTTATTTTTTTGACACGTCTCCTTTTTAAAATGGACCAATATCAAATATAGGTTCAATGCTTGTTTTTAGCAACTTCGATGTAATCTCCCTTCTTGGGATAAACATCATTTTTTAACATGTTTCCTTTTTTAAATGGGACTAATGTCAAGCCTATTTTTAGCTATTTCAACGAGATTTTCTTTTTAGGATTTTGCGTCAACATTTTTTACATGTCTTTTGTTTTAGAGACTAATGTCATGTTTTGACATGCCTTTTGTTTTAGGGACTGGCGTCAACCTTCAAGACAAATTGTGAATAAGCTCATAATATTATAGCATGAGAATAGATTTAGGAAAACACATGTAATGGTAACCTTTTATTTCAAAGGATGCGTTAGGGGTGATGTTTACTTTCTCTTAAGCATAAATAACCTAGTGCCTAAATCTCTTAAAATAGTGTTACTTTTGAGATTTCTAGTTCCCTCAAATTACTAGATGACAACTCAAATTCCATCATTTTCCCTATATTTTCTAACCAAATCCAATAATCCCGAGTCATTATGATGTCCATCGTGGTGTGACAAAGTCTGTTCAATGTTGCTCTCTTGTGAGGATTATATTCAACACCATTTTTAGACATTTCATTTACCAATTTCCTCGACTTATGTAGCTATTAAAACTCCAACCTATACTAGCTCCCGTTGATGTTTTCCTTATTATCTAAGGAATGAAGTTTGTGGATCAAGTCAAGGTAATTATATCTTTTTTACATTATCTAATCCTAACTTGAAGTGTTAACTTTATGACAAACCAGGGCATGTTGTCTCCTATTGCTATAAACGTTACCGTCCTCATTTTCTACCACCACCATCATGCTAAAATGCTCGAGCTAGTCTCTCCACTAGCCAAAATCAGCAAACATCTGATTCAGAGTGGCATGCTAACACTAGAGAAACTCACCATCTGATAAAATAATTTGAACAATCTCAATCTTTATACCAATGAGTATGTTGGCACAGATCAAATCCATCTTGGTGATCGAACGGGTTTGACTATAACTCATATTGGCATTGTTTCTCTCTTGACACTTTTACAATATTTTGTTCTTGAACAAATTCTTGTTGTTTCATAAATTACAAAAAAAAAATGTAGTTTATTTTTAAGATTTGCCAAGGAAAATAATGTTTATATTGGATTTCATAATTTTTTTATATATATTCAGAACGACTTGGGAACACCCTATATAAAGATCGTTGCAATGATGGATTGTATTGTTTTTCACAACCTTTTCAACAAATTATTTCTTCTAATTTTATTAGTGTTTATGTTTCTCAAATTAACATTGTCACTAAGGTTAGGCCTCTTTTGCATTGTTAAGCATGTGTTGCATGCAAATAAACTTCTTATTAAATCCAATAAGAGATAGCTTATCTATCCTGAATGTGAGATGACCAATAGCTATAATTTACCATTTTTATTTTATCAAAGCCGTAGAGACTAGTATATATTATGTTCTTTCTTTTATGAAAGGAAGTAAATGTTCTCGTAAGCTGAGGTATAAGGGATATCTAGAACTAATATGTAGGTGCTTGTCATAAGACATGTACATTGAACTGACCCGCATGAAAATTTTATATAGAGATATCACTTATGTCTATAGAAAGGCTCATGTGACGATTGTGTAAGTAATCCTTAGACTTGAGATCATTAAGTTGTCTTATATAGAAAATGTTATGCTTTGATCATGTTACATGTTATCTTAATCGAGGTAATGAAAGGGCAGATATTTGATAGAACATGAACTATACGAAGGTACTTAAGTGATCAAGAAAGGATTCATCACCCTAGATGAATTAGAAAAAATATTTCATCTGTTCTCAAATAGTATTGACTGTGAAAACATTGGTCAATGTGGAATAAGATTTGAAAAGAGTTAAGTTTTATTCAAACGATCAATGACTATTATTTAGAGAATAAACATGATTTAACATGGCAAACATATTCCATGTTTTAATGTTAAATTGGAACATTATTAATGAAAAGATATTAATTATACTGAGAAATTAATCACTCAAAGATTAAGTAAAACAACTAATGACTTTTCTAATATTTGGGAGATCATGACACGTTGTTAGACGATACACCTGATCTTCAAATATAAATTAATCAATTGTTGAATTGATAATAAATTAAATTGTTTAATTTATTTAATTATATTTAATTGGAATTATTCTTTATATTTTGGCCGACATATTAGGAACTTAATAGGTCATACATATTAAGAAATATTAGAAATTAAATTGAGATAATTTAATTAAGTATGACTTAATTAAAATATATTTTAGAAATTAAAAACTAGAATATAATTAATACAATGATTATATTTCTAGACCTACAAAAATCAAGTAAGAACCTAATTGAGTTAATTTCTAAAATTATCCTAAATTAATATATGGATATTATTCAAGGAAAAATTGATATTTTTTTAATTTATAGGGTTTTTTATATTTCCCTATAAATAATAAGTTATACCACTTATTTTTTTGTGGTTGTCTATTAGATAGAAATATATATAAGTCACGGCATAAAGAGTTAGCACTCTAGGCATGACAATCCCTTTCTCCTAAATATGAAGTTAGAAAATTTCTTACTAGTAGTTCATGTGTATTACCATTGGATGCCTGACAATTGGACGATTTATGATTTGCAACAATCCAATCTTTAAAGAATTATTAAAAAAAATTAAATTTTTAAATAATAAATTTATAAATAACTCTAAATATATTAATAAAATTCTAAAAACTCTTGAATAATTTAATTTTATTATTTTATTGTGCTTATGATTTTCATGAACTCATTACATCCTCGTTGCTGAACTACGTCATTTGATTTTGCACCAACTACTAGGGTACCGACCGACAAGATTCTTGAAATCACACCTACTCCAGCTCAGCCTATTTCTTCTGCATGAGGTCTTGTTGATCATTCCCATATTTCTCAAGAACACTCTAGCAACTCCTAGGCGTATGACAACCCGTTCGCAAACCAGCAATTTAAAACCAAAGCTTCCATTTTGCTGGCATGTCCTTTACCACAATACCTGTAAAATGTAACCCATCTTTTACGAAGCCAACATCCTTTCCTGAAGCCTCTGGACATGTTCTTAGCGTGATCCAATGAACAGTGAGTTCAATGCCTTGATAAAAGAATGGCACGTGGGATTTGTACTTTACATTCTAGGTCGTGGACCTATGTTTATACGAGGTATGACAAGTTTATAGAACTTGTATTTGCAATTGAAGCACTATATGATCAAATTTCACTTTTCTTCTTTACCAAAGTTGAGATCAGATCGCCCACAAAGTAAAATGCCTTGCGTTGAAGGGAACAGTTTAGGGACGAAAGCATGAACACCAAGATTGGTATACGACAAACTTAAAAGAGGTGGGGAACTGAACAAGGAAAGTAGAATTGGCAAAAGATTCCTCATAATTAATCGTCCAAGAACTTCCCCATATTTCATGTGGGCTTTATCATGCAACCTTGTTTTTTCAAAGTAAGCCACTGCTGCAACATTGCTTTATTTGTGGAAGGCCTCAGGATGATTTAATTTACATAGAAGACGGAGACTGACTGCTATTTTACGTATCGGGATCGGAGTTTCTTCTTCCTTTTTTCGTTTCTTGAACCTGCATTTCCTCGTTTCTCTTTTCTGGTATGTTTTGTTTTTCTTTTTGCTCTGTTCAATAATCTTTTCTATTGGGTTGATTGCTGGGAAACTAGATAAGGAAAGATTGTTTCTTTTTCTGATGTAATAATAAATTTATCTTTTCCGCGAAATGATAAGTAGTTAACGTCTAGACTGGCTTGCTTTGTTAGTGGAAAACGCAGGAGTTTCAGGATTCTTGTTTTTTTTCCTTCTTGCATTTATCTGCGGACAAATTATTGAAGGAACCTGCATTTTGTTTCTATCTGTTACTTTACTGATTGGAGCAAGGAAGGACGGATTTTGCATCTGTTTAGACCTTAGAGAGAAATATCAGATTGCAAGGAGATATTTGACCACCTAGTCTGATTGAATTTTCTTCTTCTTCTTTCTTTGATGCATCTATAACCAAGTAATTAGTAACGAATTATGTATGATATAGATTTTGACTTGTGTTAAAATAGTCGGAAGTTGAAAATTTTTTCTTTTCAATTTTTTTTTTTTTTTTTGGTTCTTAGGAACTGAAATGGACGAAGATGCAAAGGGTGGTTCTTGAAAATGGAGTGGGTGGTTTATTATTATCCGAAGGTGTCACTGTTACTTCTCTCAAATTTAGAATAAGGTTTAGTGTCAATAAATCCCAACGATCAGGCATCAAAGTCAATAAAACCCAGTAGCTGTTTTTTTATTTCTTTCAGTTTTATACTCGCTGCCCTTTGTTTTCTCCCCATTTCGCGATCGTCTGTCAGAAGAAGGTTTATCACTAGTCTTGCTTGCAGGCTATTGTCTTCCTAGCCACTTCTCAATTTTGCCATGTTTTAATTGTTTCCCATTCTGATCATTGGAAAGAACTTATGTATGCATATTCGCTTACAGACATCAGGTGTGACTTAATTTCAGCATCCTAGCAACCTGTAAATCAGTGAACGGTGTAAGAAACTGAAGTTGCCGGAGAGTGAATCAGAACCCTTTTTCATTTATGCTTTTGCAGGTAAAAATGGGTCAGTGAAGTATGAAAGCGTTAAAAATGTCTTCAGATGTAAAATCAAGTCGTGCATGCTCGGAACCTTCCAGTGAAAGGGGATTCGGTTTGGACCTGAAGAAGAGTTCTAGATGGCAGAAACATTCCAGGATAGTGAAGGATACAGCTCTTCCAACCCAGGCAAGGCAGAGTCTAAAGCATCAAGACAAGTTGAAAGCTGAATATTATGATAGTCAGCCATGTGGTGATGTGCCTCATGAACTAAGACTTCATGCAAATGATCGGATCTCAGTCCAACCAAAAACTTCATTGAAACACCATCAGCTGCACTCTGACAAGATAAAGGCAAGAAAGGATGATGAGCTTGTGAAGTATATGTCAGATTTGCCAGGTTATCTCCAGCGCATGCAGAGAAGTGAAAGCATACAAGATAAGGCTTTGAATGTTGGAGTTTTGGACTGGTCACGTCTAAAGAAATGGAGAATTGCAGCAAGTGATAGCAGTGGTGCATCATTGACTAGCAGCAATTTGCCGAGTAAAATGGCTATGAACTCAGCTACCTCTCCTAATGCAGTTCACAATAATATTCTCAATTACAGAAGCAAGAAGCATCCTTCTCTTTCTTCAAGTCTGAACCCTTCTCACAATGACCGTGTTTCTCAACCTGCCAAACCTTCGGTCCAGAATGCCTTGCGCTTTAAAGATTTTGAAACTGCTTCCAAGAGCAGTGTGGATGGGAAGAAAAAGGTACCAAGGACCAACAGGACTTTCAGCAGAAATAATTCGGATGTCATTCTTGAACAGGCGAAGAGAGGATATGTAGATCAGAAGATCACTTCTAAAGTTGGAAGTTGGTCCTCAAACTCAAGATATAATACTATCTCAATCAGGTCCAAGGTGAATGCAATTGCTTGTGATAGTGCAGCCGAGAAGAGAGCTGGGGAGAGGCAAGGACCAGATAAAAAGAGAAAATCGTTGGATCAGAAGATTACTTCAAGCATCGGAGATTCATCATCACAGTTGAGAAGTCATTATGATTCACTCAGTTTGAAGGAAAAGAATGTTGCTGGTGGCAAAACTAAGAAGGGAATAGAGTTGCAAGAATCAGCTGGAATAGAGGAGTTGCAAGAATCAACTATTGATCTTTCTCCTCAACATCAACCCAGTGAAAACAAGAACATAGTTCTTGATCCAAAAAATTACTCTACAAATTGTTCCCTGCAGGAACTAAGGACACCGGTGGATAAGGACATAGTTCTCCTTGTTCCAAAAAATTACTCTACAAATTGTTCCCTTCAGGAACTAAGGACACTAGTGGATAAGGATTTTACTGAAATAAATCGAAAGAGCTTGTCAGATGACTTTTCTCACGAGGAAGTTCACTCTTCTGAAATTCCTCACTCATGTCCACTTCTTTCTAGAAATAAAACTAACACAGAGCCCCATAAAGTGTTGCACACTGCCATGGTTACACAGAGTGCAGAGATGTCATCTGATGCATCTCGTACATCTGCATGTTCGTATAAGATGCCAATTAGACTGTCTGAAGATAAATTTGCAGAAGAGAGCAGAGTCAGGACAGCAAATGGAAGTGTAGTTGAAACTTCAAATGCATTGGATCAAGAAAAAGTGGAGCTGATGCCTAGAAAAGTCAGACATCCTTTACCAAACCGCTGGTTTAGCTTCAGTTTGAGTCGAATGAGCAGGAGTTTCAGCTTCAAGGAGAGTTCAGCTGTCCCACAGTTCAGCTCCACATACATTTCCATTAATTCTGGTCCCCTGATATCTGAAGGTTCTGCTTGTTTAAATAATTCAAACAGAAAGAAGGCAGGTGGTCATAACAGAGCTAGATCCAGCCCATTGAGAAGGATGCTAGATCCTCTGCTGAAGTCCTGGAGCTCCAGAATACTTCAGTCAGCTGAAACTGGTTCATCAAATGAAAGCTTGAATTTTTTCAACTTGAAGCAATTTGATGCCAAAGAACTGCTTAAGGATGGCAAGCATGAGCCATCGAGAATAAAAGCTCTCCTGCAGCTTACTATAAGGAATGGAGTTCCTTTGTTCAGATTTGTGATTGAGAACAATAGCAACATTCTGGAAGCCTCCATAAACAGGTTATCATCATCTCAAGAGAATGGTTCAGGCTGCGACTATACATTCTATGCCATTGATGAAATCAAGAAACAGAGTGGCAGCTGGATAAATCGAGGTAGTAAGGAGAAGAGCTGTGGCTATGTGTACAATTTGATTGGCCACATGAAGGTTAATTGCTCTTCTATCTTTGATTTGACTGGAACAGACTCCATTTGCCAGATTAAGGTGAAAGAGTCTGTTTTGTTTGGTGTCGACCAAAGTCAGGCGGATCAGGCAATGCCAAAGTTCATGGCAAATAGAGAGCTTGCGGCTGTTGTGGTCAAGATGCCTGGTGAAAACTCAAGCCTCGACCTGCAGCAGACTGATCAAAATGAAAATTTGATGCACAAGGGCTCCTCACAGTACCTTCCAGAAAGTCAATGCTCCGGTAACCTGGGAGAAACCGAACACTCTAGTAGTGCTACTGTTATACTTCCTGGTGGAAACCATAGCATGCCAAACGAAGGAGTTCCTTCACCATTGATACATAGGTGGAGATCTGGTGGATCATGCGACTGTGGTGGTTGGGATGTTGGTTGTAAACTACGTATACTCACCAACAGAAGCCATTGTAGTAAGATTACAAGGACATCCAAAAGTTGCCTGATGTCAGATTGTTTTGAGCTTTTCACTCAGGTACTTTTTTAGCGTTTTAGCTGAGAATTTATCTTCGCTCTTTTGATGTCATTTATATTGGCGTTTTCTTATTTTGTATATCCACCCATGCAGGGAGCAATCCAACAAGACCATCCTATCTTCAGTTTGGCACAAGTGGAAAAGGGGATGTATTCGACTGAATTCAGTTCATCAATTTCTTCATTACAAGCATTCTTCATTTGTGTCGATGTTATAAGTTGTCGGAAATCATATGATCAAGATGGCGGAAATGCTTCCGGCAAAGAATTTCACCAGGAGATCAGCAACTCCAGTAATGGATCAAAGAAGATTCACACCATTTCCCCAGGGCAAACAAATGTGAAATACACTCTAAGCCCCCCTGTTTCCCCATTTGAAAGGATGTAGCGGGCTAAAGTTCTTCAAATGGAAGAGGAGAAATCAGTGTTGGTGGAAGATCTCCTAGACAGTTTCCTGAAATTATGTTAGGCCATCATGATCTTCCATCAGCTGTAGTCACCACTAATATCTTCCTTTTGTTTTGTGTGAAGATAACAATGGGGCATAAAATATACAGCTCTGAAATTCAGAGTAGGGTTTTTATAAGGCAAAAATTTACATTATCATCACATAACGACTGCAGAGTGCCTCGTACACAAGTTCTTTTGAAACAGGAAAGGTTGTGGCCTTCAGGCACAACTTCGTCCTGTGCTCCACCACGAAGTTACTTCTCTTCATCATCATGAAGTTATTGCCATTATAGTATTTGAAAATCAAATTTTGCAGGGCGCTGAAAAAAAAAAGGGTGTTTGGAACAGTTTTAGCTTTTATTTTTAAATGTTTTTTAAAAATATTTTTGGCTTGAAAAAGTATTAAATTAATATTTTTTTAATAATTTTGATATACTAATATTACAATAAATAAAAATTTAAAAATATATATTTTAATATATTTTCAAATAAAAAATTAATTTTAATAACACTCTAAACTACAATTTCAAACACTCCAAAATAGGAGTAGTTTGTGGCTAGAAAGGGAAACAAAAAGGAATGATCACCAAAGAATAGGAATCACCGCACTTAACAAAAAGGGATGAACCTCTTTGTTTACAACAGATTTTCGGCACTTACCCTCCTAAGGGTACCCTTTCAACATACACGATACATTGTAGTTTGTAAGATCATAAAAACAATTTTCAGAAGGTGAACATCTCACACTGTTTACCAGGTAGGCGGTTGAACAATGTGTTAAGATCACTGGCCCAGGGATGCTGAAGCGTCCAGCATTATAAAGACTGAACTGTGATGCAAGTGAATCTAAATAACAAAAAAGGCAATTCATCTATTGAATGTATGGCGATGATGCTTACAGGTCAACAGGTGAGGCATGGTGAATGGAGATTAACCACTGACCATCAATCTTCTCAAAAACATTTGTGACAAATTGTGCCCCCCAACTGCTGCCTTTTGTTCTCACAAATTCTACACATGTAACATAACCTACATCTCCCCTAAAATGCACTCGAACATTTTTCAACTCAATCTCTAGTGGGAAATCATAGTTCATCCATACAAGCTCCCAGCTTTCCATAACATCGTCGTAACCTTGAATCCCACTCGCACCAGGGTGCACACAACATACATTATCCGCTTTTGCCCAAAGGGATTGCATGGCAGCCAGATCCCCCTTCCTGAAAGCATTATAAAACCGAGCATTTGCTGCCAGTACTGAAGCCTTGCTATCTTCCTGGAGTACTTTAAGGCCGTCCCTGATTTTTGCAGCTTGGGCATAATTCTCTTCTTCAATGGCAACCTGAAGCTCACGCATTAAGGTCTGCTCATCCAATACAATGCTTTCGCCACTTAACACTTCCTCTGAATCCTCACTTCTTACTTGACACGCTCTTAATGAAAATAAGCGGAAAGGCTGTGCATAGGACTCTGTGCTATACAAATATACAGTTAGAGACCTACTTCAACCTAGCACTAATTTAGACAGTAGGAATGCAGACAACTGATGACCAAAAATAAATTTGAAATGCAGACCCACAATACAAACTGTTCAACCATGGGCACCTCAGCAAGTAAGTTCCGATTTGAGGAGTAAATCATAGACTGTTTGATTAACTTGCCAGCCTTGATTTTTTATTTTTATTTTCATAGTGAGTAAAAATCTACTAATGATGGCGCACCGGAGAGGGGGGGCTATCACCCATTTACAAGAACGAGAGGAAAAATAAACAAAAATGATATAATCAATCTCTGATGAACGTATAGACATTTGCCGCCGCCACAAGGGACGATGACAACACAATTTGGAGCATCCATATGGAAGTGACATAAACATCTTCGATCAGATGTTTTCATCACAAAACTTAGCACTTGATAGACTTACTGGCTTCTATACGCACAGTAGTTCACTGGCCCGAGAACAAGGCAAAAAAAAAAAGCAGAGAAACTTACGGGTTCCTCCTCCAATGTGCAACTTTTTATGAAAATGGAGTCTTCCAGCCAAAAATGTATTTTTCTTCAAGGAAGGTGAAGAGATATTGTGGGTTCTCTTGAAACTGTCAGTCCATGAACATTGCAGTCTCTTAAAGTCTCCTGTAGCAATGAAATTTACCTACAACAACATGCAAGCTAATGAGAATTAGAGCAATCTTATATAACCCTCAATTTCAAGTTCGAAAATCTTTTGGTGATAACATCTTTCAAGGTCGTAATGGTAATGGATTGATCAACGAGCAGAATCAAATAAGAAGAAGAAAAAAAATTGATGGAGCTAATGAGACTTAGAACTCACTTTGTAGCAAAAGGTAGATCCATGTAGAGCCATGAGTCCGATGGGTTTTTCACAAAACCTAAACAGTAGCCAGAGTTAAAGAGTTAGGTTAGGGTCTTGAAACTTCCGGTAGATCAAATGGAAACAGAGGATAAGGTTGTTTTTCCTCTGTTAAGGACATTTTGAGAAAGATGATAGATGTAGGCTCATCTTTCGAACGGGCTTGGCCTTGAAAATCATAGAAATGGGCTGCTCTGTTTTATATTTTGATTTGTGCTAAAAAGGTTAACAAAACAAATCATCATGGGCTGTGGATTTTTGAAATTATTTATTTATTTATTTATTTTGTTTGTTCAAGTTAATATATATTAGTGGCCACCTAGTCTTGGTGCTCATCTCGTTGCATATCAAAATTTAATTTTAATGGAAAAAAAATATGTGAACATTGTTAAGCTTTCAAAAAAACCTAGAAATTTTTTTGAAAATCTTACATGCACATGTTAAATAAAATTAATTATAATTATATAAGTCAATAAATATTATAAGGAGCCATAAAAAATAAGCAAAGACTAACTTAGAAAGTTGAACAATAGATAGAGAAACATGATTTCACACACCATAATGCTATTTAATTATTTTAGTTAATTATATGTCAATATTTATTTTTTAAAAATTAAAATTTTAAATTCAATTAAAAAATAATAATTAAAATGTATTGAAGTTGGTTTAATATGACATGTTCGATCTAGCATGTCCAAATATGACATTATCGTTACATTCAAAACTAATTTGACTCGAGATATATTTTCAAGATGTAATTGTTTTATTTCAAAAAACAAAAATTGAAAGGGATGCCTAAAAACAATAACTTGTCTAAGTTGTCACACGGATCTTGGGTCTAATATTTTGTTTTTTTAAATTAATTTTTTATTTAATTAAATTATTAAAAAAATAGACATGCAAATGAATATAATTCTAAAATATTTTAGATAAAGAAATATCATGAAGGGATGCGTAAAAATAGTTCTTGCCACTATTTAAAAAAAATCTATTACAATCCAATTAAAAAACAAAGTAAAATTCAATTATATTTTATTAAATAATATCTCAAATACATTTTTAATTAATTTAAATGAAATTTAGTTAAAAGATTAAAAGAACCGGTTTGAATTAAAAATAAAAAAAATTTTAATTTAAAATTAAATATAAGAGGAAAGAAATTTGAAGGCCCAAAAGAAGTTGGCATCTAGGACTAGGTAAGCCAACGTGTTTGGCTTGGCCAATTAAATAAAAAGGCAACGTGCTTGGGTCTGCAAAGATAGGCTTGCATGCCTGACTTTTCTTTTGTTTTCTTTTCTTTGGCTTGGATGTCGCCCATCCTTTTTTTGAAAAAAAACACAATTAAATGACATGTCGCATACAACAATAAACAACATGTCATATAAAAAAGAATAGTTTTCGAGCACCGTTGAAAAATAAAGCTAGGTTTTTTTAGATTCATAAACTATTTTCATTTAAAAATACCTAACAAACACCCTCGTAATCTCAAAAAACAAAACATCTTTAAACTCAAAAAACCATAAATTGGTGAGAAAAAAAACCAAGATCAAGTCAGAAAAAAATCTTTGACAAACTAAATATACTTTTTCTAGTAAAATAAAGAGTTAAGAAAACTCTCTCATCAAATAAAACTTGTTGACACCAAGAACAATTTGTTTCAAGCTGGGATTTGGTCGATCGGCAAACTCTCTCTCCCCCCTTTGTTGTGTGATTAAAAACAAATAAAATATAATTTTGGATCAAAATAAAAATTAAAAAAACTAAAGGAACTAAAATGGAAAGCAAAAATAAAAATCCGAGGGCAAAAAACTTGAAAAGGCGCTACTTATGCAGTAAAAAAACCATTGGTTTTAGAAAATATATCAAATTTGATCCTGCATCTTTATTATATTTTCTAGGCAACAAAACCAAATTTGTTTTTGCAAAATGGAGCATCCAATTATTGTCATGACTCTATCCAGCACTTCCATAAAAAGGTAATAAAAACATTTTTTCAGGACAAAATGCAAAATTACACAACGAAAGGATAAATTAAAAAAGAAATTAGTGGCCGAAATAGAAAGCTTCCTAAAGGGCTAGATGGCACTGTGGATGAGTTCATAGTGTCTTCGGTATGGCTTCTAATTGGTACTAGATAGGTGGTCCGTGTCTGTGTAATGTTGTGTGTCTATTATTATTTTTTTAAAAAAAATTAAGATTATAATTATTGACTCGATATCCAAAAATATTTAAAAGCAATGACAAAAAAAATCAGGTCAAACTTGGTGAACCTGCTGAATCAATAACTTGAGATATAATATCGGGATAACTCATTAGAAAAAAAAATGTAAATAAACAAAGAATATCCATTTACAAAAAAAAAATGTAAAACAAATTACTTCAAGTATTTTCTCAAATTAAATGTTAGGGATGCAATCAATAAATTTAATTTAATAAAAAACAAAAATAAGGCCAATCATTTTTTTATCGGAAAAAGATATCAAGACGATGTAAATCTTGTAAATCCGGGTTAAACTCTTAAACTCGCAATCCATTAAATTCTTGATTTAGGCTCAACCCAGGAGCTCAACACCTAAAAAATTAAATGTTGGAAGATGAAATCAATTAATTTAATTCAATTTAAAAACAAAATTCCTTTAGAAAATCTAAATCTAACAAGGACAAAAAAAAAAAGCAAGGTGACATGTGTTATTTTAAATTGACTAAAAAACATCTCAAAAGTGAATAAAAATAACGTAATGGTAAAGGATGGAAAGAAAAAACTTTAAAAAAAAAAAGCCATGAAAACTTGTGTCCGTGTTAACTTTGTAAACACGAGACAATCTCTTAAACCTGTAAACCGTTAAATTCTAGATTAGGAGTCAACTAAGTAGCTAAACACCCGTCCAATAAAATATTGGAGGATGAAATACAAAAAAATCAATCTAGAAAATCTTGAAAGGTAAAAATAATATACAATGATAAAAAAGATTAGATTTGACTGGAAAAAAACAAAAGAATGATGAAATTTCCAAAAAAACAATTGCAAAAACCATCTAAAAAATAGCAATAAAAATAATAGGAAGCACATCTGATAGGTAAAAATATCTATTGGGGTGAAATTAAAAAAATCTTAATTTAATAAATTATTCCTAATAAAAAATTTGCAATGAAGAGAATAGTGACAGAATTGAAAAAACTCCTTAATTCCATAAATTAATTTAAATTTTAAAAATTATAATGAAGAGAATAAGGATGAAATCTTAAGAATAACAAATCTTAGGGGTTGATTCAATTTTTTTAAGGCCAACATGAAAATCAAGTAGGAGATAGAGAAAAAGAAAAAAAACAAAAGCCTACACGCTCCACTCCGACCATCATCGAGCTAGACGGGCCGCTTATATGTGGAAGGAACGCTGAGATGCTTGACCATTCCGCACCTAGGATAACCCCGCGTAAAGGAATGTGAAAAAAATAACATCGCTTAAGGGTCAATAATTTAATGGTAATGGATAAAACCGAATAAAAATCAATTTAAAAAAAAATAAATTAACCCATGTTAACTCGACTAACTTGCGATCCAAGATATGAGATGGAGATAACCCATAAAAACAAAAGTTGAATAAATTACAAAGTTTAAGGCCCAATAAGTCAATGTCAAATGATAAAAATGAAAAGAAAAAAAATTATAAAAAAGATTTAAAAAAATATCAAACTCAAACCTGGTAAATCATTAAAACTGGTAGACCAGGTCATGAGAATGAGACTACCCTAAAAAAAACAGAAATAATTACAAAGCAAAATTATCAATTACAAAAAAAAAAAAACAATGAGAACTAAATCTTATACCAAAAATAATTGAAAGAAACTAATCAAGGATTAAATTAAAAACAAAATAAATGAAGATAAGGATAGAAAAAGAGTAATGAAAAAAATGGGGACCAAAATTTGAAAAAAAATGAATTAAAATCCTAAAGGAATAAATAAAAATAAATGCAAGGGATAAAAAAAATATCAATCAAAATAATAAGGGCTAGATTGGATACAAAAAATAAATTAAATTAAATACGGAGATGGATGAAATTGAAAAAAATAAATTTTAAGAACCATTAAAATCAAAGCAAATAGAAAAAAAAAAGGATCAAACCCAAAATAAATACAAAATGGAGGACACAACTAAAATTTTAAAGGCCTAGCAAGAATAGGCCAAGGAGAGAGAAACGAAAGGCAGGAGAAAAAAACTCATCACTGATGAACTGCCACACGTCTTGCCAAACACGCCACCCCAATAGCTACGCCACAACCTTGTGCATCAAATGAGATGGCGATCAGATTTTTTTGGTCACCGTAATTGTCCTCAAGTGCCTCTAGAATAAGGTAGAAGACTTTGATACGTGTGTGGCACACATCAACATATTTTATAGATTTATTAATATTTTAATGAGACAAATTACAAAAAAAGTCTAAGGGCATACCATTATTACAAAACAACCTATATCGTAAAGACAAAAATATAATCTAAGTCATTCTTAAAATCTAAAAAGTTAAAGGTTAACTGTGTAATATAAAAAT
>Ga0307515_10010529_pt1 | contig 17714 bp, 16 predicted proteins | sample 17_EM_MG_FD_194513 | JGI IMG/M metagenome (GOLD analysis project Ga0307515, IMG submission 194513) | Populus trichocarpa ectomycorrhiza microbial communities from riparian zone in the Pacific Northwest, United States - 17_EM | ecosystem: Host-associated > Plants > Roots > Unclassified | place... | reverse complement strand
AAGAGAAAATAGAGAGGGAGAGAGAACAGCAGATGGTATGCAAAATTTATGAATTCTCAATGTTACCTTCTAAGCTTTTACAGTATAATATGCTTCTCTAGCTGAAAAGCATTGAGGCAGTGATCGATTTAGACGCTTGAAGAATACGCAAGAAGGTTGCGGCAGAAGCGAGCAGAATCCTTGCGGAAAACGAGTGCTTGTGGCAAAAGGAGAGGCAGAAGAAGGGAAGGGAGTCTCCTTGCGGGAAAAGAGAAGGAAGGTCGAAACAGAAACGAGCAGAACTAGGATTTCTGACTTAAGACTCTGGCAGAGATGGACAAAAGATGAAGCAGGTCGGCATTCAGCAACAGGGAAGGGTCCATTGGGCTTTCTTTATAAATTATTGGGCCGAAAGGCTTAGAGAGTGGATATTAAATTAGGCTGGGCCGATAACAGAATATGGCCCAGCCCTTTTAAACTTGGGAAACTAATTTCCAAGGCAAGAACTATTCTCTAATGAAGTATTTGTGGGTTTAAATTAATTTTCAAATTATTATTTTTTTAATCTAATTGGCTAAAGTCAATATATCTTGAAAGAGTCACAATAACCATTATTTTCATCCCAAAAATTCCTATCCATTGATTTGATTTTAGAATTCAATTCAACAAAGAATCTTTCAAAATAATATAATAAAAAGGTAAACCACACAAAAGCAAATGGATGAATGACACTTTTGGTACCACTAAAAAAACATGCTTGAATAGTTGAATTAGCTAACTCTACAAAGTCCTTTTTGTAATTAAGGTGAATTATACTTTCTATAATAAAAAACTAAGGTTTTTTTTTTTTGCACTTATTTCCTCCCTCTTTTTTTCTTCAATTTTTTTCTTCAATATTTTAAATTTATCTTCATAAATTATTTTAGTTTATTTTTTATGAGGCTACCGCAGTCTTAAACAAATCACCTGACATTTAATTTGTTCTTTATTCCACATTAGTTTATTTTTGTTATCGTATAATTAAGTAAAAAATAGTTTTAAAATAAAATTTTTAACCCTGGTGGAGTCCATCATTCAAATTGTAGACTTGGCGGGTTAAATTTTTTTTAAGTTCATTTTTTATTTATTCAAGGAGTGGCTTTACAAGACTATGCAAGCTAATTTTTATTTCTAAATCCCTGTTTTGGAGGGTAAATTTTACCCCGAGAATGGAAAGTAAAATTTAACTTTGAGAGCAATTTTTCTCACATCCTTTTACCTCAGTACTCACAATAATTTTAATTTTCTCTCATTAATCATCACTAGAAATTTTATTATTTGATATTTCTTTTCAATAATATTTAACCATTCAATTTATTAACCCATCAAATATTTGTAAAAATCAAATTTTACACTCTTACAAAATAATTAATCCTTAATTTTTAACCTTGTATATATCAAGCCCCCTTAGCAATATTCATGTCAAATCACCTTGCATGTGGATGTATGATCTTTCTTCTCTATAAAAATAAATCACAATCATTACCAGCATCTCAAGTCAACTTAAAATAATTAATCTAAAACACCGATTAATCTTATCTCATCACTCATGTCTCACGGACGACAACGCGAATCTCTTTTTAACGAAAGTTGCTTAATTGTTTCCAGATAAGTGACCATACAACATAATATAGGTAAAGGTATTGGCATTTTCTTTTGCCTCTGGACGACAGCTTTCTGGGGAAAACACAGGGCGTTGTTTCTCTCTTATCCTCTTTGTTAAGGTTATCCTCCCTCCCTCCATCCATCCATCCATCCATCGGTTGTGGAAAGGGCAGGTGGAGAGTTTATAATTGTAAGAGAAATTCTCACCTTATATCATGTTTTAGAGCAAGAAGAATAACGCCTCTGTATTTCTTGTTAACAATGAATAAAATCTTGAGTTGTTGCGGCTCTAACACAAGACCCGATGTGTGAGGAGGAGATTGTTAAGGTGATCCCACACATAGGTTATGGAGGGGGCTAGTGGAGAGTTTGTAAATGTTAAAAGAAAAGTTCTTCACCTTATAAGCTAGCTTTTGAAAGGGAGCTAGATAGGCCAATACCTACTAATTCTTAGCTTGAAACTATAATCTTAAAGCTAGCTCGATCAAAATGAAGAGGCAACGAATAACATAAAGAGAATCCATTATAGTAAGGGCAAACATGGGAGGGATACAGTAAGCAGTCACCAATATATATATACATATATATATGGTGAGTCAACCAGCTTGGTACGTGCATGTTTACAAGCAGGAAATTAAGAGATATTAACTGAGAATTAATGTTTGATGAGAAAGTAATTAAACAGATAAAACAAAGAGAGATCGTAATCCCATTTTCGGTGCTAGCTAATAACACTGCTGCTACTGCTGCTGCTTCTGCCTATTGTCATTTGTAGCGCAATGGATCTTTATTCTATAGCTAGCTTAGTTCATGTATCCTTCAGTTGAGATTAAGATTCTTCACCCTGCATGTAAACAAAGAGATCGGTCATGGACAGAACAGAAGTAGCAATGCAGAATCATCAGTACGAACATTCTAGTTCAAACATTAATTCTCGTGTTATGAAGTAGCAATTAGATGAAAATAATTAGATTCTTCAGATAATTTAATATTTTATAGGTGTGTGTGTGTGTGTGTGTGTGTGTGTGTTAATTGATGTACCTTTGTGCTTGATCATCATTGCAATGGTAGCTCTTGTTGCTAGCTCCAGATCTTCTAGTGTAGTTGGGCAAAGGGATTTCACCAGCTTCAATCTGCTGGACGTCTTCAACAAGCATCTGATAATGCTTCTTCACTTCCTCCACTGTTTTTCCAACAGCCCTGGCAAGATTGTGCCAGCGATCAGGAGATTCTTGATCATAGATGGCCAAGGCATTTTCGAACAGTTTGTTTTGCTTTGAAGTCCAATTACTAGAACCTGAAGCCATGAAGAGATTAAATGCTATAACGAATTAACTAGATATATATGCGACTGTTTTAGAGAAGGTGGAGTGTGAGCAAACAGTGTGCTAGGTGCAGGTCTTTATATAGGAGCTGGGCTGGTAGAAAAAGGGTTAATAAAACTTTTGGTATTGTGACAGAGACTGTTTTTTGTTTAATTATGGAGAAAAAATCATTTAATTAGCTAAACAATTGTTGTTTTTTTTTGTACTAAACCCCACATATAATTATGTTTCAAACTTTGATTTTGTAGAAGATAAATAACATGTTTTTTATTCATGAAAACTTATTTTTCATTTATTTTAAATGCAAAAATCCATCTCACATCAACACGTATTTTTTAAATCTTACTTTTTTAAAATCACAATTAAAAGTATTTTTGTTTTGTTAAATCTAGTTTTTTTTTTTAAATTATAATCCCCAAAACTATCACAATGACAAACACAAATCAAATTATGGTCGGCTAATTAAGGAGTTGTTTTTTCTTGCAAAACCAGTGGAGGACCTATGTGGTTTCACTTAGCTTTAATTTCATGGTAATTGAATCATGATTTTCACTGTTGGAAGAAGGATGAGCGTGGTAGAAGAAAAAAAAGAGCAATGCAAAGTCAAAAATTCAAGAAAAAAAAGAGCAATGCAAAGTCAAAAATTCAAGAATAAAAAGAAGATTGACAGGAAAATATATTTTTATTAAGTGTTTTTCTCTAAACTCTCTTAGCTATTCTTTTATTTTTTGTGTTTATAAATAATATTGAATTACAAGCCTTTTTATAGATATAAAGTCTTAAATAATTAATGAATTAAACTAATATAAAAAAAATCCTAATATGATTAGAAATAGTATTCTACCAATTGAACCGATCGACCGATTTAACTTATTCCAGTCGGTCGATCGGTTCTCAAACGGTAGACTGGTTCCTTTTTTTTTTTTGGAATCGAAATCTGGTTTACTTTTATCATCCCCCCTTAAACTTGATTTCTTCATAACTCCCAACATATCTCTCATCTTGATAAAAACAATATATTTGAGTGGCTTTGTGAATATATTCGTAACTTGGTCTTGTGTCTTCACATAGTTGGCTTTAACTTCCTTGTTTGCAATGAAATCTAATAAGTAATGAAATCTTGTGTCAATATGCTTACTTTTATCATGAAATACTGGATTCTTTACTAATACAATGGCTAATGAGTTGTCCACATAAATTTCAGTAGGCTTATCCTGTGACATTCACAATTCCTTCAATAATCTTTCTAGCCATTTGAAATGACAAACACATGATGTAGTAGTTATATATTTAGCCTCACATATTGACGAAGTGACTATGGATTGCTTTTTTGAACTCCATATGAATATTGTATCTCTCATGTAGAAAACAAAACCCGTAATGCTTTTTTTTTATTTTTTTATCATCCATATCTCCAACCTAATCACTATCACTATAACCCATAAGTTCAAAACCATCAAAATAATCATAGAACAAGTCAAAATAAATTGTACCTTTGATATACCATAGAATTCGCTTTAATGTTTTGAAATGTGTCATAGTTGGTGTCTCCATAAATCTACTCACAAGTCATACTTCAAAAAGAATATTCAAACGAGTGCATTTCATTCTTTGACATCTTCACTCCACAATCAACTAAGTATTCCTTTTTGCAAAATCCTCTATCTTGAACTTCTTGAGAACATCCATTGCAAACTTCTCCTGATTTACAAAGATTCCATTTACTCCTTCTTTAATCTCAATCCCTAAGTAGTAGGTCATGAGACCAATATCTATCATCTCAAACTCGATTATTGCTTGCTTGAAGTCTCCAAATATCTTTGGATTATTTCATGTAAAGATCAAGTCATCCACATACAAACATATAATAAGAGTATTATCCCTTTTCCAACAATTGTTCTATGCTCAATATGTTGGTTTTCACTATTGGTATATAATAGACATCACCAGTAAATTGATGACTTCCATCTTTTAATTTAATCAAAATCGTACCTTTTCATTTGATGACAACTTTTGAATGATACATAAATGTGACATTATTTCTAATTGCTTCATCAAGTTACATAAACTTGTCTTTGTCTCCACACATGTGGTTGCGGGCTCCATTGTCTAGCTACCACATGTTCTCTTTGTCTTGCATTCTCTTATCATGCACTAGTAATAAGGTGGCTTCCTTCTCTTATTTTATCACTAGATTTGCATTCTCCTTAACCCTTTTGGTTGGACTCTAGCAATCTCTAGTATAGTGACCTATCTTTTGACAATTATAACATTTAACTTTTGATTTGTCAAACCTGAATTTCAGATTGCCACTATCAGTGTAACCGGTCGACCGATTTGCTTTATACGGTCGACTGATTGACCTATTGAGGTTGTTACAACCTCCTCTTCCTTTGCTTTGTCCACGTTCTCTAACCCATTGGGAATATCCAGAACCATCTTACTTTGAAAAAAAAATGCTTGTGCACCTACATCTTCTTGAATTTCATTGACTTTTTCCTTATCTAGTTGTAATTTTCCCATGAGACCTTGAATTGAAAGAACATCCATATTTTACGACTCTTCTATCGCGACCACCATATAATAAAATTTCTTTTGCAACGAGCGTAGGATCTTCTCTACCACTTGTGTCACTTTTATCTTCTCTTCATATCTCTTTATTTGATTATATATGATTAATACTCTTGCAAACTATTCCAAAATATTCTTCGATTTAAGCATATGTAACTTTTCAAAGTCACCATGTAGCTTTTGTAGATGTACCTTTCTCACATTGTCAGCTCATTGGTTTGATTCTTGCATAATTTTCCATGCTTGCTTGGCGATGGTTGCGTTGACCATTATCTCAAAAGTGGTATAATCCAGATATTGGTGGATGATTGTAAGTGCTTGTTGATTCTTCTTTCGTGCCTTTTGCACTGCTTCTTTTTAGGATGAAGTTAACATTGCTTTATTTATAGACTCCTCAAAGCCTTTTTCAATCGTCTCTCATACATCTTGGGAACCTAGCCAAGTTTTTACTCGAATACACCAAGTTTCATAGTTGTCATTTGTCAACCTAGGACATTGAAGTGGGAAGTTAGAATTGACTATGTCAAATAATCAAACCTAAGCTCCGATACCACTTGGAAGAATGATGAGTGTGGTAAAAGATAAAAAACAACAATATAAAGTTAAAAACTCAAGAACAAGAAGAAGATTGGCAGAAAGGTATTCTTTTATTAAGTATTTCTTTTTGAGCTCTCTTAGCTATTCTCTCTCTGTTTATGCTTATAAATAATGCTTAATTACAAGTTTTTTTTTATAAGCATAAAGTCCTAAATAATCAATGAATTACCCTAATATAAGAAAATCCTAATCTGAATAGAAATAGTATTCTGCCGATTGAACCGATCAAATGATTCAACTTATTTTAGCCGATCGACTGGTTCCTTCGTTTTTCAGAATTTAAATTTGGTTTACTATCAACATTCACTTAGCTAGCTTGAAAATTATGTAATTAAGACTGCTTTTCTTTAATGGGAAATATTTTTGGCTCCTAGTTAACTTGCCCTCATGCCCAGTGGCCAGCACACATGATCTAAATATTCATTGTCATAGCACCTACATCGCTTAATATTATTAATAGTAATTATTAATAGCCTGATGTCAATTAAGGGACGGTGATTAAGATGATAATTGAATTTGAGATGAGTGTGGCATTGGGTCATCAATCCACCTCTTAATTAATTTTCCTTAAACAAGGCACGTGAAACCAATTCTAATCATGCTTAACATATTTTAACATTTTATACATGTAGGCTGCATTGCATGGTGTGACACGCTTGCATCACAACAATCACAGGAGAGGCATTTTCTGTGGGCAGCCTGCTCAACATTCCTATGAAAGAATTATTTTCTGGTGGCGTTTAGTATTATTTAAACGTGTAGATGATGATGGAAAGGAGCAAATTCATTTATTTAAGCTGGACATGCATAGGGTTTTCTAGTAACAGTAGTAAGTAAATTATAGCATGGGAATCACGGGTGAGCCATATGTCCATCTTCACGCTGAGAGTGCTATCGATCGAGCTGTATAAGAGAACAAAAAAGAAAGAAAAGGCAAAGCAAGTTTGCTTTATAGCAGGGCAACAAAGGCGTTCTGTGTGTTGTTGTCAAACTAAAATCAATCTCGAACAGGACTGTAGCTGGCTGCACGCCACCTGCTTGTGATTTACTTTCATCTTAACAATGTTACAAAACATGTTTAGCTGGCTACAATATCTGTTAGAAAATTTAAGGAAGAAAGGAATTATAGTGGAATACAACTCTTTTTCGCAGGTGGTTTTTCTTGTACCACCTTATCTTTTATATAAAAACGTGCCAACTTGTATTTGGTCTCTCTCTCTCATCTCTCTTGATACAAGGTCTCAAGTACTCTATCGTTAGGGTGGTGGTTTATTATCTTGATTTTTTTATTTTCCCTTTGGATATTACTTGATCATCCATTTTTTTTTTGGGATTTTTTTTTCTACACATGCTTTAATCCTTTTAAACGTCAACTATATCAAACTAGCTTTGCTACCCCTTTTTTTGAAAATATATAATTAAGAGAGATATCACTTTTTTAGAGTTGAATTTTGACTTGAGTTTCGATACCATTTAGTTAAAAGGATAATCATATTATTAATGTTCACATACATGTATCTATAATAACTACAAGGATACCATGTAAATTTCAAAATTAATTCCACCAATACTTCTCAGTAAAACTCTGTGCTTTTAACTTAGAAAACCTTCTAAGTTAACCACGTACAACTTCGCTATCTGCCATGACAATTCTCAGGTTACGTAAGCTTCATTAATGTATGGAAAACGAAGAATACATGCATCGTTTGTCCGAGTTTTTTTAGCAATAATCTTAGTACAAATTGTCTATTGTAATGTCATGTCAGGTTTCTGTCGAGGCATTAATTAGGACTCCTTTTGTTCTTGACATGGAATATTTATGCAAATCATATCACGTTGGGAGCTAAATATTAATCTTTTTAATGATTGTCATTAACACGAAGAACGTAGAGATCAATAGTTATTGATCCATGCACATGGTTGCTAGCTACGTACGTACCTCTAAGGATCGTGATTCATAAACAACACCACAGTTTACAAAGATGCTAACAGTCCAAGATTTGATCTCAAGGAACCATGGAAGAATCAACTTAAACACATATATATCCTTGTATGGTTCCAAATAATTAATGCAAAAAAGCCGTTCATTTTCGTACGTAGGCAACTAGATGCTCGTGGCTAATTTCAGAAACAAAACAATGCATGGCACAGCTGTATGCAGGCATCTTCCATTCCCATGGTAATTATTTTTGGCCCCATTAACCAAAAGAGATTAAAGGGTTAATTATAATTCTGTATCTTTTCTTCTGTTGAGTAAGAATCATATAGTTGTCGAGCAGAGTAATTATCCATTTTGTGCTATATATTTCCCTTCTTATACTGATCCAAAAACATACTGTCACTTGATACCTTCCTTTTTTTCCCATTTACAAACAAGAATTTGGGACACCTCTCGACATTTTCCCTTTTTTTTACAAGACACATCTCAGCATTTACCAGCTAAAGTACAGTAATGTAAGAAGAAATCCATGCAATAACAAAAACATCATGATGGTAATCACATCTAATTACCTTTTGAAGACCAACATTACAGCTGTATGCATCTGCATTGCCCCTCCCCATCAAAACAAAGCCAGCTAGCTATATATTTTTACCTTTTGTTGCTCTTTAATTAAGAGATTAATGACTGAGCCGGTGGGTCTTTTGCTTCTATTAATGAAATAGTAAACAACAGAAGGACAACCGAAAGTGTCCATATGATTAACTATGTCTAATTTATGGAGGGGGCGCGAGACAAAAAGTTGTGCCCTTTTTCCCTCAAATGTAGAACCTTATGTGCTATGACACAAAAAGAATCATGTATGGCCGGTGGGCACTAGCTGTAGCTAGCAAATCTTGCTTTGTAAATTCTTTGATTTACATATTGTCACGTAGCATGCGATGAATTTCTTTACTTTAGACCAGCGGAAGGGAGGATTATGGGGGAAAAAGAAGAGAAGGATGAAAAAAACCACACTCCCTATTGTTTAGCTCAAAATCTAATCCCTATTCATATAATATATTAGGAATTAAGACGATGGAGGAAGAATTTCATTATAAAGTAAAGAAAAATATCCATTACACTGTTTAAAATACTCATTAATTACTCGATAACCTCCTAATAGATACATGTAACGTTTGTTATTATCTCTAAACAGAAAAAAAAACAAAGATAATTATTATCTCTTCTAGTTCTTCTTGTTTTTGAAATCACGTAAATTCAATTTAAAAATATCTCAGAGAAATATTTTTTTATATATCTCTTTTTCTAGTTAAATACGTTTGTATCTCTTCTGTATATATTTATTTTATCTTTGGACTCTAATCAAATGCAATCTTGAAGAATATTCATGCAACTAATTATATGTAATGTACAAAAAAAACCACATAATCCCGTATCTACTATGAATGATTGCAGCCAACAAAATACGACATTGCCTGAAGGAAATTTTTGTATGTAAATAAGGAAGGGTTCGTTGCGTTTTTTACTGACGGAAAGATTTCGTCGCCAAAGCTAGCCTCTGGAGGGGAATATATCAGTGATTTCCAACGGAATTTTTATGTTTAAGTGGCGATGGCGCTGTTTGTGTTACAATGAGAAAACTGAGTTGTTTACCAACAAATCAGTAGAGTAGGTCTGTCAATATGCATATATTGAACATCACAAGCATGCTCCTTCTCGTGCGTGGTAGTTTGCTGACCAAACTGCAGATAATTAGAGGCAACACAAAAGGTTTTGCTTTTTTTTTTTTTGCTTTGTGTTTTACACATATGGTGATATAGATAGTCTTTTATGATATTTAAAAGGTGCAACGAACTATGTGGTTGACCAATTTGAAAATTACTTGTGCAACTTCGATGGAAATGTTGTTCAAATTAAAAATATAGGCAGTCCCTTTCAGGGTCTATACATGATCTTGTTGATACGTGGAATCCTTATCATCCACGTCCTACGAAGTATAATTTATCTCTCGTGATGCTAACTTTTCTTTCACTGTCAAAAGCTTTAAGGCTCACTTCCTATTAGCCATGGTGGCCCGGAATGCAAGTTGAAGCCGGCCGGCCGTGATTTTCTTTCATAGATCTTTGTGTGGATTCTTCCAAGATCAAAGACCAGATACTGTATTGTTCAGTCAGATTAAATCTTATGGGAATGAGAATCAGTGACTTTATTCAGGAAAGAAAGATCCCGATCTAGACATCTCATGGAAACTACCTAACAAATTGAATCACGAAACGTAGCAAAGCCAAGTCAGCCATGTGAATGTGCTCCTCACATTTCTGATCCCATTTTGAATCTTTCATCTCGCTCTTATTGCTCAGGTTGGGATAGTGATAGCGATTTTGAAGGTTCTGAAGAGCATGTCGTGGATCTGTCATAAATGAATCATGGAGAAAGCTTAATAGATTCGTTCATGGAAACAAAGTTAAGCCCAATAAAAAGCTATTCATCTCAAACAATTATCCCAGTAACGAGGATTGCACTTAAATTTGATTAGGAGCTCTACATGTCAAATTCTACAAGGAATTGAGATCGAGAATGCCTATAAATTAGGCTTACAAGATATAATCAATTTCATTATTTTACTTTTTAATTTCTAGTTTAATTTTAGATTTTTATGTTCTTTTTATTTATTTTTAAAAAATAATATAAATTTGAGATATCACTTAACAATTTAAACTATTAAATTAATATATATTTTTGATATTTTTTATTTGTATTTCAATACAAACTATTTAAGAAGTTATGAAACTTTTAAAGAGGCACACTGTAGAAAGATAAAACTCCAGTAATAAACAAAAATTGGAGAATTTTTTTGGCCGATGAGATTTTATCTTTCTGTGTTTTTTTTTTTTTTTGTAATTTTTTACACGTTCGGATTTGTATCTTACGTACACACAAGGTACCTGCCATAAAAAATAAATAAATGTCGATATGAATAGACATGCATGTATACTTGCATATTGTCATCAATAGACTGAAACCCGACACTAATGCAATTTAATACGACAGAGACGATCTGCTAGAGCTGCGCAGGCCATTCCTCCTAGCCAAAACCGCATTACTCTTCCCAGAATAATCTCCAGTTCTGAGATTTGGCACTTTGCCTTCTCAAAACAAAATGGATTTGTGATTATCCTCCTAGCTTCAATTCTGCCGGTGCAGGAAATTGTTTCAGGAATGGTGTTGGTATCGTTGTTTTCTTTTTTACAAGTCTTGGAAGTGTGGGGAATTTCTTGGCATGATCCTATCCAGCTGTAAACATGGCTGCTGATAAATTTTAATCTGCCCAACATTTTAGACCCCTGAACCAATAGAATGAAAAAGATTTTTTAAAAAAATGGTTTGATCATGATTGGGCAGGCACGTGACGAGGGCGACTGGTGTGGTGTAACTTTTCTTGGAACCTATTGTGAATGGTGATACATCAAGCTACAGATATTTGGAATCCTTATCATATACTATCTTATTTCCAATATAAAGCGATTCCTGTCAGTATCCATGTTGTTTTCACTCCATCAAATAGCTTGGAAGCCGTCAATATTTTATTCTATCGGTCCCTCTTACAAGTTGGTGTTGGCCATGCATCTTCAGCTTTTATAGGCGTGGCTCTCCATCTTCCCTGAATTTTTTGGGGTCAGTTGCTTCAGCAACATCAATGTTCTCATGAATTAAACTTGTTTAGATTAAGTATGTTGAAGTTAGTGCTATAATAAATAATTATGAAAATCAGAAATACTCTGAATATAGTGTTGGTATTGAAGAGTCAAATGTTAATTAAGATCTTTAAAGATTGTAAAAGACATTCTATAATGTCTATATATATTGTATGGATTTTGATAATGAAAGATATGAGAGTATTATTATTTAGTATTTTGTATTCTACCAAGATGTGTGAGTGATTTTCAAATCCTTCCTTTGTCATTCTGTAATTGTTTCTCTAACAAATCTAGTATCAGAGCTTGAGAGTAGATATGGTTTCTAGTAATAACAATGCTCAAATTCATATTCCCCATCTTACAAAACAAAATTATGATCTATGGTGGATTCAATACAAGGCACTACTAAGATCACAAGAGTTATAGGAGTTAGTTAAAGTTGGTTACACTGAACCAAAATCAACAAGAGAAGAGACAACAATGAGTAAGTAATATAGAAAGACAAACATTGAGAGAATCAAGGAAGGAGGATAGTAAAACTTTATTTATGATATATCAAGGACTTGATGAAGTAACTCTTGAGATGGTGGCACCAACAAAGACTTCAAAGGAAGCATGAGAAATTCTTAACAAGACTTATAGTGGAGTTGAAAAGGCAAAAACAGTAAGGTTGCAAGCATTGAGAGGAGATTTTAAGAAGTTGAATAAAGAAAGTATGGAGACAATTTCAGATTACTTCACAAAAGTAATCTCTTTAGCGCACCAGATGAGAAGGAATGGTGAAAATATTGATGATGTTCATGTGATGGAGAAAATTCTAAGGTCTCTGGATTCAAACTTTGATCATGTGGTAGTAACAATTAAAGAATCAAAGGATTTGAAAGATTTGATAGTAGGAGAATTAATGGGATCTCTTCAAGATCATGAGTAGAAAATTGATAAAAGAGGAGAAGAAAGATCTCTTGAACAAGCATTACAAACAAAGTTAACTATAAAGAATGTTAGTGAATTTGGCAGATGAACATTTCAAAGAGGAAGGTTCTTTCACAGAAGAGGAAGAGGAGGAAGATCATTCAGAAATCAAGAATCTCATGATGCACGAAATCAAAGCTTTAATTTCAGAGGCCATGACAGAAGTAGAGGAAGAGGTCATGAAGGATATTCAAATTAGAGCAATAATAATGCAAACGTACAGTGTTATAATTGTAAAGAGTATGAACATTATGCGTAAGATTGTTCACAATACAAATTTGAAGACAAGAATGTTAACTTTACTAGAAAGAAACTGATTCTGAAGAACCTGTATTTTTGTTGGCCTGTGGAAAATTTGATGGCAGCAACTCCAGCACCTGGTATTTAGATACATGAGCATCAAATCATATGTAGTATGAAGGAAACATTGTTTGATATAGATAAAAATTATATAGGTAACATTACCTTTGGAGATCTTTCTCAAAGACTAGTTGAAGGAAGAGGCAGAATTCTTATTAAACTTAAGAATGGTGAGCAGAAGTTTATATCAAAAGTATTTTATGTTCTAAACATGAAGAACAACATTCTGAGTTTGGGACAGTTTCTGGAGAAAGGTTTTGAAGTACAAATGGAAGATAAAAATTTAAAGATTTTTGATGAGTCTGGAGCTGCAATTGTTTAAGTGAAAATGATAAAAAATAAGATGTTTTCTTTGAATCTGAGTATAAATCTGTCAAAATGTTTTAAGGCAGAAATCTCCAACATGACAACTTTGTGGCATTTGTGTTACAAACATTTAAACTTTGGATTACTGATGCTGATGGAGAAAAACAAAATGGTTCTTTGAATACCAAGGTTAGAACACACAAGCAGAATGTGTGAAATGTGTATAATGGAAAAGCAACATAGAAAGTCATTTCCAAAGAATATCCCATCCCAGCCTCTCGACCTGGTGTATTCAAATGTGTGTGGCCCTATTATGCCTACTTTAATAGGTGGAAGCAGACATTTTTCTTACTTTTACAGATGATTTCAGTGGTAGGACATGAGTATATGTATTAAAAAAGAAAGAAAGAAGTGCTGAGTAAATTTAAAGAGTATAAAAATTTAGTAGAAAAACAAAGTGAGTGTAAGATAAAGTGTCTAAGAATAGATAGGGAAGAAAAGTATATTTCTCATGATTTTGATGTTTATTGTAAGGAAAATGGTATTGTTTATCAGCTTACATGCCACAAACTCCATAACAGAATGAAATATCAGAGATAAAAAACAGAACTATTATAAACATGGTTAGATGTATATTAAAAGAAAAAAATTATCCAAAAGAGTTTTGGGGAGATGAAGTTGTATGTGCTGTGTATTTGTTGAACAGATTCCCTACAAAAAGACTTTAGAAGATCATGCCAGAAGAAGCATGGAGCCTAAAAAACCCAAGAGTTGATCATTTGAGAATTTTTGACAGTGTTGCTTATGCCAAAATTCAAGAAGAAAAAAGAACTAAACTTGAAGATAAAAGTAAAAAATACATATTGCTAGGATATAGAGAAGATTCATATGGCTACAAATTATAAAAATCCAGTGACAAAGAAGGTGATCATGTCAAGAGATGTGAAGTTTGATGAAGAGCAAGAATGGGAATGGAATTCTGAAGATCAGCCACAAAAACTAATTGTAGATGAAGAACAAATTCAGAAAAATGAAGAAGAGATCATGTTAGCTCTATCTCCATTAACTCAAACTAACAGTCTTGCTGGTGTTTTAATTTCAACAACAAGAAAGACAGAGAATACAAGAGATTTATGATGTAACAGAAAGATTCAATCTTAATGATGTTAATATATTTTGCTTGTTTTCAGGAAATGATCTTGTTACATTTGAAGAAGCATACCACGAAGATAAATGGAAGCAAGCAATAAAGGAGGAGAACAATTCCATTATAAAAAAATAATACATGGGAATTAACAACACTTTCAAAAGGACATAATGCAATAGGAGTGAATGAATCTTCAAGATAAAAAAGAATGCAAAAGGTGAAATTGAAAAACATAAAGCCAGACTAGTAGCAAAAAGAAAAGGGTGCAAGCAACAATATGGAGTTGATTATGAAGATGTTTTTGCTCTAGTAGTAAGGATGGAAACAGTGAGATTGATGATCTCTTTAGCAGCTCATAAAAGATGGAAGATATTTCCGATGGATGTCAAGTTAGCATTCTTGAATGACAACCTTAAATAAGAAGTTTATGTAGAATAACCAGCTAGATTTGTGGTAAAAGGAGAAGCAGAGAAGGTTTGCAGATTGAAGAAAGCTCTTTATGGGCTTAAACAAGCACCAAGAGCATGGAATTCCAGAATTGATGGCTATCTTTCACAGAAAGGATTTACAAAATGTCCTTATGAACATGCATTATATGTGAAGAAGAGTTTACAAGGTAGAGTAATGTTTGTTTGTTTATATGTTGATGATATAATCTTCATAGAGGATGATCCTACTATGATTCAAGATTTCAAGCAATCCATGGTAAAGAAATTTGAAATGTTAGACTTAGGTCTCATGGCTTACTTTCTGGAAATACAAGTGAAGTAGTGCAGTGATGGAATCTTCATTTCACAAGCCAAGTAAGTAACATAAGTTTGGAAAAATTTGCTATGGAAGATTGTTGTCCTGTAGACGATTTAGTTGAATATGGAACCAAATTAACTAAAGAAGAAGAAGGAGATTTAATTAATCCTACATACTACAAAAGTATTATGGGATGCTTGTGTTATCTAACATGCACCAGACCAGATATTCTGTTTGGAGTTGGCTTGATTAGCAGGCATATGGAAAAGCTAAGAAGTTCACATTTAAAGGCAGCAAAGAGGATCCTATGTTTTTATTAAAGGAACAACAAGTTATGGATTATATTATTCATCTTCACATAGTCTTGAAATTATAGGATATAGTGGCAGTGACTGGGTAAGAAATTTAGAAGATAGAAAAAGCACAACTGGATTTGTAATCTTTATGGGAGAAACAACTTTTACTTGGACATCAAAGAAACAATTTATTGTTGCATTATCCACATATGAAGCAGAATACATTGCTACTACTTCTTGTGTGTGTCATGCAATATGACTAAGAAAACTGATGGAAGATTTACAGCAAAAGCAAAATGAAGCTACAAGAATCTTTGTTAATAACAAGTCTGCTATAACACTTGCAAAGAATCCAGTTCATCATAAACGATCCAAATATATTAATACTCGATTTCATTTCATTAGGGAGCACATAGAAGAAGAAGAAGTGGAGTTAGTTCATGTCAAAACTCATAAACAAATTGATGACATTTTTACAAAACCATTAAAGACTGATGCATTCTGTTATTTGTAGAAGAAGCTTGGAATCATAAAGATGGTTTAAACAAGTTTAAGAGGGGAAAATGTTAGTTATTAAACTTCTAAGATTAAGTGTATTAAAGTTAGTGCTATAATAAATAAACATGAAAATAAAAAATACTATGAATCTAATGTTAGTATTGAAGAGTCAAATGTTAATTTCCTCTGTCATTCTGTAATTGTTTCTCCAACACTTAAGGCTTAGGGGCTATGAATGAAACCACAATTCTGAAGGAAATTTTACAGTTCCAGGGGACTTTTTGTACTGTAAAAGAAGAAAAATCTTATCAAAATAATTTTCAATTAACTTATTGAAAACGGGAAGAAAAATCGATGCATTATGTTCCTAATTACCTGGCTGAAAGAAATCTTACAACTTTCCTGGTTTTAGGATTTGACACCCACTTTCAAGCATGCTTTTTGTTAAGAAATATAAGGTTATTTTATTTTATTTATTAAGGGCAGAATAATATTTTTATTTTATTTTCAGTTTAGCCTATATATAATCTCTTTGTAATTAGGTTAAACCTATTCATTTAGATTATTGTGATTACATCATGCAGTATCAATGAAACCCTAGTGATGCAAACCCTAGCGGAACTTAATGGAATTCACGAACCCAAGATCCATCTAATCCAAGTTTGAGTATGAGATTGAGTGATGCAACCATATTATTCGATAGTTTCACCCACATTTAAGTAGTGTTTTGCCTATGGTTTTATGTATAAAGTGCCTTGATATTCTTTGTTTTATGTTTTGAAGGCACTTTTGGATGAAAGATGCAAAAAGGAGTAAATTGGAGGTAATTGGCAGATTTGACCCTCAGTCGATGTTTTGTGCAGAGCGTGAGTTCTAAAAATCCAAACGAAGTGATTCCAGTGGCATTAGAAAGCTAACATCTATACCTTTATGGAAATCTAAGTCAAGAAAAATAAAAAGACAAAGAGCATGGAAATCACATCCTTCAAAGTCAAATCTCGCATTCTACCAATGTTAACCTTTGTCCATTCAAAATTTAATATCTGGAGCTATAGACATCCAATGGATGCAAACTCAATTGTTTTGGATTCCTGACTCAAATTCCTACAAACGCTCCAAAGTTCAGCAACAAACGATGTCATATGAGGGAGATATGAGTTTTCAAAGATGACAACTGAATTCTGCCAGCAAACAAGTTTCATGAAGAAACGAGTCCAAATTACATTCCGAAGCATCTAAACCGACATCCAAGTTTTTATTTCAGCAATTTAGCTCTTCTAGTAAATCAATCCAGAAGGTCAAGGAAGGCAGCCACCAACCTCAAGCCACCAACCTCAAACCACCAACCACAAACCAGCTGCCAGTCACCAGCCGCCAGCCGCCAACCGCCTTCACACTACCACCACCTATTGATGTTCACACTTGAACTTTGATTTTTCTTACAATTTGTGTATAAATAGGCAACTAAGTTTATGCTATTAAGAGAGCCAAGAGGGAAGGAAAGGGAGCCAAGAGAGAGGGAGAGAGAGTGCAGTAGAATCAAAGAAAGAAGGGTGGCAGCCATAAGAGAAGAAACACAAACTCTCCCCTCTACAACCCAGAAATCATGTATTCTTTCATCTTTAGGAGTAG
>Ga0307515_10010528_pt1 | contig 17717 bp, 1 predicted proteins | sample 17_EM_MG_FD_194513 | JGI IMG/M metagenome (GOLD analysis project Ga0307515, IMG submission 194513) | Populus trichocarpa ectomycorrhiza microbial communities from riparian zone in the Pacific Northwest, United States - 17_EM | ecosystem: Host-associated > Plants > Roots > Unclassified | place... | reverse complement strand
TATTATACTATATTTAGCATTATTATAGGCGAATTCGGCTAGTAATAAAAGGCCTACCTAATTACTTTACTTTTTATTATAGAATACGCAGAGGTAATACTCTAGGGTTTAGTTCTAGCATTTTATTTATCTGTCCATTTATAAGTAAAGGTCGTATTTTATAACCGACTACTAGTACTATGCCAAAACACCTACATATTACCTGCGTATCAACTGCGTATTGCCTATGTATTACTTATATATTACACTGTTTTAGTTACGTAGTAGTCTTCCCTTTTATCTTATTACCAACACCTTCCTTATATATTTATATTGCTTAATTTCTATAGATTTACAATTAAGTCGTTCTTGCAATTCTTCTTACACTATAAAGCTTATAGTTATAAGCCCGGATTGCACTACCTGCTAACTAATTAATTAGATCAATCTACCTGTTGCACTATTAGTTAAGTAGTCAATTTGCTACCTTATTTAAGAAGTCACTACTTTTACTACCTTTATAAGTGTCTTAAGCTTCTTTATCTACTAAACAAACGGACAATTGACCTCGAACAACGACCGTACCCAACCGACAAACGAACTAACGAATTAAATTAAAAAGTTCGGAACGTTAAAATAAGGTTTTTGCTAAGACACTAATTGGACCCTACCTAACCCCGCAAATTTTAAAAATAATAACTATAAACGAATTAAAAGTTAACCTTATCCTTAACTAGCCATCTAACTGGATTTAATGGTTCTTTATTATCTAAGATATAGCCAAAACTAATAAGGTATGGGAGTATATTAACCCATTTAAGAAGAAAGATAAGCTTCTAAAGCTAGAACTACTATATTAACCTATACTAGCGGATGTACTTCCTAATACTATATTAATAGCTTAGCTAGACCAAATTAAGCTTATAGCCTATAATTAGCTCTACGCTGAATATAAAGACAACCTACGTATATATTAAAAGCAAGAATAGGCTATAGACGATATTAGCAACTATATCATTCGCTTAACGTTAGTAGCCTACCTCCCTCTTATTAACGGCCTAGATACGGTACACAAACGGCTATAGGCACTAAAGACTGCTCTTGCCCCTACTATCTTAGGCTAAAAGTACGACGTCTTTAATTAATACACGGCTTTAAAAGCCTACAATAAAATGCAGAGCATTAATAAATAGTTAAATAGCTAGCGAAACGTCTATAAACTTATAAAACAATTAGAGCTACTAGACGTATAGGGATTTAGGCTATACTACGATTTCGTTTAAGCTATTAAGCCTATCTCTTTTAGCTTTGCAAGAGCCCTAAAAATAGACCTTATTCGCAAGGAATAGAAGGGTAAAGATATACCATCTATTATTAAACTGATTGAGGAATTTAAGGAGCACTACTGTATATAGTAAGTGGCATCCTCTATTACTACTGCCAATAGCTCTGCATTTGCAACCCTATAAGGCAATTTAAATTCTAATTTAAATTTTAACGGCAATTCTAATTCTAATTCTAAGTGGAATAAGATATATGTATACGGCCTTATACATTAATTCGGCAACTGCTACTATATTACTAAGTATAAGCGCCCTTAAGGATGGAAACCAAACCTAGACATTTAGAAGGAAGTAGATAAAAAGATCTTATCTACACCTTAAATTAAACGCATTATCGAATAGATTAAAAAACAAGGGGTAAAGAAGGATAATTAAAAGAGCATAGAATCTATAATTGATTTTAATTCTAAAACCCCACCTTCCAAAACACCGACTAGCTATACTACTGTATTTAGTACTGGTTAAATTCCATTCAAACTCCAGAACACCTAGATACTTAACCCTAGCGTAAATATACACGTTTATAATAACGAAGAAGACTTTACCTTCTTATACCTAGTAGCAGAAGACAACTACCTAATTGCTAGCGGAAATTTTAAGAAAATACAAGCTTACGGAATAGTAACTATTACTATTAATACACCTATTAGGAACTTAAAAATGAAGCTATCCTATATAGCGCTAGTACCTACTATATTTATAAATATCGTAGCGCTTTTAAAAGCCACTAATAACGATATTAATTTCGACTTAGGATGAAATTTACTATACCGTCTAGCTACTAGAGAAACAGTCTGCTATGCAAAACAACTAGGGGGCTACTAGGCACTAATGCATAGATAGCCTACCCTAGATTTAATAACTTAATTAACTTTCTTAATAAGAAGACATTAACTAAGTAGAATGGCCCGTAAACTAGTCGGAGCTATAGCTATAAAATAGTATAAAATACTTAGCTATGTAAGACCTAACGCTATTAAGCAGCTTCCTAAGTATATTAATAGCGTAGAGCTTAAAGAGCTAATTGACGAACGAGTACCGCTTAAAGTCGAATATAAAGTTTGCTTATTAGTAAAGCACATATAGTAGATCTCTTAAAGACAAGAACACGAATTTTTAGCTACTCGACTATTTAAACGGCTAGCATTTAATATTATTACCCTTGGAGAACTAGGGTACAATAGTAATAGATATATAGTATACTTCTATTGCATATATTCTAAATTAAATTTTGTATTTACCTTAAGGAATAAGGACAAAGTCACTATCCTACCTACTATTTATAAGACTTACCGGTTAATTAAAATATAATTTTATTAAGACGTTGTCTTCTTCTAGAGCGATAATAAATGAGCTTTTAGATAAATGAGAGACACCCTATAGATATAGTGCGTAGATAAAGGCATTACTTTTAAATGTTAAGTACTGTATATTAAGGAATAAAATAGCGGAGCTAAATGATCTAGATAAACCCTTATAGAACGATTAAGGGCTATATAGCTGGAAGCGTTATTACCCCTATCTCTAAGACTAGAAGCTTTCCTTACTACTAGCTACGCACTTAATTGAACCCCAAATGAGCAGCTAGGGTAGAAAACTCCATACAAGATTGCCTACGGCAAGCCGCTATTACTTACCTATATATATATATACGGTTATAAGACCTATATACTGGACAAATAAGTTAAAAAAGGAGATAAGCTAGCTCCTTATGCATTAATTAAACACCTAGTCGGCTATAATTTAACTAATATTTACCATATATGGATTCTAAGCCTTTATAAGGTTATTTAAACTAGAGATATATTAGGCTATAGAGACGTACTGGCCGTAACCAGCTTAGCGTAGGTAAGGCGCAGGCGAGGCGCCTATAAAACGTAGTCGCCCCATATTAGAGAATAGTAGAATTTAGTTTTATAGTTCTACTTTATTAAGAACCAGATACTTCTTATATCCCACTACTGTTATTACGTTACTATATACCCTTAGGGCCTTAGCGTCCTAATAGTTCTAAATTCTCTTCCCTTTTTAGGGGTAGTAGTTTGGCAATACAGTAGTCTGCTAAGGCTGCGACTATATAGCAACAGCCCTCTATTAAAAAGACGATCTATATTCCTTAACTGTATTACAGTTTATTAACCTAATAGTAAGATATAGGCGTAACGTTAGCGTAGTGCGTAGTACTAAGTCTAGGGATTAGCCCTAGAATAATGTAGGTAAACCTACGTCCTAAATAGAACTAGAAGCTATGGGTGAGGATACTATATAGGAAGAAATACGACGGCTGGAGAATGAGAAGCTATAGCTCCTAGAGTAAAAAAAACTATAGTTGCTTAGGGAAGAGGTGGAAATGCTAAGACGGTATTAACGCGGTAAGGTAACGTTAACTCCTATTCCTAACCCAAATCTACTACTTTAGAGTATCCTATTAGAGTACTTAGAGAATAGCTTAAGGCATTTAAACCTTAAGCGGAAGGCTATTAATATAATAGGCGCTTTGTTAAAATAGGCCGTTAAAATAAAGAAGATTGCTTTATATTACGGTAAGAGTATATAAGAGCACTAAGACTTCCACGATAGCTTAAAGCTAGTATTCCGCCTAGAGCTTAACGCTTTTACGGATAAGGAGATTAAAGTTACGTTTACTATATAATATATAAAGGGGACTAACTAAACCCTTTAGCTATAGTATAAAGATAACTATTAAATATATAGTTTACCCAAGAGGAGCTAATGGAATTCCTACTTAACTAGATTAAAAGTCCTATTAATTAAGAACTTTATATAGCCCTAATATATATAAGGGTAATGCAACGAACTAATTAACCTATAAATAAGTTTACTGCTTACCTAACCTCCTTATAAGGTAAAGTATTTAATAATATATTTATTTATAAAGCTACGGCTAGAGCTATAGCTTATGGTTACTAACTATTAGAAATTTCTATAAACTTAAAATTAGCTAGTTTCCCTAGCTGCCCTATTAAAGGAAAACTAGAAGAGTGCGAGCGTCCTATAGGCTAGAAGTAATAGGCACGCCGTAAACTTAAATATAAAGACCACCCTATTAGGTAACTTAGGGAAAGCGAACTCTAAAACTACCGCTAGCGACGTAATAGTAGGGCGAAGTAGTACCGCTGGGGGTTTAACCTAACCTAAGGGGAACTGTAAAAATTGTGGTAAGCTAGGATATTAGTGGCGGTAGTGCCCAGAGTTATAATAGTATTAGCCGCCGCTAAGCAGCGTAAACGCTATCTTTACGCTAGGAAAAGGTAGGCGCCCTTAGAGCCCCTTATACCTATAGGGTGTAAGCTACTACTAGATTATAAGGAAGCTATTACTATTTTAGGAGAAGTCCTATTTAAGTAGACTTAGAAGGAGACCTTAGTAATGCTTAATCTTAGCGCTAAAGTAAATATAATTAATTAGCGATTTATAATAGAGTATAACTTTAAAACACTAGACGTAGAATTACCTACCTACTCCTAGTTAAATAAAACTTAGGTATATTGCTATAAAGCCTATAAGGTACTATTAAGAATAAAGAATAGCTAGGGTAGGATTAGGGAAGTAACCCTTATTTGCTATAGAATGGCTAACGTATTCCCTATAGTTACCCTAGGTATACTAGGGTTAAAGAAGGCCCGACTTTTTATTAACTATAAGGCGAAGGCATGACGATAAAAGCTAGATAGCTCGTCCCTATTACTATAAACCCCTAAGGGTTTTATAGAGTCTTTTTAGAGGGAATCTAGGGTCTTTACCCTAGTAATTACTAGATTAATACCTAGTAAATAAAACGACGGCAGCTTACTAGTTCTTCCCCTACAGTTAAAAGAAGCTAGTAATATCTTCTTATATAAGGAAGTAGGAAAGCTACCCTAATACTACTAAGGCGACTATACTATTAACTTAAAAGAGGGACAGGAGGTCCTGTATAGACTACTCTATAACCTCTTAGTTAAAGAGCTAGAGGTACTAAGGGAGTACTTAAATAACGCCTTAGCTAAAGGCTAGATCTAACTAAGTACTAGTCCTATAGGGGTACCTATCCTATTTATACCTAAAAAGAATAGGAAGTTATAGCTTTATATAAACTATAGAGGCCTTAATAAGGTAATAATTAAGAATCGTCTTACACTACTATTAATTAGTAAGACCTTAGACCGCTTAGTAGGGATTAAGATCTTTACTAAGTTAAACCTAATGAATGCGTACTACTACCTTCGTATCCGTTAGGGCGATAAGTAGAAGACGGCGTTCTATACGCGTTACGGCCACTTTAAGTATTTGGTTTTGCCTTTTGGGCTAACTAATAAACTAGTAACCTTTTTAGGCTATATTAATTGGGCCTTATTAGGACTAGTAGATATCTTCTATATAGTCTACCTTAATAATATTTTAATTTTCTCTGAAAATCTAGAGGAATACTAGCGCTATATACTAGAAGTGCTACGTAGGTTGTAGTAATATCAACTATATACAAACCTTAAGAAGTATAGGTTTAGTGTATAAGAGGTTAAGTTTCTAGGATATATTATTAGTTTTAAAGGCGTAGCGATAAATCCTAGCTAGGTAGAAGCTATTACTAAGTAGGAGAGCCCTTAATTCTATAGGGATGTCTAGGTTTTTTTAGGCTTTGCTAACTTCTATCACCAGTTTATCTATAACTACTCTGCTATTATAAAGCCTATTACTAATCTTCTTAAGGGAGTAAAGAACGGCCGTAAAGCTAGGCCTTTTAGTTAGCTAAAAGAGGCAGAGTAGGTAATACGCTGGCTCTATAACGCCTTTACAACGGCGCCACTTTTGCGATACTATATACCGGGCTTACTAACCTAATTAGAGACTAATGCCTTAATATAAAGCCTAGCAGCTATTATATTACAGCTATTATATTACAGCTATTTAAAGACGGCCTTTAGTATCTAATAGCCTTTTAGTCTAGAAAGCTTTTGCTAGTAGAGCGTAATTATAAAACCTATAATTAGGAGCTACTAGCTATTATAGAGGCTTTTAAGCATTAGAGATACTATATTAAGAGGCTATTAAGCCGCCTAGAAGTGCTTATAGATTATAATAATTTAAAGGGTTTTATAAAAGTAAAAGCCCTTAATAGACGGTAAGCTAGATGGGCTATAGCATTAGCTGCCTATAACTTTATAATTAAGTATAGGGTAGGAAAAATAAACCCCGCAAACGCGCCGTTAAGGCGACTCCTAGGCGTAGGGGGTCCGCTAAAAGAAGGCACTATACTACTACTACTCTAAAGGATTTTAGGAATATAGGGCTACTAACCTAAAATAAAAGTCCTATTAGGTGTATAAGAAAACAAGCCTTTTATAGAGGTATTGTTTTTATAGCTATAAGCCAGCGACCTAATAATGGTACGCCTAGGCTATATAGTATTATAGTTTAACTAGGCAACCTATATATATGCCGTTAAGCAGCGTATAATAAGGACCTAAGTTAGAGAAGCTAGTACTTAAGAGAGTGCTTATAGATCTAGTACGGAAATAGTTATTAAGCTTATTAAAGGACTTTAGACTAAAGATAACTTTATACTATAAAAGCGCAACAATAGCATAGATACTGCAAGACGCCGTTAACGCGCCTACTTAAAGCTAGTATGGCAGTTTAATTCCGCTAGACTACTTTGTTACCACGGGAGGCTATATATACCCTTAGACCTAGTAGTTTATACAGAACTCCTATAGATCTACTACAATAATGCCCTAGCTAGGCACTTTAGTAAGAAAAAGACTCTAGATTTACTCTTATATAAGTATTACTGGCCTAATATAAATATGGACGTTATAAATTATATCTCTACCTATAATTTATGCTAATATATATATATGCCTTAATATTGCCCTTATAGCGAGCTTTAAGCGCTGCCTTGCCCGGACTAGCTATGGCAGGAGATTATAATAGACTTTATTATAGGCCTACCGCTTAGAAAATAAGGCGATAAGGTATATAACACAATATATATAATAGTCGACCGCTATACTAAGATGGCCTTATATCTGCCTATAATAAAAACTATTACTATAACTAAACTCGCAGATCTCTTCCTTAATAAAGTAATACGCCGTTTTAAAGCCCCTAGGGGGATTATATCTAATTACGGTAGTATCTTTACTAGTAAGTTTTAGTTAGGGCTATACTTTACTATAAAGATAAAATATAGGCTAAGTATAGCCTTTTATCTATAAATGGATAGGTAAATAGAACGTTAGAACTAAACGCTAAAGTATTACCTCCGTATATTCTATAATAAAAAGTAAAGTAACTAAATAGGCCTTTTATTACTAGCTAAATTTGCCTATAATAATGCTAAATATAGTATAATAGGTATAAGCCCATTCTATATCTGCTATAAGTTTTACCTATATCTAAAATATAAGGTTTAGGCAGATAATAGTAATTTTATTCTAGCCGCCTTTAAGAGGATTAAAAGAATATCCCTTAAACGCGAAGCGCTGGCGAAACGCTAGAAGAGTGCTACTAAGGCGTAAGCAAAATACTGTAATTGTTATTACCAACTATAGGTATATAAAGTAGGGGATTTAGTCTTACTATTAACTAAGAACCTTAAACTAAAAAGGCTAAATAAAAAACTTATAGCACGCTTTATTAGACCTTTTAGTATAGCTAAACTAGTTAAAAAGTAAGTATACCAGTTATATCTACCTATATCTTACTATATCTACCTAATATTCTATATTAGCTTACTAGAGCTATATAAATAATATAAGGGCACTACTAAAGACCCTCTACTAGGGCCTATTAAGCTAGATAATTAAGGGGACTAAGAGGACTAATATAAGGTAGAAGAAGTATATAGAAAAAAGGATATAACTAAACCCTATAGTATCTAGCTAAGTAAAAAGGCTAGCTAAAAGAGTATAATAAATAGGTCCTAGTAGAGGATATTAATAAGGACGTAAAGGAGACGTATAATAGTTACTTTACCTTAAGGAGTAAATGGAAAAAAAAGTAGGTAGAAGAATAAAAAACTTTTAATTATAATTAGGATTACGCCCTATTAATAGGGCAACAACGGAATAACGGTAGAGTAATAGTAGTACGCTAATAGAAATATAGATACTCTATAGCTCCATTAAATTCTCCCTTTTTTCCCCTCCTTTCTCTTCCTTATCCTCCTCTTCCTCCTCCTTATTCTCCTTACCCTTATCCTCCTTCTTATCCCTTATAATAGGAGGTATATTAGCCTATAAGTACTATTAGTATACGCTACGCTGGCGAAATACCTGCGTTATAATATGTACTAAAGCACGCATTACGTTAAGAATCCCTTTAAGGGTATAATGGATAGCCTATAATTCCTATACTTAGAGTAGGGGAAAGTCTTCGCCCTTTAGGCGCTGGCGGAGACTATGCTTAGCGCTAGTGCGTACTAAGGCCTTAATATCCTTTATAAAGGACTTCTAGGCAGCAGTAACGCGAGCGTTAAGGTTAGCTGTAACGGAACCTTGTAGCAAGAACTACGGTGGGCTCGTTATTAGGCTAGGTGTATAGAAAATGCAAGTATAGAGGTCAACAAATAATAACAACTGGTGGAGTAGTTGCCCAATAAATTAACTCTAATTGTATTTTAAGAATTACTACAAGGAAGGAACTATCTAGGTAGGGACTAAGGGTCCTTAAATACACAACCGTACTCCTATAAAATCCTTCTTGTATATAATATACGTGTACTCTATCTACTCTGTTACGGATTATATAGATCCTATAGATTATATAGATTATATTATATAACCTCGGTTACTATTCCTTATTATATAGCTCTATTAGCTCTATCCTAGACTATACTTAAATTAACTAACTAGCTTCTTCTAACTCTTCTCTAAGTAGTCATAATATTATACTTAAAGCGTCCGTAACACCATCTCCCTTCTCTTTATCTTTGTCCTTAAAGATCCCTAATATCTCTAAGTTGTTTACTAGAGGTATAATATCCGTCTAATTAATTTAGTTAATATAAGATTTAATTTACCGTCCGACCTGGTCCCCCTAATGGGTCCACACAGACTAATTCCTATGGGAAAAAACCTCCTTACTGAGAAAAACCCGATTTTTAAGTGTATAAAAAACCCCCAGGGGAGACGTAAGAGGTAATATTCCAGATAACATCCATACTATATTAACAGGAGGAAAAACACTGTTAGGTTGCTGCTTTAAGACTCCCTTTAGGAGTGTCTAAATACCTATCTTGCCCCATCTGCCATTTAAACCATCTTTGCCACATTTATATATTACTTATCTAAGTCGTGTGCCTGTCCCTAGCTCCTTTTCTAAGTCTCTTATAAATATCTCCTAATAAATAACACTTGCGTTCCGCCTGGGCCTATATACTAAGGTCTCTTATCTACTCCTCTATTAAAGGGTTTCTATAATGGGGTGTATATAACTTGGTATCGCTTTTGCCCTAGGGCCTAAACCTAGGCCCTTACACCTATTTATAAGGTATAAAAGGATAATCTAGTATTTAATAGGGGGCCTAATCCCTATAACTAGATACCTAGGTTACCGGATAATATTAAAATAGGGGGCCTTTACTACGCTTAGGGCGCGGATTGCTTATATATGTGTGTAGATGCTATGCGGTATATGTAGTATTTATAGGAGGGAGGGGGTACGCCGAAGGGATAATACTTGTCGATTTAATGTCCAAATATGTACATTAGAGACGTAGTAGTGGTATTCAAACTTTTTGCTAAGGCTCACCCCTCAGTAAAAAATCTTTGCACTACCACCACGTCGCTGCGCAGGCGCTGCGCAGCCGTATATACGTCTCTGCGTTCGCTCTAGTAGTCTATTAACACGATCTAAATGAAACATCAATAGTAGCTGCTAGGTTCCCGGGCTCCACCGCATGGGGGTACAGAAGTCGCTTTTCTAGAGTCGTCTTTTTGACTAGTCTAGCGCCAAGGCCTGTGAAAACTCTGCTGTTCTGACAGCGTCAAGGGTTAAGTATTCGAAGGCCCCCTCTAGCCATAATGTAACGCTGCTGCATCAGTAATAGACGAGATCCTCTCTCTTAGCTTGACTATGCGGACAAGATGAGACGGAAAGGAACCCCCATAGGACCGTATAGGTCGGATCTCGATTTTGGTGTTCCCTCTAATTTAGTTAATATCATTACTTATTATACCTAAAGTAATTTCTTCTTCTTTAACTGCTCGTTGTATTCGCACTATGGCTGCTATATTGTCTCTTAGTAAGATTATACCGTCTCTTAGTAAGATTATACCGTCTCTATATTCTCGTTGTTTAAAAGAGGGACTAGTTTATATTGCGTTAGCAAACCTATCTTCGCGATAACCGTCCTTTTGCTTAGAGTGCACTAAAGCAAATATTTATTCGTCCTATAACGTTCGCTTTATCTCTAATGCTAAATATACGCGACCTATTACTCTTAATAGTCGTCTAGTTCCCTAATTAATTTATCTTAAGGTCTTATATTTAATCTGCTGCTACGCGGCTAGATAATAAACTGTCCGTTACTTTAGCGGAGTTATACCGTTTTTATAATACTAAATAAGAGGCTGCTAAAGCTTAGTAATAGGCCCTTAAGTCTTATCTTGCGGCGTCCGCTTAGTTAATCCGTCTTAAGAAGGGTTGTAAGAAGGTTTGTTTTAAGGAGTAGAAACTTATAGAATAGGGTTTATATAAACTTAGTAATAAAAGAATAGATTCCCTTTTAATAGAGAAGGAAATAGGTCTAAGTAGTTCAGCAACTGCTCTTCTTAGGTCCCCCTTAGGTAACTTATTCTTTAGCGATCCTTTTTTATTAATACTGCCTAACCTAATCTCTTCTAATACTCCTATACCTTTCTTATAGCATTCTTTAAATTTTTTAGTGGTTCTTAGGTAGTCTTATTATAGCCTATCTACTTAACCTTATACTATATTTTGTCGTTAATATCCTTATAGCTAATAATCTTTAAAACTTACTATTTGTCTTCTTTTTATCCTCTATATATATCTGCCTTATAGACCAGTGGCTTAATATTCCTATATACTGGCTCTAGCATTGCGATATGCTATATAGAGTAGATCTTTATCTTAGCTAGTAGGTTTAACCTAAATATAACTGGTGAAATTCTTTATATAATTTTAAAAGGTCCTAGTCTAATATAGTCTAACTTCTTACTTAGTTGTTAACTCTTAAAAATTTTATATAGTAGCTATACTTTATCTCCCTCCTTAAGATCTGGTCCCTTAGATCTCTTAGTATTATAGTACCTTTTTATTCTCTTTTATACCTTCTTTATTAATTCTATAAGGTCTATATAAAGATTTATTAACATCTTTATTCTTTCTTTAGCTGTGCTACTTATTTTTTTTTACTTATTATAGTAATAATAATATCCTTAGCTTATATCTGTAATTTACCTTAAATAGTAATATACCTATTCCTTTTTAAGGTGTTATATTATATACAAACTGTGTAACTAGTAATAGTAATACCTAATTATTCTATATATAATTAATATAGTGCCTTAAATACTACTCTAATGTCTAATTTAATCTTTCTATTTAACCGTCTGTCTGTGGGTAATATATAGTAAAAGTTGCTACTCTAACTCCTTATTTTGCTAAGAATACCTTTTAGAATACTACTATAAATCTTAAATCTCTATCTAATATAATTTTACTTAGTGCTCCGTATTTTATAAACACTTCTTTAATATAAATTCTAGCAATATCCTCCGCTGAGATTTCTTCTGTGCATATTATAAAGTATCCCCACTTTATAAGCTTGTCTACTATTACTAAGATCGCGTTATAATCCTATTTAATAATAGGGTCTTTTAACTTTGGTAATTTAATAATAAAGTCCTATAATATAACCTCCTATAGTCTCTCTAGTGTTTTAATAGGTTATAGCCCTCCGTATAGCTTATGCCTTATTAGTTTATTCCTTTAACAATCTAAATACTTCTTAGTAACCCTCCTAGCTATTCTCTAGATTCCATTAATAATATACTCCTTCTAGAGTTTTAATACTAAGCCCGTAGCTCCGTTATGTCCTTAAGTTAATCCCCTATAGAATTCTTCTATAAATTACTCTGCTATACTTTTTGGGATATACTTAGCTTCTTAATTTTTATATATATCCGACTATAGATCTTCTAGCTATACTTCTAGAATTCTTTATGCCTAAAAGCTCTCTAGTAACTTATAAACTTTCTCTATTTCTTCCTAAGTTACTATAATTTTTAGGTAATTATATCTAATTAGTCCGTCCGTATCTTTTTGCAGTAAAGCCCCTAATAGCTTCTTTTTATTTTATAGTTTAGCCTTCCGACTTAAAGCATCTGCTTATATATTGTCTATGCCCTTAGTATACTAAATCTTAAAATAGTATTCTATAAGCATTTCTGCCCATCTAACCTATCTTTAGTTAAGTTCCTTTATTATTAGGAATCCTATTAGGTTCTTATAATCCGTCTTAACTATAAATAGTTTCTCTATACCTTGCAAGAATGCTTTCTATTTTTTTAATACTATAATTATACCTAATAACTCTTTATTATAGATGTTATAGTTTAACTCTAGTGGTGTTATTTTCTAACTATAGTATACCACTAGGTGCTATCTATCTTAATATTTCTATATAAAGTATGCCCCTAGTATATAGTCTAATATATTTATTTTTACAACTATCTCTAGTCCTAATTAATAGATCTTAAGAACTGGCTCCTGGGTAAACAACTCTTTAATCTTCTTAAAGAGTTTCTGCTGTTCCTCTCCCTATACTTATAGTTCTTCTTTCTTTGTTAATCGCGTAAGTGGTTTAATATCTTTTAACTACTACGCTATAAACCTTCTACAGTAATTGCAAAATCCTAAAAATAACCTTAACTGCGTGACGTTCTCTAGTTTTTATTTATTTACTATAGCCTCGATCTTCTTTAGATCTATATTAAGTTAGCCTAGTTTAATAATAAATCTAATAAAATCGGTCTTTCTAGTAAAGAACTCGCATTTTTTAATTGCTACTAGTATCTACTTCTCTTATAGTCTCCTTAAGACCTATTTAATGTATTCCCCGTACTCTTTCTTAGTTATTAAGTAGATAATAATAATAATAAGGTATACTATAACGAATTTATCCAAGTATTCTTCTAATATATTATTAATACGCTTTTGGAACGTTGCTAGTGCGTTTATAAGCCTAAATTGTATAACTAATAGCTTATATAGTCCTTCCTTTAATCTAAAGACTGCCTTTTATTTATTGCCTTCCTTAATCCTAATCTAGTGGTACACCTATCTCAGATCTATCTTTATAAAGATTTGCGCGTTACCTATCCTGTCTTAGATTTTACTAATTAAGGGTAAAGGATACCTATCCTTTCTAGTAATGCTGTTTAATTGTTTATAATTAATGCATAACCTTAGTTTGCTATTTTTCTTTAGTACGAATAGTACTAGATATCCTGCTAAAGACTGCGATAGTCTAATGTATCCCTTCTATAAGTTTTCCTAGATAAACTCTTTTAATGCTCTACCTTCCTCTTTGGTAAGCTTATAGATTAGAAAAAACCTTAGACTTATTTCTAATTCTAATTCTATCTTATAGTCCTATACTATATACTTTAATAGTTTTTCGCTTTCTAGTAACTATAGTTTCTTGCCGTACTTATAGTATCTCTTTAGTATATAGCTTAGCCCTTTTTCTGTTTCTTTATAGGTTGCTCCTACTTAGTACTATACTAACTTAGCTTATTATTGCATTTTACGGCGTTAAGTATCTCTAATATTAACCTAACCTATAATCTAATTAATCTTTAGATTATATTCCTGTAACTAAGGCATTCCTAGTACTGCCTTATTATTCCCCAATAGTAATATGTTAAAAGATATTACGATCTATCTCCCTTTAATAGTTATCTAAATAGGTCCTATTTTAAGATTAATAATCCCTCCTCTATAGGCTATTAGATCTCCTAAAATTATAACTAATAGGTAAGGTTGCTCCTTTTATCTATATAGTAAACCCATTCTTTTAACTACTGCTAACGAGATATAGTTCCTTATTGCTCCACTATCTATTAGCGCCTTAAACTACTAATCTTACTATTTAACTTATAAATTTAGGTGTTGTCCTTAAATTCCTTTAAGGGTCTAAGGCTTTACTACTAGCTCCCTCTAGTCCTATAGGCCTTTACTTTTTCTAACTATTAGCTGCTTAATCCTATTATACCTAGCTTATTCTTTAGCCAGTGCCTAGTTCGCTTTTTATTTTTAATATACTATAAACACATATTCTCTAGGCATTCCCACTACTATTATCCGTCTAAGCATTTTTCTATAAGGAATCTTTCTAGTTAAAGTATTAAGTTACCTAACTCCTAAACTTCTGCTAGATACTAGCTGTGTATATACTTAGCATTTCTATATTGCTGCTTATCTATTATCTAATATATCCTTATAGGGTATTTCCGATTCTTTTCCTTTAGATTCTTGTGTATTATATATATATTATCCATATATGCAATCTATAATAGCGTATAGTATGCTAGGTGCTTTAGGTTAACTCTTAGCTTATTTTTATTCCTAAGTTTAAACCTTTATTATGCTAATCTAAACGTTACGGTCTTATTCGCAGGTACTAAAATGCGTCTCTTGCTTCTCTAGTCCTCTAATTATTCCTCTAGATCCTTTAATGTTATAATTAAGGCTCCTTTAATATAAGTTATAGCCTTTTCTATAATTAGGTGGTCCTAGATAACTTTCTCATCCAACTATATATAGAAGTCTTCCCACTTATTATTGTGCCTTTGCCTATACTACTTTTGGTATAGCTGCTAAAGTATATACGGCTTATCCGTAAGGAAGTATCTTTTTATTACTATGTTATAACAGCCCTTTATATATCGTTCTTTAAATCTAGTAGAGATCCCTAAATCCTCTTCTTGTTCCAGTTCGGTAAGCTACTTAGCTCTTAGTATGCCTGTTCTAGGCCTATTAGTAATTCTTTATACTAGCGCTTTGTCCCTTATACGTCCTAATATGCTAGATCTCTTATCTAGTTTCTATTTTTGCTATGCGATAATTCTTTATCTAAATTCCTCTATGGTTTCTTTTAATTTTCGTCTTACTAACAGATCCTTAAAGTCTTCTTGCTTCTTAATCTTAGTATTAACTTTTTAATCTTTAGGCTGAACACTACGTTCCCCTAGTAAGTCTTCTAGGTCTATATACCTATCTCCTAGTTTAGCTACTGTTTATATTATAGATTTTCTAATTTATAAAGAAGCCCCTTGCCTCTTGCTTATAGGTGTCTTAATTTATACTCCGAATTCTTGGTCCCTTAGATTCTTTAATCCCAAGCTTGCTTCTAATTTAAGCTTAGCTCCCGCCTTAGTCTAACTAGGCGTCTATAGTGTTCTTATCTTATCCTAAGAGTCTTAAATCTCACTTATCTTGTCTTAAGAGTCTTATGCCTTTAGGAAACTTCGTCCTAAGCTTATTTATATATTACTAAACTAAGCTGTTGCTCTGCTCTATCGGTTATTGTCTATTATAGGTCCTTAAGCTTACCTTATCTCGTCTTAAGAATCTTAATTATCTCTTATCTTGTCTTAAGAATCTTAAGCCTTTAGCCTTTTGCCTTTATTAAGTGCCGAAGTAATTCGCTATCCTACTTCTCTTACGTCTTGTAAAGCGATAGACATTATATCTAGTAGGGTCTTAATCTCTACTAATGTTCCCTATTTTGTAGTGGAATTATTCTCTACTTTTAGTATAATATCTCTAAAGTCTACGTGCTCCTAGTAAGCCGCCCTTATTACATTGTCGTTATAAAATATTTCGCCTTTATTAAATTTATCGTCCTTAATATCCGATCTACGAACTAGTTTATTAGTTCCTCTATATTCTATAGACTTTGGCTCCTATAGCCAATAGCTTACACCATACTTAGCGTCCTTATAAATTTGGTATACGTTGTTATAACAAAACGCGAAACTTCTAATTAAACATTCCTTTGTTCCTTGTAGTATACTATTATCCCTCTATACGTATATATCTTCTACCGCTAGTCTAGTTCCCTTTATTATATAGTAACTCTAACTATCCTTGCAATCCCTTGCAAAGTAGCCTTATTTCTTATAATTTATATAAGCTCCTTCTTTAAACCATTAACTTTGTTATAGAGTCCGCCTAAACATCTTCTGCTACTAAGATCCCTAGTTTAGCCTCTACTCCTTAGTCCTATAATTATTAGATCCTTAACCTCTAGGTTTCTATAGTCTCTTACTCTATCTTTTATAGGCTTTTTTAGTACCACTTAGGTCTATTAGCTCTGCGCTATACCATAATTTTTAACTTAGCTTTGGTTGTTACGTGCTCTACGTCTTATATAATTATAAAACTCTATCCTAACCTCGCTTAGTCTATTCCCTTTAGTAAATCTAATTATTAATCTTAATTGCCTAATCTATTAATTCCCTTAGGGTATCCGCATCTTCTATTAGAATAATTACGTCCTAGACTTTAGCCTTAAGTCCCTGTTTATATTATGCCATAAGCGCCTTATTATTCCACTTAACTTATATTGCTAATATTTAAAACTACGTTATATACTTAATTGCTAAGGTTCGTTATATAATATTTTAGAGTTTTCTCTCTGCCATAGTTGTCGCCTTTAAATCTTTAAATATTTATATAAGTCGTTCCATAAATCTGTTCTAGCTTAAAAACATAAACCGTACCTCTTAGTTTATAGTTATTATCCTATTTACTTATATTTCTATAAGGTAAGGCTTAAACCATTTAAGTACTCTTCCTGTTAAGAATAACCCTACATACGCTATTTAATCCATAGGTATTGCTAGCTTTGCTCCCTCTTACGCAACCTTAAAGTATATTTACGTAAGGAATCCTTTAAGCTTTAATCTCTCTCCTAAAAATCTTTTAATTAATAGTAACTTAACCTTTACTGCGCCTATCCCATTAATCCTATTTTTGAGTACTGCATTATTCTCTATTAACTAGTCAACTATTTCTTATAACTGTCCTACCGTTATAGGTTATTGCGAGTCAGTGTCCGCTATACTGGTGTTACCCCCTAACCTTAACGTAGTTGCCGCCGTTAATGGCGTTGTGGTGGCTGCTTTTAGTAGCATGTTATTTAACTTTCTATATTAATACCATAACTAGGTAGTGATTGTATAACAGAACCTTATAGCAAGAACTACAGTAGGCTCGTTATTAGGCTAGGTGTGTAGGAAATGTAAGTATAGAGGTTAACAAATAATAATAACTGGTGGAGTAGTTGCCTAACAGATTAACTCTAATTATATTCTAAGAATTACTATAAGGAAGGAACTATCTAGGTAGGGACTAAGGGTC
>Ga0307515_10010527_pt1 | contig 17718 bp, 10 predicted proteins | sample 17_EM_MG_FD_194513 | JGI IMG/M metagenome (GOLD analysis project Ga0307515, IMG submission 194513) | Populus trichocarpa ectomycorrhiza microbial communities from riparian zone in the Pacific Northwest, United States - 17_EM | ecosystem: Host-associated > Plants > Roots > Unclassified | place... | reverse complement strand
AGGCTACTTATAAGTAGCTGCGTGTTTGTAGCAAATTGCTGCGAATTGCCGCAAATTGCGACTTACGCAGGTTTTGCAGACCCGATTTTCGCTTGCAACAACGTGCCTAAAAAAAAATTTCCTGATGAACCCTATTTTATAGCGCGTAATCGACCTATTTCCTATAACCGGGATCCAGTTCTTAGAACCGGATCCTTTTTTAAAATTGCGCCCTTTTTATAGCAGTTAATTGGTCTACTTTATAAACCTAAATCAGAATCTTGGTTTTAGAATCAGATTCCGTTCCCGGAATCATAACTTAAGCTATAACTAAAAATAGCTCCTTTCTTCTAAGACCATTAAACCGCTTAGCTTAACGCTATACCTTTTTGGCCACGTTTAGTACGTTTGGCTTAGAATTGGGATAGGATATAGTCTTTAGAATTGGATCTAGTTCTTAGAACAAGATCCCATTTTCAATATTAAGAGAAATATCCTGTATTTATCCTTAACATTCCCACCTCATTAATATGAAATTCAGAGTTAACCCACACCCCAGTTACCTATAAAAACGCTAGAGACTTTAACACCTTAACTTTAATTCTTTATAGAGGACTAAGCGAGTTACAGGGCGGCTGACTTATCGCTGCTAAGTATATAAAGGTAGAGGACTTATAAGCTTACTATAAGCGAGTTCTTAACTTTAATTTAACGTATATGCAAACGATAATGAGATACTCTTAACATGGAAGCAACTAGATAGAAAAACAATACTAAGCTAAGGAAATCCTAATTGGCGCCTTAATTTTTAGCGCTAGAAAACATAAACGTAATTGCGAAAATCTTTTCTTATAAGAAATTTCTCATTTCTTTGGCTTCTTAGAGGCTCTATCTACGGTGTAATCCACCTTTCTTTTACGTGTCCCTCTCATTAATAAATCTTCTAAATAATTATCTGGCGCCTCTCCTGGTTGGTCTCTTTGCTTATATAGTTTACCCCTCTAAGCTATCTCTATTATAACATCTTTAAGCGGTTTGTATATCCTAGCATAATAATAAAGGTGACGTGGGTTCTTAGTATAGTATAATATAAGTCTCTTATACGGTATACCCGCGGGTAAAACCTAGGTAGGATACTAGGATACTATTACGATAGGACTATATATAGATATAACTAATCTATATCTAGGGTTTTAGAGACGCTTTAAGTCCTCTATTATATAGTAAGTTGGCAACCACAATAAGAGATACTTTAGTTGTCCGTCTGAAATTGTAGCATTGGAAATTGTTAACACTTTAGTTGGGGGAGGTATATCTCTAAGGAAGTTTATAAAATTGGCTAAACTATTCTCTGCTTAATTATTAGTATTGCTAAATAATATATAGGTATTTTATAAACATACCTAAAGGCACCGGTAAACCTTTAATATAAATCTTTTTTGGTTAAGGTAAGTCTGTCTTAGCCTCGCCATGGCTTTCTATTGGCTTAGGTAAGACTGTTTTAGTTTCGCTGCGGCCTTCCAGGCTCTTAAGGTAATTAGCGTATATTTCTATATCCTCTTATATATTACCCTCCGTACTATTGTCGATTTTATAAGAGTTAACCTCCTTAAGTGTTTAAGTAGGCGTATAAGGCATCTATTTCTATATAGGGTCGGAAAGCTATAATTATTTCTCCTCCCCGCTACCGGATGCCGTGTCTTTATTATTAATGCAATTTTAGAATAATTTAAGGTTTCTAGTAGGTTGATAATTAGGTATGTTATCTTTGGGGCGATAGTATATTATAATGTTTTTATAAGCACTAATTAAGGACCTATAGGTTATATTAGCAATGTATCTAAGCTTAGTTAAGGTAATATATATAATGTCTAGTATTCTTATAAGGATGGTAAGGGATATATAGTTAAGAGGTCAGATTTAAAGGTGAGTCGAATTAATGGCATATAAGAACCAGGAGTATGACGTTTATATTCCATTTCTCTTCTAAGGCGGAGTTAGGACAGAAGGTAGAAGGGAAAGGCGGAGTATACTAGCCGCCCCTTTCCACTTTATATGGTGTCTGTAGTACAATATTTAGTGGCTGTAATTACTCTTAGCTTATATATCGTCTATGCCTAAGACTATAGGTGCCTGGAGTAATCTACAAGTAAGGCATTATTGGGGGTAGCTATTGGCTAAGCTACTGCTAAACTTAAATGGCTGACGATCCCTAACGGACGCCGTATGCCTTAGTAGGGTTTAGAAGCGTTTGTATAAAGTTATAAACTAAAATCGGAAGTTAATAATAGCCCCTAATAACGCCTCTCTTAGCAGGAATAGTATTATATAATCTACTTCCGACGCCTATCCTTCCCGGGGCAAGACACTGCCTAAGTAATAGACTTATCCTAGCTAGTTAATCTTATATATTAACCCCCCATCTATAGTAAAGGAGCTATTGGTGCCTCTAGAGTAGTTTAATTGCTATTTTAGCTAAGCCCTTTATAAGCGCTCCGCCTTATACGGGCGGTAATTAACTCCTATTAATCTGCCTTGCGTTAGGGGAGATCTTTTATTTAAAGCGCTGAGCAGCCGGTACTTAGAGGTTTATAGGCTTGTTTTATATCCCAATAACATCGACTACGATTTCTCCTTAAGTGGTATTTGTAACCCTAAGTACCTACAAGCGCAGCGTCCCTGAATTGTTAGCTAGTGAGTAAGCGTTTATAGATAGAGAAACCAACTTCAGAGATAACGGCAACGTAGAGGCGTTAGCTAGTTAGGAAAGTGACTTTAGTAATAAGGATCAAGAATGGGACGCAGAGACATTATATAATAGAGAAAATGGGTTCAGCACTAAAGATCAAGAAATAGGGGCAGATAGCAATGAAGAGATGTTAAGCGACGAGGCCATATAGGCGACGGTTAGATACGGTGGCCTTGGCTTTATAGTCTTAAATCTATAAGTACAGGATATAAATATAAAGAAGATTTCTAATAAAAGCTGGTAAAAGGGTTAAAACTTTGGCCTCTTTTCGTTTAGCCTATCGCGAAATAAAATAATATTTCACTATTCCTACCAGAGTCTCTACCCGCTTAACTTATAGCGAGCTATAAAGCATTCGCGATAATCTATACTTTTACTTAGATGAATTTATTTACTACCTTAAAAGCAATAAGTAAGTAAGTAACATTTTTTTAAGACTATCTAGCGGCTTGTTTAGCTATAAGTCTTAGCCTAAAACGCCTTTTTCCCCTACGGAATTTATAGTCTGTTTATATAATATAGGAGTATAACTGCCCCTATAGTAGTCACTCTCGCCTCTCTCTCTTCTTTAGCTGCTCCTACTTTACAGCTTAGAGTTAAGCCTTTATCCTACCTACTATAGTACCCTATTCTTACGAGCCAATCTATAAAATCCTTCGCGTCTTTTCCGGCTAGCTATAGCCCTAGGGGCCCTCTCGAGCCTTTTAGTATAAGTCCCACCAGGCTTTCACTGTCAAACTTTTCACATTCTAGGTAGTGACCTCTCTCTCTAGGTTTACCGCATACGCACTTTACTCCTTCCTTCCCTTGCCGTTCTCTGTGCGTGTTTAATCTACCTATCCCTATTCTTTCCGCCAGTACATATCTAACTAGGTTCCTTTCGCCTTTTAGTTTAGGGATCCTTCCTCCTTCTACTTTTTGCATTTCTCTATAGTCTAGGGGGGGTTCGCCGTCCTCCCAACCTATTCCTGACCTCTTCTTTTTTCTTTCTACGTATAGGCTCTTTAGCCACACGTTGGACCCTCCTTAGAGGGTTACTGTTTCTTCTTCCGTGGATAGTTCTTCCCTTTTTATACTAATATACTCGGGGTATCTATCTAATAAAAAGAACTTGTGTGTCTTAGGGCTCAGGCCTCTTAGCTTCGCGGTGTCCTTATATAACGTCCTTAGCGGTCTGGCCCTACTTAGCTCTCTCCCTAGCTCCTCACTATCCGTGTAAAACCAAACTACGCCGTGCTTTACTTCTCCTTTAGCTATATAAGCCTCGTACATCGCCCTTAGGCCCACGTCTATAGGGGTATTATAGGGTCCCAAGCGGACTACCCCTTTAGCTATTACTACTAACAGCTAGTCTCTGACCTAGTAGTATACTATTTAGTCCTTAATAAAGACGAATATCTATCTTAACCCCGGGGGTTGTCTAAGGTAGCTCTTCTTAAGGAGGTCCTTTCCTATCCTCCTAACCTAGGCTAAGGTATACTTGGCTTTCCTAGCCCACGGGGTCTCTAGGTCCTCCGTTACGTAGTTTCTTAGCTTATACATTCTAGAGGCCTTCGCCTTTCTCCACACAGTTGGGTAATTCGTGGCGACCTTATTCAGCCTTAGAGAGGCTCTATCTCTCGCGTTCTTAAGGATGTCCTCCATCTTCGGGATTCCCGTCTCTTAGTCCAGTACTTTTAGCGGAACGCTCTTATCCGCGCCAAGGGCGAAGTGTTTATACGCTTTAAGTAGCCCTTCTAGCTCCTTTACTAGGGCTGCTTATCTCTAGGCCTTTATCTCTCCTTTATCGTCTAGGCTTCCTTTCTATTACACCTCGGACCTATATACTAGGGAGGGTACAAGTACTATCTTAATGATCTTTACTATAGCTTCCGTCCTTAGTTCCATCTTAGTTAAGAGGTTCCTAATAAATCTGGCTACGCCCCACCCTATTGCCGTCCTCCTCGCCACGTAAGCCTTAAAGCTCAGCTTGTTATCTAGCACAACCCCTAGGTACTTAACCTCCCGGCTCGTCTTTACCGTATGGCCTACCACAACCATCTCTTCTCCTACGGGGCTTTCTATCCTCGTCCCGTAGTACACCATTACCTCCGTTTTTAACGGTTTAACCTCTAGGCCTAGCCGTCTAATTTCGGTTGCGAGCGCGTTAGCCTCAGTCTTCGCGTTCTTTAGGGACTCTTCGGGCGAGGCTCCGGTCACTACTAGGGCTACGTTATCCGCGTATAAGTACCTTAACCTTTATCCTAAGATTACCGGGCTTAGCAAAAGGCTAAACAAAACCAGGGACATTAGTAACCCCTAGGGGAAGCCGTTATCTAGGTATATGCTACTCCCTTTTACCCAGCCTCTCCTAGGGTGGACGGTCCTATCACTTATAAAGTCTACTACTAGTCGGACTATATTATTAGGGACCCCTTTATCTCTAAGGATCTTATATATAAAGTCTTTTTTTACCACGTTAAAGGCTCCTTTAACGTCTATACAGACTAGCGTCTTCTAAGCCTTATGCCTATTTACGCCTTCCTACTTCATCTCTAGGTCGGCTAGTATCCTTAGGGCTATATCTATTATGGACCTCCCAGGGATCCCTTCTACTTAGTTTTCGCTGAACTAACCTCTCGCAAGTCCGGTTACTCCTAGCCACCTAGCTAGGGCCCTTTTAAGTCCTTTACCGTTTGTTAGAAGAAGCGTAATCGGCCTCCAGCCTTTTACCGTGCTTATATCCCTACCCTACTTAGGTACTAGAACGAGTTCGGCTTCTTTTAAGAACGCCCTCCCCTCCCTTAAGTCCTTGTTAATAAGGTAGGCCACCCTACGCATATCTAGGTCCAGCTCCTTAAATAGGTCCGTTATAATCTTATCTCTTCCTAGCGCTCCATTCTTTGCCTTTAAAAACGCGTCCAACACTTCCTTTACGCTTAAGTCGTTCCACTTAGCTAGGGACCTCGTCTTTCCAGACTTAGTCCAGTCGTTCGTCTCCGGGTCAAGGCCTGCTAAGCCTCCTAGTTTTATCAGAGTCTCCGCGATTATAGTGACCTACACCTCCTTTGGCTCCTCCTCGTGACCCGCCAGCTGTCTTAGTGCCCCGGTCTGGGTTTAGTTCCTCTACTTCGCGAGTTTATATACGTTTTAATTGGACTTCGCATTCCATACCGCCTTAGTTTAGAAGGCTGCTCTCGCCCTTTTAACCTTACTTCTTAGGGTTCTCCTTTCTTTAGCTCTTCCCCTTAGGTCCGCCACGGGGTCCTTCTCTCGTACTTTCCTAACCGCATCTATAAGGTCCTTGTTTCACTACGGGGTCTCTTTAACTGCCGTTCTCTTTTCTTTCGAGTTAGCCCTAACGACCTCCGCAAGGTTCTCCGTCCACTCCGCTAAAGATTCTCCCTCTTGGGTCTACTGTTCTTTACACTTCTTGACATTTACTTTCGTTCTCGTCCTAAACGACTTCCTGCCGAGGAGCGCCGTCCGCGCCTATATAACTCCGTGGTCTGAGCCGGACTGTATTTTATTAAGGCCTCCAGTCGCCCCCGGAACGCTGCTGAAGACAAAGTCTAGAGTCGCGTTTCCTCTTGTCAGGATCTTAATGTCGTTCAGCACATTAAGCTCTAACGCCTACTTGTCAAGCTTAATTAATCTCTAGGCTCTTCCTCTGTTCCATATAAAGGATTTATTAAAGTCTCTTATAACCAGTACATCTCTCCCCCCTATCGGAATGCTCCTCACCGCCTAAGCAGTCTATCCCTCGTTTTTTTCCTCTAGGTATATATACACGTTATATACCTTTACGCCTTCTACCTCTACGCCTGTAACGTCTTTTATAAGTCTCCGTAAGGCCTTTACCCTTAGGCCCACCCTTATAAAGGTCAACGTTCTTAGTCTTTCGTTCTTCTAATCTTCCGACGGGCTAAATATATCATATCCGTCTAGAGAGATGGTGGTCTTATTTTGGTTATAGAGGACCGCTAGTTCTTAAACTAACATCACGTCTACTTTCCTGTCTACCGCCTGTGCCAAAAACGCTGCTTACGTTTGTCTCGACCTGGCCGTGTTGTTGCTAAGTATATTTAGCTCCATTTGGCCAGCCCTTTTCCTTTACTTAACTTAGTTCCCTTAGGGTCCGTCTTCTCTGCTTCCTTTTCTTTATCTTTCTTAGCCTTCGCCTTAAGGTCTGCTCTAGTCTATTTCCTCTTAGCCTAGATAATCCATTTATTTAGGTACAGCCACTGGTTTCCTACTCTCCTTAGTCTTAGTAGGCACTTTAGGTCTAAACTCTTATAGTCTTAGTAGCATGCTATACACCTAGTCTTTTCCTTACACTTCCCGTGCTCTGCCTTGCCGCAGTTTTCGCACTTGTTTTCTTTTCTGTATAGGCCTATATAGTGCATCTTGCAGTTCCTATAGAACCTTGGCCCTAGTTTGTCGGTTATTTTCACCGCTCCAACCCTGTCCCCAAACAGCGTGGTGGACCTTTTAATCTCATCATCTTCTCCCGTAAAGACAATGACGTTGTACTTCTCCGCGTATTCTGTTAGCTGGATTACTAAGATCTTCTTCAGATCCGTGGTCCCTTAGTTCTTAGTTATCTTATACCTAACATCCGCCTCGTTTAACGCCGCCTAACTTCCTTTAACCAACCTCAACCTTATCACTCCTCAAAAGATAAACTTGTTCCACTTCTCGCTAGATTCCACTCTGTCTACGCCCGTGGCTTATTTAATTATCTCCTATTTAGTCAGGAGGTTTACAACATCTTATTTTGTCTTAACTAGTAGAGCAATAGCGTTTCTAGTTTAGTTAGCTCTAACAACCCCTTTATTTTCTTCAGCGGTTAGGCAAGCCCTAACGGCGTGTTCTATAACTATCTCGTCTAGTCTTTATCCACTAAACCTTAAGAAGACTCTCAAGTCATACCTCATCACTTCTTTCGTTATAACTCCCCTGGCTACTTTTCTCTCCTCCTCTTAGTTCTACAGTCTAAAGTCCTTCTTTAGGACCTGGGTTTATAGGGGTCTGACTTAGGTAACCGTGTCCTCCACCTATTTATTCTCTTTCTTCTAAATACCGATCTTTCCATCCTTAGGAGTTAGTCCCGCGTCTTAGGGGGCCTTGCCTTGTTGTTAGTTTTACGCTAGCTAGCGCTATTAGAACCGTATCTCTCTCTCCTTAGTCACTTCCTATAGGCCCGTGCCCCCTCTAATTTCACTCTTTTTTTTAGTAGTCTAGCCCGCCCCTTCGGCGGGGGCTACCTGGTTTACTGCGTCCGAGACTATCGCGAAGACCCTCCGTATCGTCCCCCCTAGGGACAGTTAGGTCAGCCTTTCTATATTCTAAAAGTCGTTTATAAGGCGTTCCGCAAACGTCTTAAGGACCGCCTCCCTTCTAAGGCGGGTTTTTTCCTTATTCTCTTGTATATTTAATAGAGACTTTAATAGGGCGGAGGGTTTGGAACCTCTAGTTACTCCAGGATCGTGACTAGCCTGTCCTTCCTTCTCCGTATTCAGTTCGGCATATAGGGGCTCTTTCTATAAGACTGTCTGGGCTGCTAGGGCGGGAGTGCTCATTTCCTCCCTAGGGGGATCAGCTTCTGCTTCTTCTTTAGTATTAGTTATGACTTCCTCGGGGCATAGGGAGGCCTGCTAGGATTAGGAGCTGTTATATACGCGAGGGTTGAGAACCAGCCTCTTAAGTGGGGAGTCCTCCATATAAGTCGACTTGGAAGGGGTCGGTCTCGCGGGTATAGGAGATGTCTCTCTCTCCGGTATAACGGGTCGCATAGGGGCTTCGTCTATAACCGCTTCTGCTATCTCCACGTCCCAGCTTCTATAGAAGCGACATCTTCCCTTATAGCTGGCGCTGTCGCAATGTTTAATTACAACACAGTTCTTGCGCGACTCCTTGTAGAAATCGCATCGTTCTTTTAATCTCTTTTCGAATATCTAGTTGCCGTGACATTTATTACCTCCTCCGTACCCCTACTGGTACTTATAGGGCCACCTTGCCATATCTATCTTTCTGGCTTTTTCTGTCTTTCGAATCTTTTCCTAGTGAACTGTTATAAGTTTTGGCAGGGATACAACTTATTCTATTTTTTGTTTAAATCATTTCTCTACTTATAGTATATAGCGGTTATTTATCTATTCCGGTGTAGTGGGGAGGGGTAGTTAGGTTACGCGAGAGGGGTCGGACTTATAGCTACGCTTATAGGGCTGTTTACATAGGAACTTCTCTAAGTGTGTATAAGAGGTCTTTATATGGGAACTTCTTTAATATTTCTAGATCTGGGACTTATATATTTCTTTTTTTTATAGTTTTAGTATTTTCCTAATATTTGCTTCCTATTTACATACTAGGCGTTAATAGAGGGCGCTAGGTTAGATTACCCTACTTACACAATTACTCTACTTACATAATCACTCTACTCGCACAATTGCCCAGCTCGCACGATTACCTAGTTTGTACGATCACCCAGCTTATACGATCACCCAGCTCGCATAATCACCTAGCTCGCATAATCACCCAGTTTGCACGATTACCCAGCTCGTACGATTACCTAGCTTGTAGGATTGCCCAGCTCCCACAAGCACTATGCTCGCACGGTCACCTAGCTCGCACGATTACCTAGCTTATGGGATCGGCCAGCTCCTACGAGCATCTAGCTCGCACGATCACCTAGTTCGCACGATCGCCCAGCTCGTACGATTACCTAGCTTACAGGATTGCCTAGCTCCCACAAGTATTATGCTCATACAATTACCTAGCTTATAGGATTAGCCAGCTCCCACAAGCATCTAGCTCGCACGATTAAAGCCGAAGTTATTAAACCCATTAATACCCTATTTACACGCTAAGCATTAATTAGAGGGCGCTAGGTTAGACCACTTTACTCGCATAATTACCTAGCTTATAGGATCCCCTAGCTCCTACGAGCCCCTAGCTCCTACAACCTTCTAACTCGTAGGACCGAAGCCGCAGCCGCTAAATTTGTTAAGATCCTAGCTACACGTGCGTTAAAGCAGGCACTTATAATATCATTAGGTCAGTATAGAGGTGTATATAAAAGATAGGCCGGTATGTAGGATGTATTAGCATATAGCCAGGGAAAAAGTGGAATAGTGTAATTGGCGGGCCGGTACATAGGAATATAATACTATTTAACTTTGCTTAATGTGGCTTGGAGGAGTATAGAGCCTTAACCTAAGCTATAGGAATACGTCCTCTAACTAAGCCTCTATTATATAACTACTAACTACTTCTAGGCGCTGCGGCCGTATACCCCGCCACTTACCCTTCCTGGAACTTTAGAAGTTATACTAGTCCTTAGTTAAGCGACTGACGTTTAAAGCTCTAACTAATTAGCTAAATCCGTCGCAGATTAAACAAACTTCTTAATATATATATAAAGGCTCTAGAGCTACGCTTAATAAAGCAGAGTTTTTATTCTTAATCGTCCTATTTGATACTAAATTACTCCCTTAAATGTTGCTTAAGACGTAGTTAAAACTAGAGAAACATGCCATCTAAGAGTGTTCCGTTCGGCTTAGCGCAGCTTATAGATAGCGAGAAATATAACGACTTAAAACTTATATGCTAGGGGCTGGAGTTTAAAGTCTATAAAGCGATTATATGCACCTAATCTCCTGTACTTATAGCTGCCTATAATAGAGGCTTTTAGGTAAAAGCTAACTAAACATCTAGTGGAATTGACCCTAACTAACCAACTAACGGGTAGGAGGCGGCGACTAACATTATAAATATCAACGAGTTCGATTCCGGTACTATTAAGAGGATAATCTAATTTATATATAAGAGGGATTATAAGAATGGCAAGGAGGAGTAAGGATCTAATATCGACGACGCCGATACCTTATCGCCATCTAAACTAGATAATAACGGTGGCGATAATGAAGACATAACGATACGGCCGACGACGGCCTATATTACACTTTGTCACGTCTATATTAATGCAATTACCGATTACTACGATATACTATAGCTAAAAGAGCTTGCGAATATAAAAATCTAATATATTCTAGGAACCAGCTAGTCCGCAAACGGGTTTCCTAATATTATTAAGGATGTTTTTAGCCTAACAGGCGACTTAGTATTGCATAATATAATTACCTTAACAGCGGCTAAGCATATTAAAGAGCTTGTTAAACTTGGGGACTTTATAGAGCTGGACGTTATAAGCGATTTCGCTATTAGCATTATATGGACAGCGATTACCGCATCTAAGGATATAGAGGAAAATTTTATGCTGAAACTTTAAGCTGTCTAATCTCAGCTATAACGAATAAAATTACTGCTTTAATCCGCCGAGGTGAGGTATACCGCGGCTGAGCGTAAAAGCGAAAACGTTAATAACTGTCTTAATACCCTCTGTACGACTAGGACCTGTTATAATATTGGTTGCAGAGCCGAGTTTATATATTATATTAAGGATAGCAGTTATCTATCCGACCCTAATTACCCTTATATACTTTGTTGTAAAAGGTGCGAGCGTTATATATAAGTAAAGATGTATAGCTTAGGAGATTGGCTTAGGTAGGAAGTTATTATATAATACTTCTCTTCCTTTCTCTATTTGGGTTAATCTAAGAAATTTAAATATATATCTCGTTTATAGTTAGTCCGTTAGATATTGTATAGCAACTGGATTATCTATCCCCTATTAGCTACCCCTTACCTTACCCCTTACTCCTTACCCCTTACCCCTTACCTAACCCTTTATCTTATCCTTTACCTCACCCTTACCTTACTTATCACCCCTTGCCCCTCTGGACGAATTACAAAATCCTAGTTATTGTATCTATTCTACTAAATACTAGAATAGGATTGGATGATAATAAACTAAAATGAAATAAAAAGTGGTAAAGAATAATAAGATAAGCGCGTAATAACTAGAAAAAGGTCCTATGTATACTAAGCGTATAGTTCTGAAGATGTATTTTATGCTTAAGGGTTACTTTGTAAACATTGCATTTAATCTTACCCTGCTTTAGGAGTTTAGAGAGATGCGCTTGTTGGAAATGCTTTATAAGAGTAGTTAGAGTGTGGAACCTATATATACGCTTGCTAATTGCGAGCTTTTTATTCCTAAGATAGATAAAGCATATTTTCGGTTTTTTCTCCTTATATAAGGATAACTTTGCCCTCTTTAGCGCTTTAGCCGCTTCTGAAATCTTAGTATTTTCTTTAATCTTAACTTGGCTAAGGGCGACACCTGTCCTAAACTATCTCTGGCGATAACTCGGCTAATACGCTCTGCCTTCCTTAATATTGCAGTAATCTACGACCGCATTAATGGCATTATTGCGTCTACGTATCTTATCTTCTAGTGACGTGCTAGGTAGCGTTATAATTACTTTAATAAGGCGTTTGTGTTCGGCCGATCTATTATCGCTAGATTTTAAGGTTGCTTTAATATCCTCGCTAAATGTAACCCCGGAAAGTTGCCGCTTAATGTTAATTATGGCTTGTTCGTTGTTTTAATTCTTCTTAATATTTTCTAATAGCGCATTTCTCTGATGTTGCCTTTTATTTGTGATTTCTCGGCTAAGCTTTTAGTATTCTATACTTTTTGTGGTTTTGCGCTTAAGGCTAAGCTTTAGCTTATTTTAAACTTTAATTAAGGAACGAATACACGGGTTCTTGTTTACCGATAAGGATTGTTCTGTTATTAGGTACTGTGGCCGCCGCGGGTTAATTAATCGGCTTATTCGGTATACTGCTTTTATTAACTTTTTTTAAGGCTCTAAGCCTTGAACGATTGCCTATGTATCTACGCCAACACGCCGTAAAAGGTAGTGCTTTAGGAATGTTTAAGCGTCGGCGTACTGCATTATTAGGTTCTGGAGGGCGTTACTTACGTTACCTAGGTAGTATAGGCGTTAGAAAGGTTTTAGTAGAACTAGCTCTATATAATAGAACTTACTATTTTTATTAAATGCCTTACCTGCGCCGTAACGGAGACTATATGGGCGCGCAACCTGCTGAAATACCGTGATTGCGCCAAGGTCCTTGATTTAGGGTAAAAGAGTTAAATATAGTAAAGGCTAGTTAAGTGAGACCTTGTGGCCGTAGGGGTTTTTAATTAATTGCCGAAATATGGGGATATTATCTAGGTCTGAATGGAGTGGTAGTGGTAACTTGTTACGCCTAGGCTTAATATATAGCTTGCTAAGCTGCTCTACGGACGTTAGATTAGGGGCCGTAAAAGCTTTATCCGCAAAAAGAAGGCCTAGGAGAAAGATGTAAGGGCTAAGAATAAGTAAAGGGTTAAAGATAATTTTAGGAATTGGGAAAGTATTACTAGTTCTCTGTAAGCGTAAGGAGAGGAATGGGGTAGAAAGGGAATATACGCTTCTTTTATGCTAAGATATTCCTTAGTGAATTTAAATGTAAACTTAGGCACGATCTTATAAGGCCCGCCTTCTGGGTCGTGAATAAGTGTAATTATTATATATTGGTAGTATAGGTTAAGAAGAGCTTTAGGTTAGCTTGCGGTGCAAAGGCCTAACTATAGCAAGAAATGGACTTGTATCCGATGTCGCCTAACTGTATATCTCTTTCTTGTTGTAACTAAGTTGGTTTTAAGAATTAGGGCGAGATCCTCTGCGTCTATAACGGGCTTTTCTTGCTTTTTATTACTTAAGCTATATTTCTTCGCCAGTTTCTAAAATACCTAGAAAAGATATCTTAGCTCCGCCTTACTTTGCTAGGCTAAAGGGTTAACTAGGAACGTAATTACCTTATATATTTAGCGGGTTAATTTGCTAGCAATTTTCTTACTAGTTGCTTTCTTATATATAAGATGATAGTACTTCTAGTATATACTAAGCGAGCTAGAAAGCTTTGTCCCGCACTATTTCCTACCCCCCTTCCCTCGTTTCTAATTTAGGAGCCAGTTGAAAAAGCTATAAAGTAGTTAAAGTAAGAGGACTTAGTACGTTTTCTCGGGGTCTTTTCTTATATAGGTGTAGTATCTGGAAATTGTTAGCTCTAGGTTAAGCCTAAGAGAAAGCCATAGAATAGGTTATTACTTACTAATACCATTAATCTTTAATGCGGTTAAGGAGATTCGTACTACTATTGGCGTAGTTTTGCGTCGTGAAATCGGATTCCTTAAACTCTTTTAACTGTTTAAGGTAGTATTCTGGTAGATGGTTTTGATCCTTATAAAGCCATGCTTAAGTGGGCGCTTTGCAAGCATTGTTAGATCTAGCGATGCTATCAGCGTCACAGTTAATGCTACTGTTGGCGTCGCAGTCGGCGTTACTATCGGTATTACTGTCGGCATTACTGTTAAAGACGGTCGGTTCTGTCCCGTAGCTGTTACCGTCGCTGTCCGTGTCTATATACTTATTATTAGTGACGCTAGACAACGAGCTGCGATCCGATAATTGAGCGCGCCGCATTCTAGGGAGCTAGAAGAGAACTTAGGGCAGTGATGGCGAAAGGGACCTAGAGGGTAATGACGGCGGGAAGGATCTAAAGAGCAATGTGGGGTTAAGGAGATAGGAGGGTAGAGAATAAGAGAAACGGGGCCTGGATTAAACGGATTAGAGGTAGGAGCTATGGAGTATATATAGCTTTAGCGCTAGGCGCGTGGAAGGATTATGGTCTGCCTGTTTAAAGTAAGGGGTATAGGGCGGTAAGCGAGAGGCTTAACGTTAGACCGGCAAGTAAGAGGCTTAGGGCGGCGGGGAGTTTTGGAGACGCGACCTCCAAAAACGGCGATAGAACCCTCTAAAACCGGCAGTTAGATCTCTATTTTCTTTTTTAATAGAGTAAAAGAGTATAAACTTATTCTATTGTAAAGGTAGCGGAAACCTATTATAGGCTTCTTAGATAAGCATTGGATTAAGCTATATAGTGCCTATAAGCTTATAGTATTAGTAGCCGATATATATAACTATACTAAGGTAGTCGGCCCGTAACTCTTCTAGGCGGCTAACTTTATAGGTTATAACCTTATCCTTAAATACCCTTAGCTTACGGAAGTAGATCCTAAGATATACTTTAAGACTAGAGCCTTTAAATAGTGGAACAATAAAGATTTAGAAGGGCGTATATTACTAATAAGCCTAAAGGATATTCTAGAGAATATAGCCCTAGGCGAAATAGTATATACTTTATACCTAAAGGAGTATTAGATCTAACCCCTATTTAATAGTAAGATGGGTATAGAGCCTAGTATAGGTAATAACCCCTTTATAATGGAAACCCTATAGGGAACTACTAGATAGGTTATGGAGATATTATAGGGAGGCGGCGATCTTAAGGATCTTATAAGATACTTTAACCGCTATAGGTTACTTTAGCTTAAGTAATATACGGAGAGTATGCTATAGTACCTTAAACGCTGCGTTAAGGAGTTCTCTACCCTTTACTAGCTACTATATAAAACGGTTTAATATATAGTGGTAACTATATATAAGTAACTACTATAGCGTATAACGCTGCCTGTAAGTATTTTAAGGGAGCTTTGGGACCTACCTAATAATAACGCAGAGGATAAATATAACCCTAATTTATTAAATATTCTAGTAGGCCTAAGGGACTTACTAAGGGTATTTTCGGGTAGGAGAGCTAAAGTCCTACTATAGAACTCGAAGTATAATTATATAATTAATCTAGAAGAAGGTAAGCAACCGCTAAACCTTCCTATCTATAACCTCTTATATAAAGAGCTTAAGATCCTATAGGAGTACCTTAATAGCTTACTAGAAAAGGAATAGATCCGGCCTAGTAAGTTACTATTAGGCGCGCTAATCCTCTTTGTTCTAAAACTAGATAGAACTATAAGGCTATACGTAAACTATTATAGTCTTAATAAGATTACAATTAAGAACCGTTACCCACTACTACTAGTTAATAAAATGCTGGATCGACTATTTAGGGCGAAGATCTTTATAAAGTTAGATTTACGAGACGCCTATTATAAACTCCGTATTAAAGAAGGGGATAAGTAAAAGACCGCTTTTAAGACCTAATACGGCCACTTTAAGTATCTAGTAATGCCTTTTAGGCTAGCCAATACGCCTATAACATTCTAATTATATATTTACAGAGCCTTAGGGGGACTAGTCAACCATATATACGTTATCTATTTAGATAACATCTTAATCTACTTAAAAGATAAGGATTAATATAAGCAACACGTCCGCGAAGTGCTAGAACGTTTAGATAATTAGGGCCTCTACGCTAAGGCGTTAAAGTATATCTTTAATACTAAGCAGGTTAAGTTCCTGGGGTATATTATAACGCCTATAGGTATAGTTATAGACCTAATAAGGGTGTAGACGATTTAGGAGTAGCTAGAGCTAAAGAGCTACTAAAATATTTAAGTATTTCTAGGCTTTGCCAATTTCTATAGGTGCTTTATTTATAACTACTTAGACGTTGCCTAATACCTATCTAACTATATTACGGAAGCTTTTTAAGACCTAACCTAAGGAGCAAAAAGCTTAAAGGCGGTAAGGAAGAAAATTAAAAAGGGACTAACTAAATAGTATAAGCTATAGTTATAGCCCGGAAAGGTTTAAGAGGCCTTTTAGGAACTTCGCGTAAAGTTTATAGAAGCTCTATTACTGCGGCATTTTAACCCAGATTAGCTATTAATAATAATTACTAATATATTGAATTTTGCCCTTACTAGTATCCTACTATAACTTAATAGGTATCCAGACGCTACCTAGCTCCATTAGAGACCAATAGTATTTTATAGTAAAAAATTCTAGGGACCTAAAGTTAGGTATTATACCCACAATAAGGAACTACTGGCTATAGTTAACTACTTTAAATAGTGGTGATATTACCTTAAGTATATAAGCTATACCACTTGTATACTCTTAGATTACTATAATCTACGCTACTTTATAACTATAAAGGAGCTTATACCTTAATAAGCTAGATAGGTAGAAGAGCTTATATGATTTAATTTTAAGATTAAATATAAGCTAGGGGAAAACAACCCTACTAATAGACTGTTATAATGGCTAGACTATACTAAAGGCTTTAAAACGGGAGAAGGAAAACAGATAATAGATATTTTACTCCCTATATTATAGAACAAGCTTTAGGTATAGGATGCTTAAGCACCTATAGCTCTATACACTAAGTCTTAGGCGGTATAAGCCCTATTAGTTTCCACTAATATTTTAGCTAGTACCCGGTCCGTTGCTAATAAGGGTCTAAATATACCTAAACAGGACGTCCCTAATATATTCTCGGAACTTAGTAATACACCATCTTTAATTACTAAGCTATCCCCTTAAATAAATAGTAAAGCTATAGAGTAATTAAAACTTAGAGCCCTATAATAACTAAAGGATTTTAACCTTATAGCGGCCTTCCTAATATACGCGTATTAAAGAGTTATAAGATCTATAGTACCATCTAGTCTTATACTTAGAGTAGTATAGGATAAAACAGCTTTTACCTAGGAACCATCTAAAGGGTTAACGGATTTTATCCGCGAGGTATAATGGAGGGACGCTTCCTATACTATTTTTAATATAGAAGTAGACTAGAAACGTAACGGAAAGGAAGCTGCTAGGCGCTACTATTAGGAACTAGACCCAATAGGCCTACTACGTAAAGGTAGTAAGGTTTAGGTGCTATAAAAAGCAAATCTACGACAGAAGATTCTTATAAAGAATTATAATAATCCTTTAGGCGGCCACTATAGTTAAGTAAAGATAGTAAAATTACTTTAGCGTAAATACTATTAGCTAAGGCTTAATTAGGAAGTAAAGGAGTATATTAGCCATTATAAGAAGTGTTAAGTATATAAGATCCGCAGGTATAAGCTATAGGGTCTACTTAAATCAGTTCCCCCCACTAGTAAGCTATAGTAATATTACGCTATAGGCTTTATTACGGATCTCCTACTATTTAAAGATAGCCAAGGACAAATATACAATTTAGTCCTTATACTTATTAATAGGTTTTCAAAGTACGTCTAATACCTTTTTATTAATAAGACG
>Ga0307515_10010526_pt1 | contig 17719 bp, 3 predicted proteins | sample 17_EM_MG_FD_194513 | JGI IMG/M metagenome (GOLD analysis project Ga0307515, IMG submission 194513) | Populus trichocarpa ectomycorrhiza microbial communities from riparian zone in the Pacific Northwest, United States - 17_EM | ecosystem: Host-associated > Plants > Roots > Unclassified | place... | reverse complement strand
TTCTTCCCTATATAGGTTGCAGTCTAGTAGTAGATGTCTAGGGGTTTGTAGTGCTCTACATTCCCTAAAGCATCTACCTTCTTTATCCTCTCCTATTACTTTAGTAAAGGATTTAAAATAGCCTTTTTCTAGCTTTAGCTGGAAACGGGTAGTTTAAATCTTAGCCTATAGATATTTTCCCAATATAAGGGAAATATAAATACCCTTTATAATGGTTATAACGCTACTAAAAAGTAGCTAGAACTCACTTAGCTCTATTTAGGCTGATTAAATAATTAAGCACTAGATGTAATTTTAAGATCTTCCTTTAAGCTAAAAATACTAAAGGAATATATTAATATATCTAATTAGGGACCTAACTAGAACCCTTACGGAAGACTACTAGCTTATAACTAGTATAATAGTAGTATATAAACTGCTTATAAGCTAAGTAGGCGTACTCCTTTAAGTAACTTAACCTAAATACTAACTTAAGACCTAAGCCTTATTAGAAAACCCATATTAGCTACTAGTACTAATACTACCTCTATAGCTAGAGCTTTTTTAGGCCTAAGTTTAGAAAGGTAGGAGCCTATATTAACCTTCTTTAAAAAAGATATTAGAAAGCTATTATAAGGCTTTTAGAAGCTATTTAGATAGAAGTTATTAATAAATATATTAGAAGCCTTTAGAGGTAGGTTTAGATCTAGTAGGGTTTAATCTAGGCTAGACAAATTTATTTATAACTTAGCTAAGGCTAAGGGCTTTTTAGGGGTTACGTAATATTTATTTAAGGAGGTATAGAAGACTTAAAGCGGCATCTATATAATAAATAGAAAGAGGATATAGACTAACTGGCTAAGGCATTTAGTGGTTTAGAATTTCGTTATAGATTTAATACCTAATAGTTAGACGATTAGGTTTATAAGGTGGATAACTTCTTTAAGATATTAATAATATAAGATAATACTAAAGAGCGTACCTAATGGATTATTAATATGATTAAAGATTAAACCCTAAACTAAATTAAACTTAATTAGTTTAATAAAGAGTAAATTACTATATAGTTATAGCAATAAACCCTACTAAAGAAATGGACTTAAGATCTATTGATATAACCAACTACCGACACTATGCTAAGATATAAGATTACTGCTTGGAAGGCTCTAAGACAGCGTTAACGCCACCCTATATATTAATTGCAGATCAATATTACCTACAGATTACTGTTCCCATTTTAGATACCTATTACCCTTTTTTGTCTTATTACCTCTACCTTCTTCGTATATATATAGAGGCTTTAGAGCTATATTTATAAAAAAGTTGTTTATTTAATTCTTTGCACTATAAAGCTTATAGTTATAAGCCCGGATCGCACTACCTGCTAACTAATTAATCTACTACCTTATTTAAGAAGTTACTACTTTTACTACCTTTATAGTGTCCTAAGCTTTTTTACCTACCAAACGAATGGACGATTAACCTTAGTTAATGTACGTACCTGACTAACGAACGAATTAACGAATTAAAAAACGTTAAAATAAGGTTTTTACTAAGACGTTAATTAGACCCTGCCTGACCTATTAAAATCCTAAAAACAACAACGATAAATAAATTAAAAGTTAACCTTATCCTTAACTAGCCTTCTAATTAGATATAGTAGTTCTTTATTATCTAAGACATAGCTAAAATAAATAAGGTATAGCAATATATCAACCCATTAAAAAAGGAAAAAATCTTCTAATACAAGAACTACTAAGTCGACCTATATTAAGAGACGTACTACTAACGGCTATATTAATAGCGAAGCTAGAACTAAACTAGCTTATTACCTATAACTAGCTCTATTCTAAATATAAGGATAATCTCTAAATATACCAGAAGCAAGAATAGGCTATTAACGATATTAGTAACTATATTATGCGAATAACATCAGTAGCCTACCTCCTACTTATTAACGGCCTAAATATAGTATACGGATAGCTATAGGCACTTAAAAAAGCACTACCTCCTACTATATTAGGTTAAAAGCATAACGCCCTAATACAATATACGGCTTTAAAAGCCTATAACAAAAAATAGGGCATTAAGAAATGGTTAAATAGCTGGCGGAACGTCTATAAGCTTACTAAGTAATTAGACCTACTAGACGTGCAAGGCTTTAGGCCACACTATAACTTTATTTAAGTAATTAAGCCTATCTCTTCTAGCTTTATAGGAGCTCTAGAAGTAGACCTTATTTATAAGGAATATAAAAATAAAGAAGCCCTATCTATTATTAACTTAATTAAAGAATTTAAGGAGAACTACCGCATATAGTAAGTAACATCGTTGTCTACTACTACTAATAGCTCTACCTTTATAACCCTATAAGGCAATTCCAATTTAAAGTGGTATAAGAAATATATTTACGGTTATAAACATTAATATAGTAACTGCTACTATATTGCCAAGCAGAAGCGCCCTTAAGGGTAAAAACTAAGGCTAGACGTCCTTAAGAAAATAGAAGAAATAATGTCTTCTATACCCGGGGTTAGACGTATAGTTAACTATATTTTAAAAAAAAAGAATAGAAAGCAAAGAGCATAGAATCTATAATTAATTTTAATTCTAAAACCCTGCTGTTTAAGACCCCAACTAGCTATACTGCCATATTTAGTACTAGTTAATTTCTATTTAAACTCCAGAACACCTAGACACTTAACATACCTACGTCTATAATAACTAAGAAAACTTTACCTTTTCCTACCTAGCTGCAGAAGATAACTACCTAATTATTAGTAGAAATTTAAAAAAAAATACAAGCCTATAGAATAGTAACCATTACTATTAACATACCTACTAGGAAGTTAAAAATAAAGCTATCCTATATAGTACTAGTACCTTCTATATTTACAAATATTGTAGCACTATTAAGGGCTATAGGTAATAATATCCATTTTAACTCTAGATAAAAGTTACTTTACTATTTAGTAACTAGCGAAATAGTATGCTATATAAAACGACTAGGGGGCCACTAGGCGTTAATGTATAGAGAGCCTATAAATACCCTAGATTTAATAACTTAATTGGCCTTCTTAATAAGAAGATTTTAACTAAATAGAATGGCCCGTTGTAACGGAACCTTATAGTAAGAACTACGGTGGGTCCTATTAATGGGCTAGGTGTATAGATAATGCAAATAAAGTTAATAACGTAATAATAACTAGTGGAGTAGTTGCCTAATAGATTAACTCTAATTATATTCTAAGAATTACTACAAGGGAGGAACTATCTAGGTAGGGACTGTAGTCCTTTAAATACATATCTTAACTCCTATAAAATCCTCCTTATACGTAATGTACGTATTATACGTATTATACGTAGCCGTATAATACGTATACCGCGTATACTACGTACAATATCATATGACCTACTTACCATTCCTCGTTATATGGTTCTACTAGTTCTATACTAGACCGTACTTATATTAACTAACTAGCTTCTTCTAACTCTTCTCTAAGTAGTTGTAATATTGTACTTAAAGCGTCTATAACACTATCTCCCTCCTCTTTATCTTTGTCCTTAAAGATCTTTAATATCTCTAAGTTGTTTACTAGAGGTGTAATATCCATCTAATTAATTTGGTTAATATTATTGCTTATTATACCTAAAGCATCTTTTTCTTTACAAGCGCAATGTTATACCCGTACTGTTACTGCTATATTATCGCTTAGTAAAATTATACCGTCTCTATATTCTTGTTATTTTAAAGTAAGGTTAGTATACGTTACGATGGTAAGCCTATCCTCTTAATAGCCCTCTTTATGTTTGGAGTGCACTAAAGCAAACATTTAATTGTCTTGCGATATTCGCTCTATTTCTAACGCTAAGTATACGCGTCTTATAACTCTTAGTAGTCTTTACATTCCCTAAGTAATTTATTATAGGGTCTCGTGTTTAATCTGCCGCTGCGAAGCTTAAGTTAGAGTTAGCCGCCGCTTGCGCCGAACTCTATTGTTCTGCTAAGGAGACCGCTCGTGCCCTGGAGGCCTAGCGTCGTTCCTTTAAGTCTTAATAGGTTACGTTCGCTTAGTTAACCCGTCTTAAGAAGGTACGTAAGAAGGTCTATTTTAAGAAGTAGAAACTTATAGAATAAGGTCTATAGGAACTAGGTAATAAGAGGACTGGTCCTCCCTTAACTAAGCAGGGAATAACTCTAAGTAGCTTAGTAGTTGCTCCTCTTAGGTCCCCCTTAAGTAACTCGTTTTTTAATTCCTCTTTATTACTATTGCCTAACCTAATTTCTTCCAATACTCCTATACCTTTCCTATAGCGTTCTTTAAATTTTCTAGTAGTTCCTAGGTAGTCTTATTATAGCCTATCTACTTTACCTTATACTATATTTTATTGTCAATATCCTTATAACTAACAATCTTTAAAACTTACTATTTGTCTTCTTCCTATCCTCTATATATATCTACTTTATAAACTAGTGGCTTAATATTTCTATATACTGGCTCTAGTATTATAATATACTGTATAGAATAGATCTTCATTTTAGCTAGTAGGTTTAACTTAAATATAACTAGTAAAATCCTTTACGTAATTTTAAAAGGTCCTAGTCTAACATAGTCTAACTTCTTACTTGGTCGTTAACTCTTAAAAATTTTGTATAGTAGCTATACTTTATCTCCCTCCTTAAGATTTAGTCCTTTAGATCTCTTAGTATTATAGTACCTTTTTATCCTTTATTATACTGTTTTTACTATTTCTATAAGGTCTGCATAAAGATTTATTAAAGTCTCCATTCTTTATTTAGCTATATTATTTATTTTCTTTACTTAATATAGCGATAATAATATTCTTAGCTTATATCTATAATTCGCCTTAAATAGTAATATGCCTATTTCTTCCTGTGGTATTGCATTATATATAAACTATATAACTAGTAATAGCGATACCTAATTATTCTATACGTGATTAATATAGTGCTTTAGATACTGCTTTAGTATCTAATTTAACTTTTCCGTTTAACCGTCTATCTGCGGATAATATATAGTGGAAGTTACTGCTTAAACTCCTTATTCCGCTAAGAATACCTCCTAAAATACTACTATAAATCTTAGATCTCTGTCTAATATAATCTTACTTAGTGCTCTATATCTTACGAACACTTCTTTAACATAGATTCTAGTAATATCTTTCGCTAAGATTTCTTCTATACATGCTATAAAGTATCCCCACTTTATAAGCTTATCCACTATTACTAAGATTACGTTATAATCTTATCCAGTAATAGGATCTTTTAACTTTAATAATTTAATAATAAAGTCCTATAATATAACCTCCTATAGTCTCTCTAGTATTTTAACTAGTTATAGCCCTCTATATAGCTTATATCTTATTAGCTTATTTCTTTAGCAATCTAAATACTCTTTAGTGACCCTTCTAGCTATCCTCTAAATTCCGTTAATAATATATTCCTCTTAAAGTCTTAACACTAAGCCTATAGCTCCGTTATATCCTTAAGTTATTCCCTTATAGAAATCTTCTATAAAATACTTTGCTATACCTTTTAGGATATATATAGCTTCTTGGTTCTTATATATATCCATCTATAGATCTTCTAGTTATACCTTTAGAATTCTTTACGCCTAAAAGCTCTCTAGTATCTCGTAGATTCTTTCTAATTTATCTTCCTAAGTGGCTGCGATTTTTAGATAATTGTACCTAATTATTCTATCTATATCTTTTTATAATAAAGCCCCTAATAGCTTCTTATTGTTTTATAGTTTAGCTTTTCTGCTTAGAATATCTGCTCGTGCATTATCTATACCCTTAGTATACTAGATCTTGAAATAGTAGTCTATAAGTATCTCTACCCATTTAACCTATCTTTAGTTAAGTTCCTTTGTTATTAAGAATCCTATTAGGTTCTTATAGTCCGTCTTAACCATAAATAGTTTTTCTATTCCTTATAAGAATACTCTCTATTCTTTTAGTACTGCAATTATACCTAGTAACTCTTTATTATAGATGTTATAGTTTAACTCTAGTAGTGTTATCTTTCGACTATAGTATGCTACTAGATACTATCTATCTTTATATTTCTATATAAAGTATACTCTTAGTGTAAAGTCTAATACGTCTATCTCTATAACCGTTTTTAACTTTAGTTAGTAGATCTTAAAGATTAGTTCCTAGGTAAACAATTCTTTAAGTTTTATAAATAACTTCTTTTATTTACTTCCTTATACCTATAGTTCCTCTTTCTTTATTAATTAAGTAAACGGCTTAATATTCTTTAACTATTATGCTATAAACCTTCTATAGTAGTTGTAAAACCTTAAGAATGATCTTAACTATGTAACGTTTTTTAGTTCCTGCCAATTGACTATAGCTTTAATTTTCTTTAGGTCTATGCTTAATTTGCCTAGTTTAATAATAAATTTAATAAAATTGGTCTTTCTTGTAAAGAACTTATATTTCTTAATTACTACTAGTGTGGGAGGGTACGACCTCTCTAAGATAGGAAAGTGACAGTGCTGTCTGTCTGTCTGTCAGTCAGTCGGTCAGTCGGTTAGTTAGTTATAATCAGTTAGTAAAACAGGCAGTAAGAAAGAAAGAAAAGAGTATATTATATGTCTGTCGTGCCTATCCGAGTTATTAAAGACTCTAAGGGCTTTAGACCGATCTATATAACTTATATAAGGCCTAGGCTCTCCCAAAGCTATACCTAATCTAGATATTAAATCTAGGGGCCAAATCACACCACCATATACCTCCCCTACCTAAGTCGTTGTCCCCTAACGACTTCTAAAACTCTAAAACTCCTTATCTTCAAAATAAAGGCGCGGCAGGTGATCGCATGCGTTCCTTGCCCTTACTATAAACCCAAGATAGCGAACGAGGAGACTCCGTTCTGGTTAAATAAGACTATTCTTATCTACTTAGCTGAGCAGCAAGAGAGACTTCAGACTGGCGGCTCTTAGATAACATAGCTCTTTCGCGCCCTTCCATTTGCTTAGTTCTGTCCCACAATTCTTTAGGCAACTCCGCATAACTCTATCCTTCTGCAATAACCGGGGGTACTCTACTTAGATCTACCGTAATAGCTAAAGAATCGATTCCATTATTAATATAATAGAAGTAAGAGCAGCTATCGAAGCGTTTTATCTCAGTTGCACGCATTAGCTTAAACGCATCTTTATAATTCTTAACGGCCCTAAGACGGTAGGAATATATCTATTTCCTAACTTCGTTCCCGTTGCCATTAAGAAGAAGGTTACAATCTTAAACTACCGCTAGAGAATCCCATTATCGTTTACTGAGAAGGGCGTTAGATAAAGCGCTAGCAGCTATAAGCTTAACTGCTGCAGGGAAGCGATATAGAATTATATTATAGAGATTGGCATGTCCAGACGGCGTACAGGGCGGCACTCTTAAGTCTCAGTACGCATCTGCTAACTCTACCTAAGTACCTCCTTCAGTGACCTTAAGGTTATTATAATCATCCTAAATACCAACAAACTATAGTAGTATTATTCGCCGGGTTCCAGTTAAAGGTCCTTTTGCTCCATAAAAAAGGTAAGGTATAGTTATACGCATATTTCCTTTCTTACATAGCTAAGCTACCTAGTCGGTCGCATACTTTTCTACGTCTTTAGTAGTCTAGTCTTAGTTAGAGATCTTATAAACGAATCCATTGCCCTTAGTTAATCCTTACGCCTTAAGATCCTCCTATTATAATTCTAGGTAGTAATATATGCCGGGTAGGATAATTGTACAGTTATCCTTAGTCTTATTATCTAGAGAAATGCTTCCTTAGATTATATTAGCACTACGTCCACTTTTAAGAAGCAAGGGAATATTAATATTAATATAGCGGAAAGCTATAGAGTCTCCTTTAACTGCGAATTTCGCATAATAAGGGTAGGAAATGAGTTGCCACTAGCTATTAGGTCTGAGGGCGTAATAAAAACAATAATACTAAGGGTTTTATCTTATTAGCTGTTAGTAGAGACCGTAAACCATTATTCTTAATTAGCCGTAATTTAGCCGCCCATTGATTAGACGCTAATAGTGGCGGTATATATATATTTCCTTATTAATCATTGCCGAGATACTAGAATCCTACTACTATCTAAACACGTTTAAAATTACAGATCCTTCTTACTGCTATACTTCTTAGTCTTCTAGTAATATTATCTAATTAAGTAAAGCCTCTCTATTGTATAAAAACCTTAGCGCTAAGTTATAAATAAACTTATATAGTTTTAAGGAATCGGATAAAACTAAAGGTCTATAAGCCTTTCTAAACTAAGAGTACGTAATGGGATCGGTCTTTATAGTGCTAAGGTAGTTATAAGCGTGATATATTAAACAGAGTCTATAATATAGCGCGGCGTAGTTTAGACCCTTTATCGCTAAACCCATACGTCCTCTTATAGCTTATGTATATATCTAGCAGACCTTATATATCTCTAGATTAGAACTAGCTGCCCTATACTAACTACGCAAGAGCTTTATAACCTTAGTTAGTTTAATTTTAGTGGTTTAGTTTAGGGACGCCTTAAGATAAGCGGGCATATTATCCTTATAGTCATACCCTCGTTTTACGTAGAGTATCACTATAGTATCTGCGGCCTCCTTAATATACTCCTTATTATCTCCCGGCTTAATAACATTTTTATTAAATATTAATTCTACTCCTAGCCCTCCTACTTCCGGGTAAGCAATTATTAGCCCTCTTCTTAGATTCCTTTTTAATAAAGATACTAGCAGCTGTAAGGGCAAGCCAATAGGCGTTCTAGCTGCGAGAATGCTCTCATTTACAAATAATAAAGGTAAGTTAACTAACATAGGTGATCCTTATTAGGACGGACTTGGCATAATACTAACGCCTCCTCCTTAAACAGGTGTTAATGGCTAAAAGGCTAAGGGATTCATTACGTTAAAAGCATATTATAAATATATTCGTAGTATAAGAGCTAAGCTCTCTCCTACTTATCTAATTCTGATATTAGTGACCTCTAGCCCTATAATAGTTAGTTTTTTACTTCTTAGTGGTAGGTCCTTATTTAGAACAAGGAAGCCAGTTAAGTATCTTCCTAAGCTATACTTATTCACCACCTGGTCTAATACTACCCTTCCTAGCATCTTCGGCGCAAGCACAAAATTGGTCGGCTGCAGTTAAGTAATATTCTTAATACTATATTCTAGATATTTAAGCCTATTAATTAAGGCCTTATTAACTCGTGCCATTACTTTATAAAGTAGGTGGACGGTAAGCTTTCGGGCGGTAGAAAGGAAGTAGTAGGAGACCGCGTGTTTAAATAGACCGTTAAGAATACCTTATCCCCAGAACTTTCGGATGGTTTCTCTGGCTTTATTACACTAATTTCTTTAATCTTTTGCCATTTTACTAACGTTAGAAATATCCTTAAAGATTAATAAGAACGCGTCCCTTCCTAAAAACGCTTATAGCCCGTTATCCTAGTTAACAAAATTAACTACCACACTAGCAGCATCTGCGTAGTTTTCTCGAGAGAGTAGAATCTTATTATAGATTTAGAGGAACACTACCTAACGCTAATTAACTATAAAGCCTCTAACTTCTATAAGGACGTTACTAATCTATTACTTAGCTCCTTTATATAGTACCAGAGGTCTACTAGATAAAAACATTATAAATATACTATTATTAATTCTATTTAATTTATAACTTTAACTAATTACGGCTGTGTTTAAGGTTTATTAAGGGTAAAAAGGTAAAGTTTTAAATAGGGCTTCCTAATCTAAATAGTTTACCGAATTTAGGTAATAGTATAGAGTTCTACTAGCTCTAATCGTTAAATGGACTAATTATAATTTTCTATCCCTAGGATAGAAAATCACTATTGGCTTAGTAAAGGCGGTAAGCGAAACTAATATCTTTGCAGTAAATAATACTAAATAGTTATACGCAAACATTCTTCTATCCTTACCTCACTACTACCACATATTAGATTCCTAACTAAAAAAGTAAATAAGAAAGTGTAATAGAAAGAGCTTTAGGAAATATAGTAAATAAACGGACGGATTATATAGCTATTATCTACATCCCCTCTCCTACCTTAGAACTTAACTATCCCCTAGTTAAATATTTTATACTCAGTTCTGTTAAACAATCTTTCTAAAACACGCACTTCTTAAACTACACGGCGTTACAATACTGGTGGATTTTATATAGCATCCTCCTTAGGTTCTAGCTTTGCTGTTATTTCTTATAGTATAGTTCCGCTTAATTAGTTAAGCTAGTCTTTCTAGCGGACCTTAGACATCTATTATTAATAGAACTTCTTTAATCTATTCCCTAGAGTTTAATCACAAAATAGCGTACTATTAAAATCCTTAATTAAGTACTATCCTTTATAAGGGTGACTCTTATATACGCGGAACGGGCCCAGCTATTTTAGATCCAACTTATAACTACTAGAATAGTCTTACTTAAGCTATATATTATAAAGTATAACTATATCTCTAACCTTAAATCCGTCCTAGTAAATACGGTAGGTATTATTAAAGTACTCCTTATTTACTACCCTTAGTCGTTTTATACGTATAATAGCCTTTTTTATATCTACGTCTCTTTAGTTAAACTGCTTTATATAAAGTACTAATAGCTCTATAGTGGTCCAGACTATTTACTAAGGTAGTATCTACCAAGTAGGTATATAGAGTTCAATAGGAAGAACATACTTATATCCGCATATAACTCTTACTAGTGTTATTCCTATAGGCCACTTAATAGTTATCCTATCTACCCATAAAACAGTATAAAGATTGTCCAGCTATAAGCCATCCATCTTCGCTAAAGCGTCTATTATAGGTTTATAGCCTCGCTCTATAAAGCCTTACGCCTAAGCGTAGTAAGCAGAAGCTATAACCCTCTTAATATTATAGAGCTCTATAAGCGCAGCAATAACATTAGCATTCTCTCCTCCACTATCTATAGAGAGCTGTCCGAATGCTCCCTATTAGCAGATAACATCTTTATAAAGGAACTTTGCTATACTTTTTATATCCTTATTTTAAAGGGCCCGAGCTTCTACCTATCCAAATATATATTCTTAAGCAATAGCCAGGTACCGGAATCCAAGACGGCTTAAAGATATAAATGTAATGTTTACTGCTACTCGTTACTATAAGGTAGACTCCTACATAGGGTATATTACTTCTTCTTCCTATCTTAGCTGTTGCTCCTAGTATTATAGATATAACTTAACATACTACAATATCTGATCCTATAGCCCTAGCCACTAATATTAATTTAAAATCCTTTAATACGTTCCTTCTTATCCGTAATATCCGCTTTAATTATAAAGGCTTTTAATAATTTCTTACTAAGCGTCCTCATTATTAACTACCCTTTGCATTAGTACATTTTTTAACTATTAGTAAAAAAGCTGTCGATTACGCACTAGGAATTTCAGCGTATATCGTTTAAACTTTTTAAATTCTTTAGTATTTATTTCTTCTAGACATTATAAGGTTACTAGCCATTTTATAATCTTTTAAGACTCCCTAAAATATAAGTCTTTTAGTAGCAGATCCACCTCTATTTTAACTAGGCTAGCCGTATATTCTAAAGTACTTAGTTCACAGTTAATAAACTCTTTAATATCTTTAGTTAGCTCATTAGGTCATTTACTATCTAGTAGTTATTATAATAGTCTATTAGCTAGGCTATTCTTCTTCCCTAGAATATACCTAATATTAAAGTCCTATAACTAAATCCATGCTAGCCATCGTGTTATTAAAGCTCCTAGTAAATCGGTAGCAGCACGATTTAGTTATATAATTAAGGTATTTATATCCGTCTTAACCATAAAGCGGACGCTATATAGGTATACTCAACACTTCTTTAATGCATATAGCAATGCCTAATATTTAAGCTTTCCTAAATTGTACTTCTGCTCCGCTTAAGACTAGATGCCGCTCTTATATTAATATAGGTGGCGATGACCTTACATATCTAGTTATATAAGACCGCATCCCTACCTATTCTTACATCCGTTAACGGCGAGAATAATTAGCCTAGCCCCCTTACTATAATCTAGTTAAACCAACGCGGGTGTAGTAGTAATTGCATACTTTAGAGTCTTTATAGCAGTTATCTACTTTATACCCCATATAAATAAAACGTTCACTTATAACAGTTAGAAGATTAGCTCTGCCTTTATTGCGAAGTCTTCTACCTATATTTAGTAATATACGACAACTCTTATAAAGGCTTAGGCAGATATAACGTCTTTACAGTCTCTCTAGTAAATAATCTTTACGACTTTTAACTCTTCTAGATATCGCCCCTTTCTATTATAGCGGTAACCAACCACTATAATCTCATCCTTATAGAAATAAGACTTTACGCCTAAGATTATACACCTAACTCGTTCCAAATCTACAAGTACTCCATCTAGCCATATAATATATTCTAAAATGTATCTATATACGCCTAGAAGGCTCTCTTCTCCATCATATATTATCTATAGTCCTTTTACTGTAATATTATCCAGAAACGGTAAGGCATAGTGTGGAATATATTACTCTAGAATCTTAATAATTGTCCTTATAAACTAGGCTACTAAATTCATTCCTTTTATAGGTACCATCATTTGTTATAGAAGTCCTAGAGGTGTTGTAAAGGCCATTAAGTTCCTACTTTCTATATCCAGCTCTAATTAGTTATATTTAGAGAAGAAATCTACTAGAGATATAACTTTACACCCTACAAACTCCTTAGAAAACTCATTAGCATATAGCGGCAGATTTGCGTCCCTAATAGTCACTCGGTTAATATTTATCGCCGCGTTAATTAGCCGGTACTTCTTGTATTCCTTTTTACTTATAAGAAACCATAGATTCCTATATAGGCTTTTACAATATTCTAGAGTCCCTTAAGCTAGTCATTCTTATAATATATTTATTACTTCCCCTTATAGGGCTCTTAGTATAGGGAAGTTTGGCACTTACTATACTTTATATAGTATAGTCTTAATCTTTAATAGTAGAGTTACGTCTCTACTAACACGACCCATCTCAGAGAACTCCCATACTAGAACCTCTTCTTGGTTAAACAATATAGCCTTAAAGATTTCCCGTTCTCTTAGCTAAAAGTCCCCTATAATTACGCGCTCTAATTATTTTAGCTTTAGCCGTATACCGCGGGCCAGCTTAGTATACCGCGGTTTAAGGAAATAATTATATAGACTAAGGGGTAACCCTTAAATAAACGCCTTTTGCCAACGCAAGGCCACTTCTCACCACTCTATTATTTCTCCTATAACCGTTCTATCTAGTGCTAATAAATTAACCGGGCGGACCTTCTCTACCTTTTGTTTATACGCAGTTGCTACACTTATAGCGTTCTATTAGGCCTTACTCCTATAGCCTTCCATTTATATTATAAATAGATCTATTATCTTCGATATTTAATATATAAGGGATCTGGCCTTTACTTTAAACACTAGCTTCTACCTTCCTCCTAAGTACTTCTTTAGGACTTCCTTTAACGTTTCGCTATTAAGCTTTCTCTATCTAGCGTTATACTCTTCTTTTTATTAATTACCCTATTTAGCGGATATCCAAAATAGTAAACGTCCTTATTAAAGTCGCACCTCATTTTCCTCCTCTCCGTCCTTAGCGTCCTTCTTATCCTAATACACTAGGTTATAAGTAACCCCAGATATAATCCTAACAGTTACACTGGTTATATATTTCCTAAACTACTTATAACGGAACCTTATAGCAAGAACTACGATGGGCTTATTATTAGGCTAGGTGTGTAGGTAATATAAATTAAAGTTAACAACGTAATAATAACTAGTAGAGTAGTTGCCCAACAGATTAACTCCAATTATATTCTAAGAATTACTACAAGGAAAGAACTACCTAAAGTAGGGACTATGGTCCTTTAAATACACAACCGTACTCCTAGGAAACCCTCCTTATACGTAAGGTACGCATTATACGTAAAGTACGTAAGTTCCTCCTATTCCTCTCGTTCCTTACGTAGCACATTATATAACTTACTTACCATTCTTTATCACATGGTTCCACTGGCTCCATACTAAACCGTGCTTATATTAACCAACTAGCTTTTTCTAACTCTTCTCTAAGTAGTCGTAACATCGTACTTAAAGCGTTTGTAACACTATTTCCCTCCTTCCTATCTTTGTCCTTAAAGATTCCAAATATCTTTAAGTTGTTTACTAGAGGTATAATGTCTGTCTAATTAATCTAGTTAATATCGTTGCTTATTATGCCTAAAGCATCTTCTTCTTTATACGCGCAACGTTATGCACGCACTGTTGCTGCTATATTATCGCTGGGTGAAATAATACCGTCTCTATATTCTCATTATGCGAAAGAGGGGTTGGTTTATATCGCGCTAGCGAGTCCTTTATTTTAGCAACCTTCCTCTTATTTAGAGTGCACTAAAGCGAATATTTATTCGTCCTATAACGTTCGCTCTTCTACTAACGCTAAGTATACGCGTCATATAACTCTTAATAGTCTATAAGTTCCCTAAGTAATTTATTATAGGGTCTCGTGTTTAATCTACTACTACTTATCTAAATAGCGAGTTAACTTAAGCCCTTACTAAGTTAGAACGTTTTTAGGATATAGAGCAGAAGGCTTTAGAGGCCCGTATTACTACATCTACTTATTTTCTTTATCTTAAGAAAGTTTATAAGAAGGTGCGTTCTAAGGAGTAAAAACTTATAGAATAAGGTCTATAGGAACTTAGTAATAAGAGAACTAACTCTCTTCCTGTAAAGGAAATAACTCTAAGTAATTTAGCAGTTGCTCTTCCTAGGTTCCCCTTAGGTAACTTGTTCTTTAACGATCCTTCCTTATTAATGTTACCTGACCTGTTTTCTTCTAATACTCCTATACCTTTCCTATAGCGTTCTTTAAATTTTCTAGTGGTTCCTAGGTAGTCTTATTATAGCCTATCCACTTAACCTCATACTATATTTTATCGTTAACGTCTTTATAGCTAACAATCTTTAAAACTTACTATTTATCTTCTTCTCGTCCTCTGTACGTGTCTGCTTCGTAAACTAGTGGCTTAATATTCCTATATACTGGCTCTAGCATTATAATATGCTGTATAGGGTAGATCTTTATTTTGGCTAGTAGGTTTAACTTAAATATAACTAGTAAAATTCTTTATATAATTTTAAAAGGTCCTAGTCTAACGTGGTCTAACTTCTTGCTTAGTTATTAACTCTTGAAATTTTTATATAGTAGCTATACTTTATCTCCCTCCTTAAGATCTAGTCCCTTAGATCTCTTAATATTGTAGTATTTCTTTATTCTCTGCTATACTACTTTAGCTGTTTCCGTAAGGTTCTTATAAAGATTTATTAATATCTCCATCCTTTACTTAGCTGTGCTACTTATCTTCTTAGCTTAATGTGGTAATAATGATATTCTTAGCTTATATCTATAATTCGCCTTAAATAGTGACGTACCCATTCCTTCTTATAGTATTATATTGTATGTAAACTATGTAACTAGTAATAACAATACCCAATTATTCTGTGCGTAATTAATATAGTACCTTAGATACTACTCTAGTGTCTAGTTTAGTCTTTCCGTTTAACCATTTATCTGCGGATAATATGCGGTAGAAGTTACTACTTAAACTCCTTGCTCTACTAAGAATACCTTCTAGAATACTACTATGAATCTTAGATCTCTATCCGATATAATCTTACTTAATGCTCTATATTTTGCGAATACTTCTTTAATATAGATTCTAGCGACATCTTCTGCTAATATCTCTTCTATATATACTATAAAGTATCCCTACTTTATAAGCTTATCTATTATTACTAAGATCGCGTTATAATCTTATCCTATAATAGGATCTCTTAATTTTAGCAACTTTATAATAAAGTCTTATAATATAACCTCCTATAGTCTCTCTAGTACTTTAATAGGTTGTAGCCCTCTATATAGCTTATGCCTCGTTAGTTTATTCCTTTAGCAATCTAGATATTTTTTTATAACCTTTTATGCTAGGTTCTAGATTCTATCAATAATGTACTCCTCCTAGAGTCTTAACACTAAGCCCGTAGCTCTATTATGTCCTTAAGTTAGTCCTTTATAGAATTCTTTTATAAATTGTTCTGCTATGCTTTTTGGGATATACTTTACTTCTCGGTTTTCGTATATATCCATCTATAGATCTTCTAGCTATACTTTTAGAATTCTTTATGCCTAAAAGCTTTCTAGTAACTTATAAACTTTCTTTAGTTCTTCCTAAGTTGCTATAATTTTCGGATAATTGTATCTAATTAATCTATCTATGTCTTTTTGTAATAAAGCCCCTAATAGCTTCTTATTGTTTTGCAGTTTAGCTTTTTAACTTAGAGTATCTGCTCTCGTATTGTCTGTACCCTTAGTATACTAAATTTTAAAATAGTACTCCGTAAGTATCTCTGCCCATCTAACCTATCTTTAGTTAAGTTCCTTTATTATTAGGAATCCTATTAAGTTTTTATAATCCGTTTTAACTATAAATAGTTTCTCTATACCTTGTAAGAATACTCTTTATTTCTTTAATGCTATAACTATACCTAATAACTCTTTATTGTAAATGTTATAGTTTAGTTCTAGTAGTGTTATCTTCCTATTATAGTATGCTACTAGGTGCCATCTATCTAGATGCTTTTGTATAAAGCATGCCCCTAGTGCAAAGTCTAATACATCTATTTTTATAACCGTCTCTAAACCTAGCTAATAGATCTTAAGAACTGGCTCCTAGGTAAATAACCTCTTAACTTTCTTAAATAGTTCTTATTACTTCTTTCCCTATACCTATAGTTCTTCTTTCTTTGTTAACCGCGTAAATAGCTTAATATCTTTTAACTATTGCGCTATAAACCTTCTATAGTAATTACAAAACCCTAAAAATAATCTTAATTATATAATATTCTCTAGTTCCTACTAATTCACTATAGCTTTAATCTTCTTTAGATCTATGCTAAGTTGGCCTAGTTTAATAATAAATCTAATGAAATCGGTCTTCCTGGTAAAGAACTCGCATTTCTTAATTACTACTAGCATTTATTCCTCTTGTAGTCTCTTTAAGACCTATTTAACATATTCTCTATATTCTTCCTTAGTTATTAAGTAGATAATAATATTATTAAGATATACTATAATAAATTTATCCAAGTATTCTCCTAATATATTGTTAATACGCTTCTGGAACGTTGCTAGTGCATTTATAAGCCTAAATTATATAACTAATAGTTTATATAGTCCTTTTTTTGACCTAAAGGCTACCTTCTATTCGTCGCCTTCTTTGATTCTAATTTAATAGTATGCCTATTTTAGATCTATCTTTATAAAGATTTACGCGTTGCCTATCCTATCTTAAATCTTGCTAATTAAGGGTAAAGGATACCTATCCTTCCTAGTAATGCTGTTTAACTATCTATAGTTAATACACAGCCTTAGTTTACTATTTTTCTTTAGTATAAATAGTACTAGATATCCCGCTAATAATTGCGATGGTTTAATATATCCCTTTTATAAGTTTTCTTAGATAAACTCTTTTAATGCTCTACCTTCTTCTTTAGTAAGCTTATAGATTAGAAAGAACCTTAGACTTATTCCTAGTTCTAATTCTATCTTATAGTCCCATATTATATACTCTAACAGCTTTTTACTTTCTAGCGACTATAGTTTCTTACCGTAC
>Ga0307515_10010525_pt1 | contig 17719 bp, 9 predicted proteins | sample 17_EM_MG_FD_194513 | JGI IMG/M metagenome (GOLD analysis project Ga0307515, IMG submission 194513) | Populus trichocarpa ectomycorrhiza microbial communities from riparian zone in the Pacific Northwest, United States - 17_EM | ecosystem: Host-associated > Plants > Roots > Unclassified | place... | reverse complement strand
GTTTCGGTGGTCATAGCGTGAGGGAAACGCCCGGTTACATTCCGAACCCGGAAGCTAAGCCTTACAGCGCCGATGGTACTGCAGGGGGGACCCTGTGGGAGAGTAGGACGCCGCCGAACAAATATTGAAAGGGTTGGATCCTGAACTTCGGTTCGGGGTCCAACCCTTTTTTGTTTGCCGTCACTTGAAGTTCACGTTGCGCAATCACCATCCGAGCATGGGTACTGCTGCAATGCTCAGGGCCGCAGGCGTCGGACTCGGTGACGAGGTCGTCGTGCCGGCGTTCGGGAACGTGGAAGTCGCCGAGGCCGTCACCCTGGCGGGTGGGCTGCCGGTGTTCGCCGACATAGATCCGGTGACGTACTGCCTCGACGCGTCCGCTGTCGAAGCGGCCGTAACTCCGCGTACGGCGGCGATAGTTGTCGTACATCGATTCGGGCGGTTGGCCGACATGGCGCGGATGCTCGGGGTCGGGCAGCGGCATGGGCTGCTGGTGTTGCAGCAGGGGGAGTCCGAAGCGCCGTACGACGAGGTGGCTCAGCGGCGGGAGCGGGCCGGGTATCTCGATGCGAAGTTGCGTGGGGTGCGGACGCCCGATGGTGGGGACGGGCACACCTACCAGCAGTACGTCGTGCGGGTGCCGGGGAACGGGCGGCCCGATCGTGATGCTTTCGCTCGGGCCGTGCGCGGTCGGGGAGTTGAGTGCCGGGTGCCGGTGAAGACGCCTGTGCACCGGCTGCCGGAGTTCCGGCGATGTGTGGCTCTGCCGGAGACCGAGCGGGCCTCGGACGAGACGCTCGCGCTGCCGGTGGACGCCTCGTTGACCAGGCGGGAGATGCAGCGGATCGTGTCCGCGTGCAATGCGCTGGGGGGACTGCTCCAGCCTGCTTTCTGACCGAGTCGCGGTCAGGTGGCGGTGGTTGGGCGCACGGGCTTGTTCGGGGTATGATTTCTTTCGTCGCCGCGAGGGAAACCTCGGGAAAGCGACAGGCCCTCTTAGCTCAGTCGGTAGAGCGTCTCCATGGTAAGGAGAAGGTCAACGGTTCGATTCCGTTAGAGGGCTCCAGACATCAGAAGGCCCCGCCCAATTGGGCGGGGCCTTCTGCGTGTTCGGGTCAGTCCTTCTGGAGGCCCGGGACGCGCATCGCGAGGATCGCCATGTCGTCGGACGGGGCGTCCGACGCGAAGCGTTCCACCGCGCGCATGATGCGGGCCGCGACCGCGCCGGCTGTCAGGCCCGTGCAGGTCGTGAGGACGTCCGTGAGGCCGTCGTCGCCCAACATGCGGGTGCCCTCGCGGCGTTCCGTGACGCCGTCCGTGACGCACAGGAGGACGTCGCCGGGGTCGAGGGTGACCGTCTGCTCGTAGAGCTCCAGGTCGTCCATGACGCCGAGGAGGGGCTGGGGTTCGGCGGCCGGTTCGACCGTGCCGTCCTGGCGCAGGCGGAGCGGGAGCGGGTGGCCGGCGCAGACCACCTTCAGTTCGGCGCTGCCGTCCTCCTGGGGCCACAACTCGCCGTAGAGGAGCGTCAGGAAGCGGCTGCGGGCTCCCTCGTCGAGGATCGCGGAGTTGAGGCGCTCCAGGACCGCGGGGCCGCCGAAGCCCTCCCTGGCGAGCAGGCGGAGGGCGTGGCGGGCCAGGCCGGTGACCGCGGCGGCCTCGGGGCCTGTGCCGCAGACGTCGCCGATGGCGAAGCCGTAGACGCCGTCTCGGATGGGGAACAAGTCGTAGAAGTCGCCGCCCACTTCGTTGCCCTCGCCGGCCGCGCGGTAGATGACCTCGACCTCGACGCCCTCGATGTGCGGGAGGTCGGGGGGCAGGAGGCTGCGCTGGAGGGACTGGCTGATGGCCGTGCGCTCCGAGTACAGGCGGGCGTTGTCGAGGGCGAGGGCGGCTCGGCGGCTCAAGTCCTCGGCCAGTTCCAGGATTTCCTGGCGGAAGTGTTCGTCGGTGGGCTTGCCGAGGGTCAGCATGCCGATGACGCGGTTGCGGGCGACCAGGGGGAGGACGACTGTTTCGCCGCCGACTGCGGAGGCCGTAGCGAGAGTCGGTCCGATGCCCGAGCTGACGCGGCGGGTCGGTTCGCCGAGGCCGAGGCTGCGCATGGAGGTGCGCAGGGCGGCCTGGTGGGCCGCCTCGGCGGGGGCGGCCCAGACGCGGGCGCCGGGGGTGGGGACCGGGTCCGGAGGGGCGATCTTCGAGAGCAACGACTTGATGCCGTCGATGAGTTCCTCGTCCTCGTGGAGCACGTACGAGAGGTACGGGTCCGAGGACTGGTCGGCGATCGTGTAGACCGCGCACCAGGTGGCGAGGGTCGGGACCGTCATCTGGGCCATCAGGGCCAGGGTTTGATCGCGGTCCAGGGTGCCCGCGAGGAGGTCGGAGGCCTCGACCAGGAAGCTGAGCGAGCCGCGGCGCAGGCGTTCCAGTTCGCCCAGGCGGGCCGATTCGACCGCCAACGCGATGCGGTCCGCGGCGAATTGGAGGCGTAGCGCTTCTTCGTTCGAGTACTTGTTGGGGCCTTCGGCGGCCACTCCGAGGGAGCCGGTGAGGCGGCCCTCCACCTTCAGGGGGACTGTGACGACCGAGCGCATGCCGGTGCCGCTGAGGAGCGGTACGGCGCCCGGGACGGCCTGGAGGTCCTCGTGGACGGCCGGCATGCGGGCGGAGCCGTAGCGGCCGGGGCCCGCCTCGACGGGCACGCGCGCGAAGCGTTGGCGGGCGGAGGGCAGGCCGGTGGAGGCGCGGACCTCCAACTCCGTTTCGTCGTCGGTCGCGAGGAGGAGGAAGGCGGAGTCTCCGTCGAGCATGTCGCGCGCGCGTTCGACCGTGCGCTGGAGGAGGCCGTCGAGGTCGTCCGGCGCGGGGGAGCCGATGAACACCTCGAAGGGGTCGGTGTTCTGGCCGTCCGGGGTGGACGCCGCGTCGGGGGCGGGGCCGCGCAACGGGGTCTGCAGAACCGCGCGTTCGTGGTCCCTCACCAGGAGGCACACGGTTGACGGCTCGCCGTCCGTGTCGCGGACGCGGAGGTGGGAGGCGTAGACCGGGGTCACGCGGCCGTCGGCGCCGCGGATGCCGTAGGTGCCCTCCCAGCGGGAGAGGCGCAGGGCGTCGGCGATGCCGGTGCTGGTGCCCGGGGTGTGCGGCCAGGCGGCGAGGTCGGTGAGGGGCTTGCCGGTGACCTGCTCGGCGGCGTAGCCGAAGAGTTCCTCGGCGTCCTCGTTCCAGGACGCGATGGAGCCCGTGCGGTCGATCTGGACGACCGCGACGCGGACCCTGCCGTCGGCGAGCGGGAGGAGGGCGGCCGGGAGGGACGGGCCGGCCGTGCGTGTGCCCACCGGGCGGGCGGGGAGGTCGAGTTGGAACCAGACCAGCTTCTTCGTAGGGGTGTAGTCGACGCCCCAGCGGCTGGCCAGGGCGGCGCACAACTGGAGTCCTCGGCCGCCCTCGCGGTCGGGGCTGCTCATGGTGATCGCGGCCCCCTGGAGGGGGATTTCGCGTTCCGGGTAGTGGTCGGCGACCTCGATCCTCGCGCCGTCGTCACTCCGTAGGCACAGAACATCCGCGGCCGTGCCCGCGTGGACGACGGCGTTGGTCACCAGCTCGCTGGTGAGGACCACGGCGTCGTCGACGATGTCGGCGAAGCCCCAGCCCTGCAGGGTGTCGCGGACGAAGGACCGCGCGGTGGCGACCGATCGTCCGACGGGCTCGAAGCTGGCGGCCGCGCGCGCGGTGATCACAGAACTCCTCGGCCTGTTGTCGGCGGGCAGGTCACCATGGCCGATCGGCGCCTGCCGGGGCACCGGCTGGTTTCCGGTCGGCGGGGGATCCTGGGGCGTTCCCCCAGGATGCAGTCCGGTGGTCATGGTGCGGTGCCCCTCCGATGCCTGCCCGCTCGTGCTCGTGCCACCGCCCAGGCCGGACGGAACCGGCGCGGCTGGACAGCCGCATGCAAGGTTACTTACCTTCACCGTCCATGCGGATGCCGGTCCGCAGTGTTTCCGTCCTCAGGGTGTGCGGACCGTGTGCGAAGCTGCCGAACTGTTATGGCCTGGTTCAGGCATGGTGAAACACTGGGCAGGATTCTGGTGAAGGTCCGGGCAGGCCGGGTGTCTTCTGTGTACGGAGGACACCACACCCTGTTGAAGCCCGGTAAACCGGGCAGAGATACCCGGCGGTACGTGATCACCGAGCAGTAGCACACCGGCACAGCAGTAACGGTCGACCCCTGCGGGAGGGACACAGTGGAGTCTGGCGCAGCGACGCGGGCCACCAAGACGCGCGCGAAAGGCGGACAGTCCCTGAAGAACCAGCGCAAACCGCGCAATGGGACCACGGAAGTGGACGCGGCCTCCTTGGACCGGCTGCTGACGGCTCTCGTCTCTATGCGGGACGGGAACTTCCGCAAGCGGCTCACGGTGTCCGGCGACGGCGTGATGTCGGAGATCGCCGCCGTGTTCAACGAGGTGGCCGACCGCAATCTGCACCTCACGGGTGAGCTGTCCCGGGTGCGGCGCATGGTGGGGCGTGAGGGAAAGCTCACGGAACGGCTGGAGACGGGCGCCTGCGAGGGTTCCTGGGCGTCGGCCATCGATGCCTCCAACGCGCTCGTGGACGACCTCGTACGGCCCGTCTCCGAGGTCGGACGGGTGCTGTCCGCGGTGGCGGAGGGCGATCTGTCGCCGCGCATGGAGCTGCGGACGCAGGCGCAGGACGACGGGAACGGGCATCCGCTGCGCGGGGAGTTCCTGAAGGTCGGGCGGACTGTCAACAACCTGGTCGACCAGCTCTCGACGTTCACCGACGAGGTCACACGCGTGGCCAGCGAGGTGGGCACCGAGGGCAAGCTGGGCGGGCAGGCACGCGTGCGTGGCATGTCGGGTTCGTGGAAGGACCTCACGGAGTCGGTCAACACGATGGCGTACCGGCTGACGGCCCAGGTGCGGGACATCGCGTTGGTGACGACGGCTGTAGCCAAGGGCGACCTGTCGCGCAAGGTCACGGTCCACGTAGCCGGCGAGATGCTGGAGCTCAAGAACACCGTCAACACGATGGTGGACCAGCTGTCGTCGTTCTCCTCCGAGGTGACGCGAGTCGCCCGCGAGGTGGGCACCGAGGGTGAGCTGGGCGGTCAGGCGCAGGTGCCGGGTGTGGCCGGGGTGTGGAAAGACCTCACCGACTCGGTGAACATCATGGCCGGCAACCTGACGGCCCAGGTGCGCGGGATCGCCCAGGTGACGACGGCTGTCGCCAACGGTGACCTGTCGCAGAAGGTGACCGTCTCCGCGCGGGGCGAGGTCGCCCAGCTCGCCGAGACGATCAACCAGATGACCGAGACGCTGCGTACGTTCGCGGACGAGGTCACGCGCGTGGCCAATGAGGTCGGTGCCGAGGGGCAGCTCGGCGGGCAGGCGAATGTGCCGGGTGCGGCGGGAACGTGGAAGGACCTCACCGATTCGGTGAACACGGTCTTCCGAAACCTGACGATCCAGGTGCGGGACATCGCCGCCGTGACGACCGCCGTGGCGAGCGGTGACCTGTCCCAGAAGGTCACGGTGAACGTGGCCGGCGAGATGCTGGAACTGAAGAACACCGTCAACGGGATGGTTGATCAGCTGTCCTCGTTCGGTGCCGAGGTCACGCGCGTGGCACGCGAGATCGGTGTCGAGGGTGAACTGGGCGGCCAGGCGCAGGTGCCGGGCGCGGCCGGGACGTGGAAGGACCTGACGGACTCCGTCAACACGGCGTTCCGCAACCTCACCGGACAGGTGAGGAACATCGCGCAGGTGACGACGGCCGTGGCCAACGGTGATCTGTCGCAGAAGGTCACCGTCGATGTCTCTGGCGAGATGCTTCAGTTGAAGAACACCGTCAACACGATGGTGGACCAACTGTCGTCGTTCGCCGACCAGGTGACCCGCATGGCCCGTGACGTGGGCACGGAGGGACGGCTGGGCGGCCAGGCGCGCGTGGACGGCGTCTCGGGCACCTGGAAGGAACTCACCGACTCCGTCAACTCGATGGCCGGGAACCTGACTTCCCAGGTGCGCAACATCGCCCAGGTGACCACGGCGGTGGCCCAGGGTGACCTGTCCCAGAAGATCGACGTGGACGCGCGCGGGGAGATCCTGGAGCTGAAGAACACCATCAACACGATGGTCGACCAGCTCTCGGCCTTCGCGGACCAGGTGACCCGGGTGGCCCGTGAGGTGGGCACGGAGGGCCGCCTGGGCGGGCAGGCGCAGGTGCCCGGTGTCGCCGGTGTGTGGCGCGACCTGACCGACTCGGTGAACGGCATGGCCGGCAACCTCACCGCCCAGGTCCGCAACATCGCCCAGGTCGCGACCGCGGTGGCCCGGGGTGACCTGTCCCAGAAGATCACCGTGGACGCGCGCGGGGAGATCCTGGAGCTGAAGAACACCCTGAACACGATGGTCGACCAGCTGTCCTCGTTCGCCGAGGAGGTCACCAGGGTGGCCCGCGAGGTGGGCACGGAGGGCATGCTCGGCGGTCAGGCCGAGGTGCAGGGTGTCTCCGGCACCTGGAAGGACCTCACCCAGTCCGTGAACTTCATGGCGAACAACCTGACCATTCAGGTGCGCAACATCGCCGAGGTCACGACCGCCGTCGCCAAGGGCGACCTGTCGAAGAAGATCACTGTTGACGCCAAGGGCGAGATTCTTGAGCTCGTCACGACGGTCAACACGATGGTTGATCAACTGTCGTCGTTCGCCGAGCAGGTGACCCGGGTGGCCCGCGAGGTGGGCACCGAGGGCATCCTGGGCGGCCAGGCGTACGCGTCGGGTGTCACGGGCATCTGGAAGGACCTCACCGACAACGTCAACCTGATGGCCAACAACCTGACCATCCAGGTGCGGAACATCTCCCAGGTCGCGGCGGCCGTCGCCAACGGCGACCTGACGCGGACGGTGACGATCGAGGCGCGCGGTGAGGTCGCGCAGCTCGCAGACACCTTCAACACCATGGTGAAGACGCTGAGTTCGTTCGCCGACCAGGTCACCAAGGTGGCCCGCGAGGTGGGCACGGACGGCATCCTCGGCGGTCAGGCGCGCGTGCCCGGTGTGGCCGGCACGTGGAAGGACCTCACCGAGTCGGTGAACGGGATGGCGTCCAACCTGACCGGTCAGGTGCGGAACATCGCGATGGTCACCACGGCCATCGCCAAGGGCGACCTGACCAAGAAGATCGACATCGACGCCCGCGGCGAGATCCTCGAACTCAAGACGACGATCAACACGATGGTCGATCAGCTGTCCTCGTTCGCCGAGGAGGTCACCCGGGTCGCCCGCGAGGTGGGCACCGAGGGCCAGCTGGGCGGTCAGGCACGCGTGCGTGACGTCGACGGCACCTGGCGCGACCTCACCGAGTCGGTGAACGAGATGGCCGGGAACCTGACCCGGCAAGTGCGTGCCATCGCGCGCGTGGCGACCGCGGTGACCCGCGGTGACCTGAACCTGAAGATCGACGTCGACGCGGCGGGCGAGATCCAGGAACTGCAGGACTACATCAACAAGATGATCGCCAACCTGCGCGACACCACGATCGCCAACAAGGAACAGGACTGGCTCAAGGGCAACCTCGCCCGCATCTCCGCGCTGATGCAAGGCCGCCGCGACCTGGACGACGTCGCCTCGCTGATCATGAGCGAGCTGACGCCGGTGGTCTCCGCGCAGCACGGCGCGTTCTTCCTCGCGCTGCCCCTGGCGGACGCCGAGGGCGAGGAGGCGTACGAACTGCGCATGCTCGGGTCGTACGGCTACTCCATGGGGTCCATGCCGACCTCGTTCAGGCCCGGTGAGGCGCTGATCGGGACGGCCGCCCAGGAGCGGCGCACGATCCTCGTGGAGAACGCGCCCAGCGGCTACTTGAAGATCTCCTCGGGGCTCGGGGAGGCGCCGCCCGCGCAGGTGATCGTGCTGCCGGTGCTGTTCGAGGGGAAGGTGCTCGGCATCATCGAGCTGGCCTCCTTCACGCCCTTCACACACATCCAGAAGGACTTCCTCAACCAGATCGCCGAGATGATCGCGACCAGCGTCAACACCATCTCCGTCAACACCAAGACGGAGGTGCTGCTGAAGCAGTCGCAGGAGCTCACCGAGCAACTCCGGGAGCGGTCGGCCGAGTTGGAGAACCGGCAGAAGGCACTCCAGTCGTCCAACGCCGAACTGGAGGAGAAGGCCGAGCTGTTGGCCCAGCAGAACCGCGACATCGAGGTCAAGAACACCGAGATCGAGGAGGCGCGGCAGGTCCTGGAGGAGCGTGCCGAGCAGCTCGCGGTGTCGATGCGCTACAAGAGCGAGTTCCTCGCCAACATGTCGCACGAGCTGCGCACACCGCTCAACTCGCTGCTGATCCTGGCCAAGTTGCTCGCCGACAACGCGGAGGGGAACCTCTCCCCGAAGCAGGTCGAGTTCGCCGAGACGATCCACGGCGCGGGATCCGACCTGCTTCAGCTGATCAACGACATCTTGGACCTGTCGAAGGTCGAGGCGGGCAAGATGGACGTCTCCCCGACGCGTATCGCGCTCGTCCAACTCGTCGACTACGTAGAGGCCACTTTCCGCCCGCTGACCGCGGAGAAGGGCCTCGATCTGTCCGTACGGGTGTCGCCGGAACTGCCCGCCACGCTGCACACCGACGAGCAGCGCCTCCTCCAGGTGCTGCGCAACCTGCTGTCCAACGCGGTGAAGTTCACCGACTCCGGGGCGGTCGAGCTGGTCATCCGGCCGGCCGGCGCGGATGTGCCGGTGGCGATCCGGGAGCAGCTCCTGGAGGCTGGTTCGCTGCGGGACGCGGACGCAGGCCTGATCGCGTTCTCGGTGACCGACACCGGGATCGGGATCGCCGGCAGCAAGATGCGGGTCATCTTCGAGGCGTTCAAGCAGGCGGACGGTACGACCAGTCGCAAGTACGGCGGTACGGGCCTCGGGTTGTCGATCTCCCGGGAGATCGCGCAGCTGCTCGGCGGTGAGATCCACGCGCAGAGCGAACCGGGACGCGGTTCGACGTTCACGCTGTATTTGCCGCTGCACCCCAGCGAACTGCCCCCGCAGGGCTACCAGCAGCTGCCCGCGCTGGAGGCGGGCGACCTGGTGGCGTCGGCGGCGGAACTCGCCGAGCTGGCGGAGCGCAGCGAGGTAGGCATCGAGACGCCGGCCGAGGTGAAGTCGTACCACGAGACCCAGAACGGCGCCGCCGCGCTCTTCAGGCGCCGTCGCCGGGCCGTCGAGTCCGCTCAACTGGGGCAGACCGTACGGGACCAGTGGGCGGCCCCTGAGGTAACACCGCCGTCGCGCAGGGGCATCCGGTTCGGCGGGGAGAAGGTGCTGATCGTCGACGACGACATCCGCAACGTCTTCGCGCTGACCAGTGTCCTGGAGCAGCACGGGCTGTCCGTGCTGTACGCGGAGAACGGCCGTGAGGGCATCGAAGTCCTGGAGCAGCACGACGATGTGACGGTCGTTCTGATGGACATCATGATGCCGGAGATGGACGGGTACGCGACGACGACGGCGATCCGCAGGATGCCGCAGTTCGCCGGGTTGCCGATCATCGCGTTGACCGCCAAGGCAATGAAGGGCGACCGGGAGAAGGCGATCGAGTCCGGTGCTTCGGACTATGTCACCAAGCCGGTCGATCCCGATCACCTGTTGTCGGTGATGGAGCAGTGGATGCGTGCGGAGTGAAGGAAACGACCGGACGTGACGGGAAAGCGGTAGGAACGGTGCGGGGAACGTTCGGTGGCCGCGCGGAGTTGCTGACTCAGTGTGGCCGGAGCCGTGTAGAAACACGGGATTCGGGGAACCTTCTGGTCTCCCGCTACGTTTCTGCTACGTGCACAGTGACATCACGGTGACAGGGTGTGGCGACGGGCGGGGTACGGCTACCATGACCGGCACAAGGACGGACGGCGCAAGAGAGTCGTCCCCTGGGGCGGCGCCCGGTGCACATCCGGGGCGAGGAGGGCGGGCCATGGTGCAGAAGGCCAAGATCCTCCTGGTCGATGACCGGCCGGAGAATCTGCTGGCGCTGGAGGCCATCCTCTCTGCGCTCGATCAGACACTGGTTCGGGCATCGTCCGGGGAGGAAGCGCTCAAAGCACTGCTGACGGACGACTTCGCGGTCATTCTGCTGGACGTCCAGATGCCGGGCATGGACGGTTTCGAAACCGCCGCGCACATCAAGCGACGGGAGCGGACCCGGGACATCCCGATCATCTTCCTCACCGCGATCAACCACGGCCCGCACCACACCTTCCGGGGTTACGCGGCGGGCGCGGTCGACTACATCTCCAAGCCGTTCGACCCATGGGTGCTGCGCGCGAAGGTCTCGGTCTTCGTCGAGCTCTACATGAAGAACTGCCAACTGCGGGAGCAGGCGGCCCTGCTGCGGCTCCAGCTGGAGGGCGGCGGCAAGCCCGCGGTCGGTGCGGCCAAGGAACCGGCCGGACTGCTCGCCGAGTTGTCGGCGCGGCTCGCGGCCGTCGAGGAACAGGCCGAGGCGCTGTCCAAGCAGCTCGACGACGAGTCGGCGGATGCGGCGGCCGTGGCGACCGCGGCTCATCTCGAACGCAAACTCACCGGGTTGCGCAGGGCACTCGACGCCCTGGAGCCGGGTACGGGCAGCGGAGCACCGTCGGTCCCGTCGCAGAACTGACGTCCGCCGCAGGCGCAGTTGTGCGTGAGTGGGCGTCAGTTCCCCGCTCCGCACGGGCGACACGAACGGGTGAAGCAGTGGACGCACGTGTCCCCTGCCGTCTCCACAGGTAACCTCACACCTATGGCCTCACGTCCCTCCGCAGCCAAGAAGCAGCCCGCCAAGAGGGCTGCTCCGGCGAAGGCTCCGGCGAAGAAGGCCGCTGCGAAAAGGGCCCCGGCGAAGAAGGCGGTCGTCAAGAAGACCGCACGCCCGGCGCCCAAGCCGGCTCCCAGCCCCACCGGGGGCATCGTCAAGCTCGTGCGCGCCGTCTGGCTCGGCACCGCGCACGCGGTCGGCGCCGTGTTCCGCGGCATAGGGCAGGGCGCGAAGAACTTGGACCCGGCCCACCGCAAGGACGGCGTGGCGCTGCTGCTGTTCGGCCTCGCGCTGATCGTCGCCGCCGGCACCTGGGCCGACCTGCGCGGCCCGGTCGGCGACCTCGTCGAGATCCTGGTGACCGGCGCCTTCGGCCGTCTCGACCTGCTGGTGCCGATACTGCTCGCGGTGATCGCCGTGCGCTTCATCCGGCACCCCGAGAAGCCCGAGGCCAACGGCCGCATCGTGATCGGCCTCTCCGCGCTCGTCATCGGCGTGCTCGGCCAGGTCCACATCGCCTGCGGCGCGCCCGCGCGCAGCGACGGCATGCAGGCCATAAGGGACGCCGGCGGCCTCATCGGCTGGGGCGTCGCGACCCCGCTGACGTACACCATGGGCGAGGTCCTCGCCGTACCCCTCCTCGTGCTGCTCACGGTCTTCGGGCTGCTGGTCGTCACGGCCACGCCCGTCAACGCGATCCCCCAGCGCCTGCGGCTGCTCGGGGTCAAGCTCGGCATCGTCCACGACTTCGACGACGAGGAAGAGTTCGGCGAGGACGACGAGCGCTACGACGAGCAGTGGCGCGAGGCACTGCCCGCGCGCGCCCGGAAGCGCGGGAGCGCCCCGGAGGCGTACGACCCCGACAGCGCGGAGCAGGACGCCCTCTCCAAGCGCCGGAGCCGCCCCAGGCGCTCCGCGGTGCCCCAGCCCGACATGCACCGCCCCATGGACGCCGTGGACGTCGCAGCGGCCGCCGCAGCCGCCCTCGACGGGGCCGTCCTGCACGGCATGCCGCCCTCGCCGATCGTCGCCGACCTCACCCAGGGCGTACGGGTCGGGGGAGACCGCGAGGACACTACCCCGACGCCCGTCCCGGCCCCCGCCGCGCGCCCCAAGCAGGAGAAGCTCAAGGCCGAGCCGGCCGAGCGCGTCGTGGCGGACCTGACCAAGGCGCCCCCGGAGGAGATGCGCGACCTGCCGCCGCGGGCCGAGCAGCTCCAGTTGTCCGGCGACATCACGTACTCGCTGCCGTCGCTCGACCTCCTGGAGCGCGGCGGCCCCGGCAAGACACGCAGCGCCGCCAACGACATCGTCGTCGCCTCCCTCCAGAACGTCTTCATGGAGTTCAAGGTCGACGCCTCGGTCACCGGCTTCACGCGCGGGCCTACGGTCACGCGCTACGAGGTCGAGCTGGGCCCCGCCGTCAAGGTTGAGCGGATCACCGCGCTCACCAAGAACATCGCCTACGCCGTCGCCAGCCCCGATGTGCGGATCATCAGCCCGATCCCCGGCAAGTCGGCGGTCGGCATCGAGATCCCGAACACCGACCGCGAGATGGTCAACCTGGGCGACGTACTGCGTCTCGCGGACGCGGCCGAGGACGACCACCCGATGCTGGTGGCGCTCGGCAAGGACGTCGAGGGCGGCTACGTGATGGCCAACCTGGCGAAGATGCCGCACGTCCTGGTCGCCGGAGCCACCGGTTCCGGTAAGTCGTCATGCATCAACTGCCTGATCACGTCCGTGATGGTGCGCGCGACCCCCGAGGACGTGCGCATGGTCCTCGTCGACCCCAAGCGCGTCGAACTGACCGCCTACGAAGGCATTCCGCACCTGATCACGCCCATCATCACCAACCCGAAGAGGGCCGCCGAGGCGCTCCAGTGGGTCGTACGCGAGATGGACCTCAGGTATGACGACCTCGCGGCCTTCGGGTACCGGCACATCGACGACTTCAACCAGGCCATCCGCGACGGCAAACTGAAGACTCCGGAGGGCAGCGAGCGGGAGCTCAAGACCTATCCGTATCTCCTGGTGATCGTCGACGAGCTCGCCGACCTGATGATGGTCGCGCCCCGGGACGTTGAGGACTCCATCGTGCGCATCACGCAGCTCGCGCGCGCGGCCGGCATCCACCTGGTGCTCGCGACGCAGCGGCCGTCCGTAGACGTCGTCACCGGTCTGATCAAGGCGAACGTGCCCTCCAGGCTCGCGTTCGCCACCTCCTCGCTCGCCGACTCCCGGGTCATCCTCGACCAGCCGGGCGCCGAGAAACTGATTGGCAAGGGAGACGGGCTGTTCCTGCCGATGGGGGCGAACAAGCCGACCCGTATGCAGGGCGCCTTCGTCACCGAGGGCGAGGTCGCGGCGATCGTCCAGCACTGCAAGGACCAGATGGCGCCGGTCTTCAGGGACGACGTCACCGTGGGCAGCAAGCAGAAGAAGGAGATCGACGAGGAGATCGGCGACGACCTCGACCTGCTGTGCCAGGCGGCCGAGCTGGTCGTGTCCACGCAGTTCGGGTCCACCTCGATGCTCCAGCGCAAGCTGCGCGTCGGCTTCGCCAAGGCCGGCCGGCTCATGGACCTCATGGAGTCCCGGGGCATCGTCGGACCCAGCGAGGGGTCCAAGGCGCGTGACGTTCTTGTGAAGGCTGACGAACTGGACGGCGTGCTCGCGGTGATCCGCGGGGAGTCTGAAGGGTAGGCGTCCGCCTAAAGGCCGTCGGAGGGTCCGCCGAAAGGATGCGACCGTGATCCACCCGTTAGAGATCGTCGGGCAACCGTTTCCCTTTGCCGTACGTCAAGTTGAGCGAGAAGACAGATGGGGCTCCCACCATGGGGTCCGTGTCTGGCCCGCCATCAGGCCGTCCGGCCATACCGATGGCGTACAAAGTCCTACCGCCCGGTTGCCCCACCCTTCGGTACCCCCCCTAGACTGAATTTCCAGCACAGGCGGCTACACGCTCGAAAGGCGCCCCCGTGTCCATCGGCAACTCCCCTGAAGACGAGCGTCCGTTCGAAGACGGTCGCTCCGAAGAGGGTCATGAGGAAGAAGCCCGCCCTTCCGTCGGCCGAGCCCTGCAGCAGGCACGTATCGCCGCCGGGCTGACCGTCGACGACGTCAGCAGTGCCACCCGGGTCCGCATCGCCATCGTGCACGCCATCGAGGCCGACGACTTCACGCCCTGCGGCGGTGACGTCTACGCCCGCGGGCACATCAGGACCCTCGCCAAGGCCGTCCACATCGATCCCGCACCGCTCCTCGCGCGCTACGACGACGACCACGGCGGGCGCCCGGCCCCGACGCCGGCGGCGCCCCTCTTCGAGGCGGAACGTATCCGTCCGGAGCGGCGGGGCCCCAACTGGACCGCGGCCATGGTCGCGGCGATCGTCGCCGTGGTCGGCTTCGTCGGGTTCACGGCGTTCAAGGGCGGCGACAGCGACAGTGATGCCACGTCGGTAGCCCAGGGAGCCTCGCCCAGCACCAGCAAGCCCGCCAAGCCGACGCCTTCGCACACCGACTCCGCCACGCCCAAGTCCGACCCCTCCGACAGTGCCATCGCCGCCGCGCCGCAGGACAAGGTGACGGTCCAGGTGAGCGCGGTCGACGGCCGCAGCTGGATCTCCGCCAAGGACCACAACGGCCGGATGCTCTTCGATGGACTTCTTAAGAAGGGCGAGTCCAAGACCTTCCAGGACAGCTCGAAGGTCAACCTGATCCTCGGTGACGCCGGGGCGATCCAGCTCTACGTCAACGGCAAGAAGATCGAGGACGACTTCCAGCCCGGAGCGGTCGAGCGGCTCACGTACACGAAGGGCGACCCCGAGGTCGGTTAAGACCTTGAGGCCGGTCAAGCGTCCGGCGGGGTGGTTGTTCCAAGGGGTTGGCCAAGATCGGCCAACCCCTTCGACGTGGGGTGTCAGTGGGAACAAGTAGTCTTGAGCCCATGCCTGAACGCCGTACCGTCGCACTCGTCACTCTTGGCTGCGCCCGTAACGAGGTGGACTCGGAGGAGCTCGCAGGCCGCTTGGAGGCGGACGGCTGGCAACTCGTGGAGGACGCCGAGGACGCGGACGTCGCTGTCGTCAACACCTGTGGCTTCGTCGAGGCCGCCAAGAAGGACTCCGTCGACGCCCTCCTCGAAGCCAACGACCTGAAGGGTCATGGCAGAACGCAGGCCGTCGTCGCGGTGGGCTGCATGGCCGAGCGGTACGGCAAGGAGCTCGCCGAGGCGCTGCCCGAGGCCGACGGAGTGCTCGGCTTCGACGACTACGCCGACATCTCCGACCGCCTGCAGACCATCCTGAACGGCGGCATCCACGCCTCGCACACCCCGCGCGACCGCCGCAAGCTGCTGCCGATCAGCCCCGCCGAGCGGCAGGAGTCCGCCGCCGACGTCGCGCTGCCCGGCCACGGCCCGGTCGACCTCCCGGACGGCCTCGCGCCCGCCTCGGGCCCCCGCGCGCCCCTGCGCCGCCGCCTGGACGGCTCCCCGGTCGCCTCGGTGAAGCTCGCCTCCGGCTGCGACCGGCGCTGCTCCTTCTGCGCCATCCCGTCCTTCCGGGGCTCCTTCATCTCCCGCCGCCCGAGCGACGTACTGAACGAGACCCGCTGGCTGGCCGAGCAGGGCGTCAAGGAGATCATGCTGGTCTCCGAGAACAACACGTCCTACGGCAAGGACCTCGGCGACATCCGCCTCCTGGAGACGCTGCTGCCCGAACTGGCGGACATCGATGGCCTGGAGCGCGTGCGGGTCAGCTACCTCCAGCCCGCCGAGATGCGCCCGGGGCTCATCGATGTGCTCACCTCGACACCGAAGGTCGCGCCCTACTTCGACCTGTCCTTCCAGCACTCCGCGCCCGACGTGCTGCGCTCCATGCGCCGCTTCGGCGACACCGACCGCTTCCTCGAACTGCTCGACACCATCCGCTCCAAGGCCCCACAGGCCGGCGTGCGCTCGAACTTCATCGTCGGCTTCCCCGGCGAGACCGAGGCCGACCTCGCCGAGCTGGAGCGCTTCCTGAACGGCGCGCGCCTGGACGCCATCGGTGTCTTCGGCTACTCCGACGAGGAGGGCACGGAGGCGGCGACGTACGACAAGAAGCTCGACCAGGACGTCGTGGACAAGCGGCTCGCGCACATCTCGCGGCTCGCTGAGGAGCTCGTCTCGCAGCGTGCCGAGGAACGCGTCGGCGAGACCGTGCACGTGCTGGTCGAGTCGGTGGACTCCGAGGACGGCGCCTACGGCCGCGGCGAGCACCAGGCGCCCGAGACGGACGGCCAGGTGCTGCTCACGAGCGGCGAAGGCCTGAGCGTCGGCCGTATCGTCGAGGCCAAGGTGGTCGGTACGGAAGGTGTCGACCTGGTGGCCGAGCCGCTCCTGGGCTCGCTCGCGTGTAGTGAGGAGGCGGGCAGATGACCGGAGTCCCGGCATCGGCGGCGGGCGGCACCTCCAGCGCGAGCGGCGCGCCCGCGAGCGCGGGTTCCGGTGCGGCCTCCGGTGGCGCCTCTTCCGGCGCGATGTCGGGCAGTGTCTCCGGCGGTGCTTCCTCCGGGGGCGCTTCGGCTGGTAGTGGCTCGGTTGGTAGTGCCTCGCTTGACAGTGCCTCGGTCGGTAGTGCCTCGTCCGGTGTTGTCGAGGCCGGTCTGCCCGGTGGTCCGAGGCCGGCGCGCGGTGCGAAGGTCGTGGCCGCGGCCGTCAACCAGGCGAGCGTCTGGAACATCGCCAACTTCCTGACCATGCTCCGGCTGCTGCTCGTCCCCGGCTTCGTCGCCCTGATGCTGGCCGACGGCGGGTACGACCCGGCGATGCGCTCGTTCGCCTGGGCGGCGTTCGCCATCGCCATGATCACCGACCTGTTCGACGGCCATCTGGCGCGCACGTACGACCTCGTCACCGACTTCGGGAAGATCGCCGACCCCATCGCCGACAAGGCGATCATGGGCGCGGCGCTGATCTGTCTGTCCTCGCTCGGCGATCTGCCGTGGTGGGTGACCGTTGTCATCCTCGGCCGGGAACTCGGGATCACGCTGCTGCGTTTCGTTGTCATCCGGTACGGCGTCATTCCCGCGTCGCGCGGCGGCAAGCTGAAGACGCTCATCCAGGGCGTGGCCGTAGGCATGTATGTGCTGGCGCTGACGGGCTGGCTGGCCACTCTGCGGTTCTGGGTGATGGCTGCGGCGGTGGTTCTGACCGTGCTGACCGGGATCGACTATGTGAGACAGGCCATTGTGCTGCGCAGGCAGGGAATCGCCGAGCGCAGGGCGGCGGCGGAGGAGACGGAAGCGTGAGTTCCACGGCCACTGAAGTGGTGCGACTACTGACGGTGAGCGGTGCGACGCTCGCTGTCGCCGAGTCGCTCACCGGTGGCCTGGTTGCGGCGGAGATCACATCGGTGCCCGGAGCGTCCAAGGCCTTCCGGGGTTCGGTCACCGCCTATGCCACCGAGCTGAAGCACGAACTGCTCGGTGTCGATGCCGCCCTGCTGGCCGAGCGGGGAGCAGTAGACGCGCAGGTCGCGGCCCAGATGGCGGCCGGTGTGCGGAAGGCGCTGGGCGCCGACTGGGGCATCGCGACCACCGGCGTGGCGGGCCCGGAGCCGCAGGACGGACAGCCCGTGGGTACCGTCTTCGTGGCCGTGGACGGGCCCTTCGGACCGGATTCGGATGCCGCCGGTGGCGGGAAAGTGGCCGCGCTGCGGTTGAACGGCGGCCGGGCGGAAATTCGTAGAGAGAGTGTACGGAGCGTACTCGCGCTGCTTCTGGAGCGGCTCGTGAGCGAACAGACCGGGAATGAGCGGACACAGGATACGGAACAGAACGGGGGGTTTTGATGTTTGCAGCCCTGAGTGAACACGACATCGCTCCCCGCACGGCCGCGGCGCAAGGCGGTACGGTGGGG
>Ga0307515_10010524_pt1 | contig 17720 bp, 14 predicted proteins | sample 17_EM_MG_FD_194513 | JGI IMG/M metagenome (GOLD analysis project Ga0307515, IMG submission 194513) | Populus trichocarpa ectomycorrhiza microbial communities from riparian zone in the Pacific Northwest, United States - 17_EM | ecosystem: Host-associated > Plants > Roots > Unclassified | place... | reverse complement strand
CCCAGCAGAATCACAAACTTCACATTCCACGTTTTTTATGTAATCACTGGAATCGTAAGTTTTGAATCCGAAGTCTAATAAGCCCAATTTCCCTTTGGAGCTATATAGTAATTTGATGATGTACTGTCTGCTTCAAACACTTTCCCATCAAAAACTGTCTCCCCTCCTCCACAATTTATATATAAGGTATCGTCTGCAAAAAATGATAATCAGTAAAGAAAATCTGTCCTGCGCTAAATTCAACAGATAATTTTCAGAAGAGTGTCGCATTGCACATGTCATTTCCAAACCTAAGATTAAACCCATAAATAGTTTAAATGAACGACTCAGGAGTGTAAATATACTATCCAATATGAGCTTCTCAATAGAACTTACACTTTGGTTTTCCCCGACATTTATTTTTCAACTTTGGTATAGAAGTCCTAAAAATAGCAAACAACATTTGTAAGAAATAGCTCAGGATCATTTGTTCTAAATTAATTGCACCATATGGAGGATATTACCATACCTGTTTGGTTCACTGCTTGAGTAGGAACAACAGGCAAGCAGTTGGTGCACATGATACAAAATGATCAGAAGTTGGAATTTCATAGACACCAATATTCTTGCCAGTAAAAAAAAAGGAAGAAGAAAATGAAGTTGGCGTCATTACATTTTCAGCTTTCCTTCTCCTTTCCTCGTACCATCATCAAGATTATTGTATGAGAAGTCCCTGCAACATTATTGTTTACATATCAAGATTTTATTGAGGAAATCTACAAAAGGGAAAACAACCCATCTGAGCAAAGAGCACAAAGCCATAACATACGCCTTGTCCTCAATGTTACGAGGAACCCAGGAAGGTACTGTGCCATTAAGCATATTTCTTGTGAGAAACCTAAACAAAACAAATCAATATGACAACCATTAAGCATATTTCTTGTGAGAAGCCAGGGGGGTACTTTTTAAAAGAGTGGCAGAAAGAACTTATTATAAGACATCGAGTTCAAGGAATCTCTTTTGCATACATCTTTCTTAAAGTCTGGTTTTTCATGGAATCTGGTATTCCACCCGTTAAATTGTTAAAGCTCAAGTCTCTGCAGGATCAGTAAAATGAAAGCAATCGTTATCCTACATATTTGATATATAGTTGTGCTATGGTAAATTATTGCATAGTTGATTCTGTAAACACATAATCAAAATCATCAACACTTCCTATGCATGGCCTAAAGGCCCTAAACAAAATAGCAATGACAGAACTACAAATCCTTTACAAAAGAGGAAATGAAACTTACAGGTATGTTAACCTTGACCAATCACCAATGTACGGGGGGATTTCACCACTTATTGAGCAATTCCTTATCATCCTACACAAACCATTGAAGAAGTTGGTGTTTGGATTTATCCAATGCATCCATGTCATTAAGAGTCACATACATAAATATTGTAACTTCATGATTCTGTTATGCCTATAGTCGTAATTAATATATATATATATATATATATATATATATATATATTTAAAAAATTCTCAAACCTGAATCTCAGATACAACTAGTCTTCACTGCATGTAATAGCTCATAAAAAAAACTCAAGATCAAATAAAGAAAAATAGGCCTGAAAAAGTATTTATGTAAAAGACCGGTCATAATCCAAATTCTACAACAATATTAACGCTCCTAGACAAATATAATTCTAAGTGTGTATGGTTTTTATTATTCAATGTGAAATTAATCTTTATACCACAATTTGAATTCATGCCATAGCTCATTGGCTTACTCCTCATCCATTGACCGATTAGGTGGTAAGGATACAAATTAAGTACTTACAAGTATCGGAGCTTCTTACATCAAATTAGGAAGTTTCAGGCGTTCTTCTTTTCTTTTCTTTTTTCGTTTTTAATTACAAATCTCAAGTTAGTTATGCACGTGAGCTTTTGCCCTTAGTGTGAGCTTTAAAGAAAAGCAAAGGAAGGAAAAACTCACAGGCATCTTATTTTCTTCATATTTGCATTTTTTGGGAAAGGAAAACCGGAGCTATTTACATCACTAACAAACCTGGAAGAAAAACAATCCAGAATAAAAACATACATTTATTTCAACCTGTGAAAATTATAGAACACTTACAAGTATTCGAGATTTGACATGTTAAAAAGAAAATCAAGAGGCAGATTTGACATGTTAAAATCATTTCCGGAGAGGGACCTGTGTTCAGTACACAAAAACACAAATTATTGAATGATATTCTTCGATCATCGACAGTTTCTCAATCAAATAATATTGCTTACTTTCACATGTGTATGATTACAGAAAGTACAAGTAATTTCTTACAGGTAATAGAGTCCAGCCCAATTCGCAATGAAACTTGGTACTTGACCGGTCAAACGGTTCCCAGCTACGGTACTGCAGCCATAGTTAGTTGCTTTTCCTTGGAACAATAATTAAACAGATTGTTGGTTGAAAGAATATGATGAGTTGCACTTACAACCACTGCATTTCCGTAAAGCTGGCATAATTTTCCGGCAGTGATCCATTCAAATTGTTGGAGCTCAACACTCTACAACAACAAATCAAAAGGATTGTAATGCACCCTTTTTCTGTTTTATTTCTCCTATTACAATCTTCCTTTGTTTTACAAGGTGGTATGGCATTATTATTCTTCTTTTTGAAACTTACAAAATATTTAGAGATCTCAATCTTCCAAGTTCTGGTGGAAGCGGACCAGTGAGTTCATTGAAGCCCAAGTACCTAATTAAATAAGAGATAAGAACCAAACAAAACTAAATAAGTTAAAAGGAAATTCAAGGAGAATGAAAGAGCGAGCGAGCGAGCTTCTATACATCGATTGGAGATTAGAGAGCTTGCCCAATTCTTTAGGGATTTGACCTGATAACATATTATACGACAAACCCCTGAAAACACCCACAAGAATAAGAGTACAAGAATCAATAATTTAAATATTTAATTCATACTGAAAAGACTGTGATTGAATAATACTTACAGAAGTTGGAGGGACAACAAATTCCCTAAAGATGAAGGTATGGAGCCATTGAGGAGGTTTTGGGTGAAATCACTATGCATATATAATAGATAAAATAAGAACCAATAATTTAAATTTTATGAAAACAGACTAAGAGCTGAAATTAGTTATGAAAATATGATCCAAAAGCCAAGAAGCTCTTTGCTCATAACCATGCAGACAACCAAACAAGCATCAACACGATTAAGCCATTAGCCAAATAAGGCTAAAATTTATCCAAATTACATAAGAGAAAAGAACCAAACAGAACTCAGAAGTTAATTTTTGTGACCATTAACACCTTGACATGACATTTTCATTTCTAACAAAGCTAATTTTACTTGAAAATGTTTACCCAAAAATTCTATTAAAACATCTTAACTTTTAATTACAACTACAAGTATAATCTATCAATTGTCTATTCAGTAACTTCTCTTATTTAAAGAAGGAAATTTGAGTTCTTAACTCAAATTTTCACCATTATAATATAATTATGTAGTCCTAAACACTTTATTCTCTGAATGAAAATGAGATCTTAACTATTATTTAATGGAATATAATTTAAAAGAAGTGATTTTAGAAAAAAAAAAGTTAGATTTGCATGTATAAATATTAATTCTAACAATGCATGCATGCTGAGACTATAATTTCATAGAACTCTTGATAACAGAAGTTACAAATTGTATGCTTTTTTTCTTACCATTATATATTATTTTTTAAAAGAACAGCAATGGTATAAAATCAACCTCAGATATCCTCCTATAATTCATATAAAAATGGATGTTCTTCGGTACCCAAGTCAAACTTTTTGGTTAGTGCCATTTTGTTTATGTTTTTTTTTTTAATTTGATGATGGATGGTTTGCTTTTAACTATATTAGAAATAATAAATTTAGTTTTGAAGAACGAAATCTAAATACTTGATTAGGAAAAAAAATTAGAATCTTTAAAAATTAGACATGGAATGTTTACGAATAAAAGTCAATATTAATAAAATACATATAAACACCCCCAAGAATAAATAAGAGCACAAAACTTTATATACTCTCGATGATTATATAAAAAAAAAAGAGCACAAAGCTTGCATCAGCAATGGAAAAAGAATTTAATTGACACTGAAGATGATACTTACAACTATATGATACTGAAGAAATTGTGATTGCATGATACTTACAGATATTGGAGGGACGACAAATTCCCCAAAGATGCAGGTATGAAGCCACTGAAGAAGTTTCTCGAGAGATCACTATGCATATGTATTACCATATAAGGTCATTATTACTCAAATAAGAACCCATAATATAAATTTTATGATCCAAAAGCTAAGCAGCTCTTTGCTCATAGTAAATTAATGGAAATATAACAAAAGATTACAGAACATGAAATGATGAATATATCAATACAGATTTCTTTACCAGCTCCCTTGTTTCTAGAGGGCACTTATTTTTTTTTTTTTTAATTTTTCGAACACCCATCTAAATTATACTTGCAATATACCTTTTCCTCTTTAATGAAATAATAGAAAAAAAATACTCATGTTTAATTTAACATATCTACATATATTAATATTAATGAATCAATACAGATTTCTTTACCAGCTCCCTTATTTCTAGAGGGCACTTATTTTTATTTTTATTTTTTACTTTTTCAAACACACATCTAAATTATACTTGTAATATATTTTTACTCTTAAATGAAACAATAGAAAAAAAATTATACTCATATTTAATTTAACATATTTACATATATTAATATTAAAGATTAAAATACTATAAAATTATTTGGGATAATTAAATTTGAGATGAAAAGATATATATATATATATATATATATATATATATAGTCGAAGCTAAATAACTACAGCCCAAAGACCGAATATCCGAGGCAGAAGCTAAATATATCAATTATAGGGATTCTGAATCGAGTTACATAGAAAATCTTATTTTTGTTAATTTTATTTTAAATATTGTAGTATATTTAAAATAAAGAATATTTTTGGACAAATCACTGCAACAAAATAAACTGCAGTAGTAGTATATGACCATGGTACTGGATCTCTTACAGATAGTAGAGTGAAGGCAAGTTCCCCATGGTGACGTCAGGGATGCTACCATAAAGTTGATTGTTGGACAAATCACTGTTATTAATGTAATAGGATTGTTATCAATTAGTTGAGGTCAGCATACTGATTCGAATTATTATCATCACATGTCATATGATACTCACATTTCTTCTAGGTAAACGAGACTAGTAAAGGCTGGAGCGTTGATTTGTCCGGTTAATACCCTGCGTGAGAGATCTCTGCCACCCAAAAATGGCGTTAACATAGAAACCTTACAAAAATAAAAGAAAATTGGATGAAGTTGATGAGGAACTTACAGGCGGGTGACGTGACAAACTGTGCGGTTCTCATAAGTGCAATTGCATTTGATGCCTCGATAATTATTGTCACAAGACGAGCGTGAGATTTGTTGAAAACCCCACCCTAATGTGGTCATCAATTCATCCAAAGCCTTTGCTGCCAAACGTTTTTCAACAAAGAAACACATATTTTGTTTAGCAAGATTAAAACAGGTAGCATACCTGATACCTTCATGATCAAAACCATATATTTTTAGCTTCCACAACCTCAAGCTACCTCTAGCTAGCTTCAAATCCGAACTAAAAGGAAAAAAAAAAAAAAAACTAGTGCTAATTTATTGTCAATTGACTATATAAATCCATCTAGATTTCCTTACTAAAATCCTCGTAAAAATCAATGCATCCTTAACCAATCACTTCACTTGATAGTTATAGGAAAAGATGGAGAAGCAGAAAATATCTAAGATATGCAGTACGTAGGCTAGCACTACGGAACTCTCTGCCAGGCTGTGGAGGCACTAGAGTGCAAATGGAAGAGAGAAATAGCAGTAAGGTTGGTTATTTTTTTATCCGCCACAGCTTCCCAAGTTGAGCAGAGCCTCACACCCAACATTCCATTCTTCCTTCCAGCTCAAGTGTTCTCTCTTCTTTCTCTTGTTAGCTTGGATCAGTTTCTTGCAAACATGAGTGAGTTTATATTCTTAAGAATTTCACATCGATCTATGGTTAGGTTTACATTCATCCAAAGATGGTTGCTATTCAAAAATCTGAAAGAGAAGAGGATCTGCTTGGATAGGGAGAAGATATTGAAGGAAAAGCTTAAAGTCAACAGATAAACAAATTTTCTTCCTTGTTTTGTATATAGTAGGAAAAGGATATATATGTAGATGGAAAAGTATATCGTGCATGTGTACCTTCGCCATCAGGCAACAGCGGGCGGTCAGAGGAATCTGTTGATTGACAAACTACATGGCCAAATTGACAAAGAAGAAGAACGGCAAGAAAAGAAACAAGCTTAGGAAAGAGCTTAGCCATTACTTTAGCTTGCAATGCGCTTCCCATAAGACATGCATTCTTTATAAAGATATTGTTTTACCGTTGAAACTGTTATTAACTCTGAATCCATTACCTCACATTACCAAATTGTCCCTGTCCAAATATCAAAATACCCGAGAATAGTAACTTGCAATATTATGCATGGAGGCCTAACAATTTTGGTTTAAGTAAATTGCAAAATGATTCCCTGTCCAAAGCAGCATTTTTTAAAATTGATTATCTCGTAGTTTTTAAAACTTGCATATTTGAATTCAATTCAATGTCTAAGATTTGAATTCATTGATGAATAATTAATGGGTAGTAATTATTCGAATATAATATATAATTAATTACATTCAATGATTCCAAAGCAGCATTTTTTTAAATTGATTATCTCGTAGTTTTTAAAACGTTGTAAAATTTGCATATTTGAATTCAATTCAATGTCTGAGATGTTTGTTTAGTTTAACTGCAAGGTAAAGCATGTAATACCATAAATACAGGATCAAAGTAAAGCCTTAAAAAACAACAATTATGCTAAAATGAAACTGCATGAATTCAAAATTATATTATTTAATAACACTTGTTGAAGTACCTAGAGTCTGATTTAGAAGTAGATTATTTGTTATCAAGGATTAATTCTTTAATTCTAAGATTTTATTCCTCGTTACTTGATTGAATACTATCAATCTTTTAGTATTTAATTTTAAAGCTTTATTACTCATTTCTTGGAACAAATAATTAAATATTATTAATCTTTTAAAATTCTAATAACACCATCTTACATTACATATCAACATCCACAAATCAGAAAAACAAACTGTACATATGCATAATTAAACGGTAGTAATTATTCGAATATATAATATATAATTATGAGTTATTATGCATTATTAATCCAACACTATTTTTGTTTCTATTATCCTCTCCCATGCATCTTATTGAATATATTACACTCAAAGAAACATCTCCCAAGCAACGTGAGCTTGTGTTTTATGTCTTTTATCTCACAATTCATAGAAAAATATATAAACAACTCATAAAGTAAGTGGAGCTGAAAGATAAGATAGAATAAGAATCTGAAAAAACAAAAAAAAAACAAACTATTTGTGTGCCTCACAACTAGCCACCAGTCTTCACTCATGATACAATAAGCACGCCCTTCTTCCACTTTGTTTAAAAAAAGGGGGAAATTTTAGCGTAAAATAAAAGAATTATCACTTAAATCTGCATGAGAATTTTATATTAAGAAATTATTTGTGTAGCGTTAATCCGAAGAATAACCAAACATTGTTAATTTTAAGATGAAAACTGTTATTCTTAGAATTTTGCAAAACAAGTATGATTATGATAAAGTACTATCAAGACGTTAAAGGAAAGCAAAATCCAAAGGCAATTGAAAAGTGAATGCAAAAGCGTCAGACAGAAGATAGTGAAAAACAAAGAAAAAGCAAGCTGTCAACACTGTTAAAATAAGTTATATTGATTATGCTTTTGAGTTTGTCTGGAATAAGTAGTGGAAGACCTATTCTATAGAAAATACCTATTTTATAGGAGTTCTATCCACGTTTTAGATAGTGGAGATTTTATTATTATTCTGTTGCTATTTCCTTGCTATTGTACAACCTATTTAAAGGCTTGCTATTGATTTATTCAATACACTGAGTGCATTAGTCTTCTATTTATTCTTATTTAAATAACAGTGGTATCAGAGCCACAAATAGAAGAGAAAGTGTGAGAGTCTCAAAAACAGTGTCCACAAAATAGTCAATAATAGCAGCAGCTTTCTTTTATTAACTGTTTTCTATTTTGCAGAAATAGAAATACGATGGCAGAGACAAATTTTGTGCAGGCAGCAATCCCTCGTTTCGATGGTCACTATGATCATTGGAGCATGCTAATGGAGAATTTCTTATGATTAAAGGAGTACTGGCAGGTGGTCGATTCTAGGATAGCAGAACCAGAAACTGGGATCATTTTAACAGAAGCTCAATTGACTGAGCTGAACGACTTGAAATTAAAAGATTTGAAGGCAAATAATTATTTATTTCAGGCCATTGATCGTTCTATCTTGAAAACAATTCTTAGCAAAGATACTTCCAAGCAAATATGGGATTTTATGAAGAAGAAATATCAAGGCTCTTCAAAAGTAAAACATTCACAACTCCAAGCCCTCAGGAGAGATTTTGAGACTTTACAAATGAAGGATGGAGAATCAGTCACCGAATATTGTGCAAAGACCATGGGGATATCAAACAAAATGCGGTTTCATGGTGAAAAAATGAATGATACTGTAATTGTTGAAAAGATTTTACGTTCGTTATCATCAAAGTTTGATTATGTTGCTTGCTCAATCGAAGAATCTAAAGATATAAAAGCTCTTTCTCTTGATGAACTTCAGAGCTCATTATTAGTACATGAGCATAAGATGAAATGAAGCACAATCACAGAGGAGCATGCTTTGAAAGCTTTTACCTTTACTGAATCCTCACACATGAGAGGAAGAGGTAGAGGCAAAGGTCGGGGCAGAGGAAATCGTGACAACAAAAATGGAGGCAGAGGAAGAGGACGTGAACAACCATTTGGTAGAACTAATGTGGAGAGCTACAGGTGTCACAGACTTGGTCATTATCAATCTGAATGCTATACCAAATTGCCTCATAACAAAGAAAAGTGGCAGAAATCAAACTTTGCAGAGAACAAGGAAGAAGAAACTCTGTTGATGGCATTCCATACGAAGGATAATATATGTGAACCAGATGTTTGGTACTTAGACACCGGCTGCAGTAATCACATGTGTGGTCTCTCATCTAAATGAAGAATTTCATACTACTGTGAGTTTTGGTGATCATTCTAAAGTTAATATTATGGGCAAGGATGATATTCAAATCAGAACAAAAAAAAAAAATACAATTGAGACTATCTCAAATGTTTTTTATATTCCTGATTTGAAAAGCAATTTACTTAGCTTGGGACAACTGCAAGAGAAGGGATACGTGACTACAATAAAGAATGGTGCTTGTGAAATTTATGATCCTACAAGGGGTCTGGTTGCTCATGCTAAAATGACACCAAACATATTGTTTCCGCTGCAAATTCAGACCCTTCAGCATTGTCTTGTGGCTAGGGAAATTGATTCAACATGGTTGTGGCACTATCGCTATGGTCATTTGAATTTCAATGGTTTAAAGACACTATATCAGAAGAACATGGTGATTGGTCTTCCCAATATTACTCATTTCAACAAGGTGTGTGAAAATTGTGTTGTTGGCAAACAACATCGTAAAGAATTTCCACAAAGGAAATCATGGAGAGCAAAGAAAGTCTTGGAGCTGGTACATTCTGATCTTTGTGGACCAATAAATCCATCATCAAATGAAGGTAAACGATACTTCATCACCTTCATCGATGACTGCAGTCGAAAAACGTGGGTTTATTTTTTGCAGAATAAGTTTGAAGCTTTTAATGCATTTAAAAGCTTCAAGACACATGTTGAGAATGAAGTAGAGAGAACCATTAAAATTCTTCGTACAGACCGTGGTGGCGAATATTGTTCAAAAGAGTTTCAAGATTTTTGTGATAAACATGGAATTCAAAGACACTTGACTGCAGCATACACACCACATCAAAATGGTATATCGGAGAGGAAAAATCGAACCATTATGAATATGGTGAGATGCATGTTGACATATATGTGTGTTCCGAAGGATTTCTAGCCAGAAGCTATGAAATGAAGCATTCATATTTTGAATCGCAGTCCTACATTTGTTGTTCAAAACATGACGCCTGAAGAAGCGTGGAGTGGATGAAAGCCATCAGTTGATCATTTCAAAGTGTTTGGATGCATTGCATATGCACATGTTCCAGATGAGAAGAGAAAGAAGCTAGATGACAAAGGTGTAAAATGTATATTCCTTGGAATCAATGACTCAAAAGCCTACAAATTGCTCAATCCTATTACAAAAAAAATTGTCATCAGTCGAGATGTTGTGTTTAAGGAGGATAGCACTTGGAATTGGTCAGAACAAAGTGCAAACCAGCAGCAAATACCAGTATTATTTGATGAAAACGAGGCAGATGTAAGTAATCAATCAGACCAATAACTACAACACCAGCAACATCGATAAAGCCTGCAATCAGATCAGGAATTACCACAGCTGTGTCTTAATGAAGATCAACCAGCTCAAGAGTGTTCACAATCTCAACGAAGTAGAAGAAGGCCAGCTTGGATGGAAGATTATGAGGTGAGTGGTGTTGTTCAATCTGGTGAACAATCTGATGATTTTTCCCATTATGCATTTTTATCAGATTGTGATCCTATCACATTTGAAGAAGCTGCTAAAGAGTCAAAATGGCAAAAATCCATGGACGAGGAGATCATGTCAATTGAAAGAAACAATAGCTGGGAACTGACCAAACTTCCTGAAGGTCAAAAATCTGTTGGTGTTAAATGGATTTACAAAACCAAGCTGAAGAAAGATGGCAGAGTAGACAAGTACAAAGCCCGACTTGTTGCAAAGGGGTACAAGCAAGAATTTGGTATTGATTACAAAGAGGTGTTTGCACCAGTTGCAAGAATGGACACTATTCGGTTGGTATTATCACTTGCTGTTTAGAATTCATGGCTTATATATCAACTTGACGTAAAGTCTGCGTTCTTGCATGGAACATTGGAAGAGGAGGTGTACATTGATCAACCTCCTAGATATGTGAAACAAGGTCATGCGGATCAGGTATACAAATTAAAAAAAGCACTAAATGGACTGAAACAAGCACCAAGAGCTTGGTACAGTCGTATAGATGCTTACTTTAATAAGGAAGGTTTTCTTAAATGCCCTTATGAGCACACTCTATATGTTAAATCTGGAGTTGATAAGAAGGTGTTAGTTGTGTGCTTATATGTTGATGATCTTATTTATATGGGTAATGATAAATCCATGTTTACTGAGTTTAAGAATTCTATGATGAAGGAATTTGATATGACAGATTTGGGGTTGATGCATTATTTTTTAGGCATTGAAGTAGTGCAATCATCTAATGGTATATTTATCTCACAGAAAAAATATGCTATAGAGATTTTAGACAGGTTCAAAATGATGAATTGTAATTCGGTTTCCACCCCAACTGATCTCAGTTTGAAACTCGTCAAAGATGGTGCAGGAGAGAAAGTGAATGCTACTCTTTATAAGCAAATAGTTGTGAGTCTTATGTATTTAACATCAACCAGGCCAGATATCATGTATGCTGTCAGCTTAATCAGCAGATATATGGAGTGTCCAGCTGAAGCTCATCTCTTGGCTGCAAAAAGAATTTTTCGCTACTTGAAAGGCACTGCAGACTATGGAATCTTGTATAAAAGGGATAACAATTCAACCATGATTGGTTTTTCAGATAGTGATTATGCAGGATCTCTTGATGATAGAAAGAGTACTTCCGGATTGGTGTTCATGTTAAATTCTGGAGCTGTTTCATAGTCATAAAAAAACAATAAATAGTAGCTTTATCAACCACTGAAGCTGAATTTGTTGCTGCAGCATCAACTTCAAGTCAAACAATTTGGTTATGCAGGCTACTTGAGTTCTTATAAAACAACCAGTAACAAGGTCCAACCTTAATCTACTGTGATAACATGTCCACCATAAAGCTTTCAAAGAATCCAGTACTTCATGGGAGAAGCAAACACATTGGCGTCAGGTTTCATTTCTTACGTGATCTATGTAAGGAAGGTGTTATTGATCCGGTGTTCTGCAAGAGTGAAGATCAGACTGCAGATATATTAACTAAGCCTCTTAAGCCTGCAATTTTTGTCAAGCTTCGAAATCTACTTGGACTGTGCTCTTCAAATGATGTCATCAGAGAAGGAGTAGCAGCTGCTAATTCCTAAACCAATATCTACAGATATTAGTTTAAGGGAAGGTGTTAAAATAAGTTATATTGATTATGCTTTTGATTTTATCTGGAATAAGTAGTGGAAGACCTATTCTATAGGAAATACCTATTCTATAGGACTTCCATCCACGTTTTAGATAGTGGAGATTTTATTGTTATTCTGTTGCTATTTCCTTGCTACTGTACAGCCTATTTAAAGGCTTGCTATTGATTTATTCAATACACTGAGTGCATTAGTCTTCTATTTATTCTTATTTACATAACAAACACATGCTTTTGGAATCTCAAATGTGTATCACATGAAGTTCTTAATTCCATGGAAGATTTGTAGTGGTGACTAATTTGTTAGATAATTACCCTCTCCATTTTGTATATGTTCTTCACTACCGTTTATGAATAGGCAGCAGGAAATTGTAACAAAACAAGATTGAAAACAGAATCACACTGTCAACTCTCATGCCCAGCTAATGGCTCTGCTAAATGACTTGATACATCATAAATTAATGATTGAACCCATGGAATCTGAACATTGAAAAGTAATAATGCATCTTTAAAATTTATGGTCAAGTCTTTGTTCGTGTTCAGCATCAATTTTTTTGCCTCGTCAAGCAGAGAAAGATTAATAAAAGCTAAAGCATCAGTACGAAGGCCACAAGTTGATAGCTAACTGTATATTTCTTGGGTCCAAACGGCATGTGAACCTTGAGAAGTAATAAAGGTAATGCCTTATTAAATGAAAGACTTGACATGGTTTTCTGTCTTTTCTATACCCAGCTAACGGTTCTGCTAAATGATTTGATACATCATGAAAAATGAAAGACTTGACATCGGTGTGATAGAAAAATTTGTTTCTCAGGGGGAGGATCTCAAGCAGTAAGTACGTAGCAGAGGTTATTGGGGATTCCGGCTCCCCCATGCGCGGACCGGTGGTGTTCTGATAGTTGCCCATTGAAGGCCAAGCACACTGACACACAATATTTAACGTGGTTCAGCAAAATCACCTACATCCACGGGAGAAGTCAATATTATTAGAGACAGATAGAGAAAAGATTACAACACACATGGAGAAGGAGGATCACTTCACTCAAACTCAACTCCCATTGTTCTCACACTGCTGCACAAGGCAGCAGGGCTGCTGCCCTTGACAACCCCTCACTTTCTCTCTTGGTCTCTTCACATTCTCACAACCCTCTCTCACTTTACTCTCTCTCTCTCTCTCTCTCTCTCTCTCTCTCGGTGCTTATTTATAGGCAAGAATGGTGCCACCAGCTCCAACTCTTCTTCAACAATGGTGGCTGCCAACTCCAGCTTATCTTCAACAATGGTGGCTGCCAAAGTCAATGGTTTGTGCCATCCATTTGCTGCACATTAATAGCAACCAACCCAACAATCACCCCCTTTGCCATTTATATGGGGCAACTTCATTTTACTTCTTCAGCACAAGCTTGCATCCCGTAGCTTACCATTATGAGAGCGTCTTTGGCCAAGTTTACAGGTACTTGCCACACCTTTCAATCACCAGAGTCACCAAAGCACACCTTTTCTCAGACAAAAGGATCACTACAACCAGATGGTCTGCCATATCACATCTGAAGGGTGTTAACGCTTATCTCTGGGACACAACATTCCCCTTCGAGCGTATCAACCATGCTCGGTCCGGAATGATTATCAAGCCTCACATCAAGGCTTACAACACCCCCTCAAATGGAAATTTCTATTTCCAAGTGCGACAGTAATTATCTAAGTATCTCAATATGATCACGAGCTCACCATTCTTCCAAGACTCATCCCGGAGTTGTGTATGCCCTCTGTTCCACCCTAGGAACCACGCCTTACTTCTCCGTGAGTCTCTCGCTCTTAGTCCTAAGAGTCCAGGTAGCTCTCCACCTTTACCTATGGGGGCAGCCCATTAAAGGTTGATCCATATATGTCTTGATACTTTGAGTATTATAATGCCTTCACCGAGCTCACCACCTTGACAAGAGTCAACTTGTTTCAGGGACCTGCGCATGCCCTCTACTCTTTACATAGCAATCGCGTCTTAATGCTCCACAAGTCACCCACTTATTGTCCAAGGCAATGTCTTCTAGCTCATTGATCTTTAGCATGGGGGCAATATCCATGAAAGTCAATCCTGCATTTGTCTTCATACTCATCATAACCACTTCATTGGCTATCCATCTGTCCACTCATATCCAGCCATCACATTGGCTCTGGGGCGTTCTGAACTGGCTTACATCGTGGCCCATACACCTTCTCTAAGGTGTCTTCGCTCGTTGTCATGGGACGGTCTGAACTGAGGCTCCTATCATGACCCCCACACCTTCTCTCTAAGGTGTCTTCGCCTATTGTCATAAGGCGGTCTGAACTGGGGCTCCTCTCATGGCCTTCACACCTTCTCTCTAAGGTGTCTTCGCCCATTGTCATGGGGCGGTCTGAACTGGGGCTCATATTGTGGCCCTCACACCTTCTCTAAGGTGTCTTCGCCTTTCATAGACGGTTGCATCCTCATACAGCTGAGATGCTTTAAAGTGGCTCTAAAATTCTCTACCACCATGTGGACTATGAGAGAGATCACTGTCACTGATCACATAGAAAGAGAAAGTTGCAGTACACTTCTCGCAATCCTCCACCTCGATTTCTATGTTTGGAGCTTCTACGCCTTTCTGCTTGACAGCTCCACCTACACCAACTCTCTTTGGTGTCTTCGCCTTTCATCACAGGCGGTTGCCTTTTATCACAGGCGTTTGCACCGCCTCAATTAGGTGCCTATGCAACAGCTCTTTTTCCATCCTTGCATGCATTGGAAAGGTCTTCACCTGTTGTCTTCATCAAGAGCATAAGAGACTTTCTGTTGTACAACCTTCACACAGTCTCTGCTCTGAGCTTCATCTGAGAACACCTTTTCTCCTTGCACCTGTTGTCTCATTACAGTACCTCGTTGGATCACGGGTACTCTTGCATAATCTCCGTGTGCCCTCGTGTAATTTCTATTCTCTAGAGTCCTCCCTATTACTTGCTTATGTTTGATAGCAGCTCATCCTGTCACAACAACTATCCAAGTCAAAATAGGGTGCCAATCTTTATCTCCTTGCTGTATTTCTCTTCCATTATCAGGGTCTTCATCAATTTCTCCCCTCAAGAAATCACAGTCACTGAATCTAACTTCTTTGGAGAAATCACCACTCCATCAGATCCTTGAACATACGGAACCCAACTGTTCCCTTGTGCCGTCGTCTTGCTAGTCTTCAACTGTTTCATTACAAACTGCTATATATACGAAAATAGTACCATATGGATAATCCTTCCACTAAGCAAGTTCCCAGGAAAGATTGGGGGGTCCTGGTCCCGCTTAAAACCCAATCTCCTAGCCAGAACTTCTTAGGCTATATCCATCCATCGTACTGTCTTTTCGTATATACAACCATTTGCTAGCTTTGTTGCGGCTTTCCTTTACAAGTGATATGGAATATACTAGTTTAATACATGATTTCTCAACATCTGGTGAGACTACTAGTGCTTAGATTCGTCAAGATTGGTCTTTGTCAATTTTCACTCAACACCTCTAATTGTCCATATGATCGGGTGTCCAGAGTGTCCTAATTTTGCCTTCCACCAAGGCAACTAAACAATTCCCCCATTTAGCAGTTCAGCACATGTAATTGGGCAAACATGTGAGTCTTCTTCTTCTTCATTTCAATTGACCACCATAATGACCTTCAGATGTCTCCTGATCGGATAATCTCTCTTTAATAATTCACCACCATCACTTTCGGTCTCAATCTCAACGATCGGACCGTACCATTGCATCCGGAACGATCAAATTAGCTAGAAACAAGTCTGAATCATCCATTTCGCATTTCAGATGGCTAAGATTTGATCAAAACAATTCTAGCTTAATCAACGGCCCAGATTCAATATCAGATCCGGTTGCACGTAGAATCCACTACACTGGATCCTATCCCCCAGCTCCGGCTCGGCTCTCGGTGGATGACGTGGGTGGGTCCCTCTGTGCTGACGTGTCAGCTGACTGGTCGCTGACATGGCATGCATACTGTACATGATGACGTCACCATTACATCAGGCTGACGTCATCCTTTGGTAGAGCTACTGTGCATGCTGATGTCACCATTACGTCATGATGACATCATCATATCCGGGTCAGTCACACGGGTCGGGTCAACTGGTATTCGGGTCGGGTCAGCCCATCCGGGTGAAGAAGACGCGTGGGGCGCGTCTGCGCGCGTGGACTGCCACGTTGTCGGCGCGTGGGGGCGTGTGCGGACGTTTCCGACGTCCGATTTCGACGCAGTTTTCACCAGTGGCTTCGTCTCTTCTTCCTCTACACAATGGTATGGTCAAAACACAATGTTAACAACTTTCATTTTTGAGCAAAAATCAAACACCACTTTAAACCATATGCTCTGATACCAATTGTTGGGGATTCCGGCTCCCCCATGCGCGGACCGGTGGTGTTCTGATAGTTGCCCATTGAAGGCCAAGCACACTGGCACACAATATTTAACATGGTTCGGCAAAACCGCCTACATCCACGGGAGAAGTCAATATTATTAGAGACAGATAGAGAAAGGATTACAACACACATAGAGGAGGAGGATCACTTCACTCAAACTCAACTCCCATTGTTCTCACACTGCTGCACAAGGTAGCAGGGCTGCTGCACAAGGTAGCAGGGCTGCTGCCCTTGGCAACCCCTCACTTTCTCTCTTGGTCTCTTCACATTCTCACAACCCTCTCTCACTTTGCTCTCTCTCTCTCTCTCTCGGTGCTTATTTATAGGCAAGAATGATGCCACCAGCTCCAGCTCTTCTTCAACAATGGTGGCTGCCAAAGTCAATGGTTGGTGCCGTCCATTTGCTGCACATTAATGGCAACCAACCCAACAGAGATGACCCTAGCTTTGTCTGCTCTTTTTCCTGTTCTTGCATTCTTCATAGCAGGCTCTATTGTTCATAGCTTTCCTGGAGCTTGGTTTTCCTCCGGTTTAGACAGCTTATTGTTTTCGTTTTTTTATTTATATGTGATATTATGTTAGGTTTTCTTGTAATGGCAGAACAAACTTATATTCTAATTAATTATATCAGCACCTTTCAAAAAAAAAAAGATTTGATACATCATGAAATGAATTGATTTTGTGACGTTATCAGAAAAATAATAATGTGTATGATTGAACCCATGGAATCTTTAAAATTTATGGTCGAGTAGTTCATGTTGTTCAGCATCTTTTGCATTTAATAAGCTAAAGCATCAGTATGAAGGCCAAAAGCTGATAGCTTACCCTACATTTCTTGGGTCCAATCAAAAAGTGAACATTGAGAAGTAATAATGCATCTTTAAAATTTATGGTCGAGTCTTTGTTCATGTAGTTCAGCATCTTTTGTTTCCATTATGTCGATCTTTTGCATTGTCGAGCAGAGA
>Ga0307515_10010523_pt1 | contig 17721 bp, 14 predicted proteins | sample 17_EM_MG_FD_194513 | JGI IMG/M metagenome (GOLD analysis project Ga0307515, IMG submission 194513) | Populus trichocarpa ectomycorrhiza microbial communities from riparian zone in the Pacific Northwest, United States - 17_EM | ecosystem: Host-associated > Plants > Roots > Unclassified | place... | reverse complement strand
TGGATCACATTGGATATGAATAGATTGCAGTCCAATTTCGATCTCATTTCTCTCTTCTCTGACTCTTCTCTGCTAATATCATTTCTCTCTTCTCTTGACTCTGCTCTGCTAATATCATTCTGCTTCTTAGCCTCATCTTTTTCTTGATTTGTTAAGTGATCTTAACAGACAAAGAGGTACTGGATGTGTTTACAAGGGATAGCTAAGCAATCCCAACTATAAGGTTGCTGTAAATAGACAGAGGATATAAACATGCTGAAGAATCACCACTGAATTAATAATCACGAGTCAGTTAGAACATGGGAACATTATGCTATTGATAGGTTGGAGCACTGACGGAGGTGAATTTTTGCTTGCTTATGGTTACATGTCAAATGGAAGTCTAAACAATCATCTTCTTAGAAATGGCATGCAACTACCATGGAAGACAAGGTTCAATATAGTTTTTGATTTGTCGTCAACATTGTTTATCTGCATGAAGAATCAAAGAAATGTGTTATGCATTGCGGTATCAAGTCAACTAATGTGATTTTGGACTCAAAATGCAATGCCATTCTTGGTGATTTTGGTGCAGCCATGTTTCTAGACCAGCCTGACCTGGCCCTTCAAACAAGAAAGATGGTGGGGACATTTGGCTGTGTAGCTCCTGGATTTTACTATCAAGGCAGGGCAGGTAAAGAAGCAGATGTTTATAGCTTTGGGGTTTTAGTTTTGGAAATAGCTTGTGGGATAAGGAAACACAAAGATGAGGAGTCACATCTAGGCCTAGTTGAATGGTTTTGGGAGCTTTATGGAGCCGGGAATGTTCTTGAATCAGCTGGTGAGAGGTTAAACATTGATTTCAATAAGCATGAGATGGAATGCTTATTGATTGTTGGATAGTGTAGTGTTCATCCAACTGCCAAGCAGAGGCCTAAAATCAGTCAAGCTATTGAGGTTCTTAAATTGGAAGTTGCAAAGCCAAATCTCCCATTTGAGATGGCCCCATTCTTTTGGGAACTTGAGCACTTGATTCTGCTTAATCAAGCTTTCCGTCCACCACTTCTGAGTCTCGAGAATGGCTGTCAGAGTTGTCTCTACAAATCTCAATGCTGCATTTATATGATTTTCCATATTAATAGAATCATGTTAATAGAATCATCTCTGCAGTGCATCTTCCTGGTAGCTCCTGTGCTCATTGTTTTTTCTTCTTAGTGAGACAACACTTCCTGAGAAGCCAACCATGTAATAACACCATTGGTGAGAATGTGGGTTACATGCTCTTTGCTTCCAAGCTTGTTGACCAGGGGCTATGATAATATCAATATTCCACTTTGACTAAAAGTTAAGGACAGTTTATAAAATACAGATACCACCTCTCTTTTCAAGATAAAACTGACTATGGAACTACAAATTTAAACATGGAATAATGTCTCTTGAATGGCTAACCACGTAATGGATTTAGACCACTGCTGGTGCTAGCCATAACTGTCCTAACTATGCCAACCACAGCCCATATGCAAGCAGAATCCACCAACACTTGGGCAGTCCTCGCGCAGCCATAAAAAAATTGATTAGTTGGATAATAAGCTCTATCAATAATCACATGGCAGCGGTTCAGATTTTGGCAAAGCCTCCTCTGTTGTGGGGGAAATAAATTGTCTTTGAGTTGGGGAGGAGGCGTTATCCATCCAATAGGAACGGAGAGCAACAACATCGATAAGATCAGAAGTATAGTTTTTAGATGAAGGTTTTTTTTTATTCTTTTGATAATTATCAGATAAAGGTTGCTTGTAAATCAGCTTAAAACCTATTCATCTTACCAGTCCAGATCAACCATGTCTTCCACTGGCCAAGACCAAATCTTACAACAAGAGCATTCAAGTTTTTTTTTTTAATCTATTATTTTTTTGATATGCTAGGAATAAGGTAGTCAAAAATATTTTTTTGACACGACATAAAAAATCAATATAAACTCGGATTATAAATTCAAATTGTAAAATCATAAAAAAATAAATAATTTTTTTAACTAATTATATATTGATAATTTCAACTAAAAAATTAAATTACATTAAAATCTGATAAAATTAGTCAACAATATTATAATAAATAAGCGATCTAAATAAAATGAGAGAGATAGATAGTATGAATTAATAAATTAATGACATGAAGAAATAAAAAATTTTAGAATAAAACTTTTTAATACAAGTGAATTACTGAATGATATTGACATATCCTATCATTTAGTAACTCACCTGTAGCTCTAGATATGTTTCAAACAGTACACAAATATCTAGTTTGACATATTTGATAAAATTCATTTACTAACTTTGACTCTCTGAAATATTATGTTTCCGAACTCCATCTGACCTAAAAATTTACCACAATATATTTTCATGTGTCTAATATTTTTCTATAAAATTTCAGCTCTATCCAATGTATTGTTTGAAAGATATATTCAATTTCACAAAACTGATTAGTAGATATTTTAAAATTAAATTTAGACATGACTTAATTTATATCACAAATTTAATAAATTCATAAAATCAAACCGAGTTTTTAGTCTGAGCTACTAGTTAACTCACTATTTTAACAATAATAGCCGGGAGTTCAACATTTTCATTTCTACGCAAAACATGTGTCGTTTTTCCTTTCCTGAGTCATAGATAAAATTCAGTCACACACACACACACACACACACACACACATATATATATTTCTTTCTTTGGGGGACTGAATTCTGAAACTTCGTGTACATCAGCTGCGAGTATAGAAAGTCTACATGTGATTAATGTACATATACATTAGGATGTCTTTGTATATTCTCTGAAACAAACGTAAGCAAACCTGTAAAAAGAAGTAAAAGCCTTATCTCGGAAGAAAAAATTGCAATTAGGACACTTTTCCTTGGATTTTTCACACTGAAACCTTCCAAATATCTGCTTTTTTTTTTCTCAGGTTACAAGAACATCTGGCTTTCTGAGGGATCTGATGCTAAAATCTCCCAAATTCCTGCTCTTCTTTTCCCAAATAGAAGGAACATCTGCCTTCCTGTAAAGGGCGGAGTAAGAGTTGAGACACCATCACTCCTCTGGCCGAAAGAAACTATAAGTTGAACTGGTCTCAGTCTTTGTAACCTTCATCACAACATTAAAGGATTTAATCAAGCAATTATACAGGCAACAATAAATCATGGCAGAGCTTTACCATAGTGTCAACTTTGTACTCTTGTAATGACAGGTGAGATTACTGAGTAGTATTAGTGTATCTCAAAACTACAGGCGAGCACCCTGCCGTCTGATTCCACGCTTTACCAAGAAAACCTCACAGCTTTAATGCTTCCCAGGACATGCAAAACTACATGACCAAGTTTTCTTGGGATCAAATTTCGGACAGGATATTAGTTATAGATGATGTTTCTCTGGTATTCTACACTATGATGTTTCTCTGGTATTCTACACTGAGAGATCAACTCACTCAAGACGACAACAATTTTCCTGACCTCTGAAACTGATTCATGATTGCTCATAAATTTATAATAATTTATCTTCTTGAGAGTTCTTTAAAAGAAACATTCTTATACTCTAGCAAGGAAATAGACACAAGAGAAATGGAGGATTGCAGATTAAGAAAAATGAAAGAAATATTGAGAAGCTTTAAGCGAGAATAAACCTACCTCAGGATTTCGGGAAAGTCCAGTAGGAAGAGCAGGAACAAGAGATGTCCAAAGGATGGGGTCTACTAAGGGATCGATTGTGTTGTAGTTGGTCAGAAGAGGAGCAGACAAGAAAGGAGTCAATGGAACATTTCTTTGAAGAGACAATCCCCCAGTCATTCCTAATGCAGCTCCAAGCCTCTCACTGTTGCTATCGTGACTTGTGGACTTCTCAACTGCTTTTCCATGGTCCATCTTGTTGATATTATTTCTGTTTTCATTCTCATCATTTTCAGTGACAGTTTCTTGCTTTTTTGATGCCTTCTCTTGCAAGTTCTTGTATGCAGCTGACTGTGACAAAATGCTCAAAGCAGATATCTTAGAACCTTTATGCCTTTTTCCTTCAACAGATAAGCCTAAACGGGGCATCTGGTATGGCTCAGTACATTGCACTTCTCGTTCTGTTGTTTTAAGTTCACTGCCAATGTCGTCAGCACAGCCATGTTTTGTATCCTCGGATGACTTTGTCATAGACTCTGCCAGACTAGTTTTATTGGAACCCCACCATTTAATATAGCCTGTCAGATCTATCTTTCTCTCAATACAAAAACTGTATTCACTCTCAGCTGCTTGATCATCACCTGCACCTTATAATGAAATATTGCCCTTAGATGGCATTAATTTTGGAGGTAAACTAGGTGGGAGAATTTAAATACTCACAGGAGCCTTCAGTCACCAATTTATTGTCAAAAGGCCATTTTGCAAGGCAACATAACACTGCAGAATTCTTTAATATAATTTGGTGTCTTGATTAATGATAAATAGAGAATCCCTGAATTAAGAAATCAGACCTTACCATAGTTTACGTTACTGAAGTATTCAGATCCAGGCACACGACTATAAGATGAGTCCCATCGACTGAAAGCAGAAACAAAAAATTAGTAATATTTTAAGCATATGTGATTAGGCAATCATATACCAAAAGAATGCTTTAGGGAAGAGCAAAAGGTACCATAAATGAAAGGATAATTTGTGCAGAAAAAAGCAAAAGTTTCCAAGAGCATACCTAGATAGTGCACGGTACTTTGAGATTCCTCTTGAAAAACCACTACTCTTTCTGCAGAAAACATCCACCATTAGAAACAGCATGATTACTATAAACGGTATGTTTTTCAGACTAGATACACACCTCCGAAGAGATGCCAGATACTCTTCTCTTGAGACATTCTGCATTTCTTCAAGATCTCTCGTGTAATCAGTAACCTGCAGGACATTGTGACAAAACTTAATCAGTAAACAGAAAAACACGAATGAGCTCTGTACAAGAAACTAAGAAAGGTCCAACTGGAGTTTTTTTCTCACTGGAAAATTAATGAGTGTTCCAGGGCCCCAATATTTCAAAGCAGCTAGATCATATGCTCTAGCAGCAGCTTCCTCGTCATCATATGCCCCTGCAAGTGAGTAGAACTTAATGAATCCAATAAATATGAAGAGCACAAGTATGAGCATATTTCAAGAAAAAGATTGTATAAAGCCAGTAACATACCCAAGTATACTGGAAGAACGAGCCCGGCCGACCATTCCAAGCGCAACAAGGAGACAAAGCAAGTGTCAGTTTGCATAATATACCCATGATTGCATTGTAAAGAAAGAGGAGAGGGAGGGAGGAAGCGAGATAGAGACCTTGCTTTCCCTTCTTATTCTGATTCTGGTTCCAGGTACTCTTATCCCAAAGGTGAGCTTCATATCGACCAGTCCACCTATGCCTATTGACCAAACCAAACAATAGAAATGTGATCAGCCATCAAATCATAATTCTGTGTTGCTATTGACTACCCTTGAAAATCCAAGGTAACCAACCTGTACCCCTCAAAATGACCCAAAATCACATTTATTTTATTTAAATAAATAAAAAAAGCAATCCCTTTCTTTTCCAGGCCCCATTCTACTACATTGATCCACCAGAAGCCTTGCATCAAATATCCTATTAAAATTAGCATTTCCAAATCTCCTGAATTACCTCAACACTTTCTCCCACAACCATTTATTTCCTCTAAACCCTCGTTTACACGTGTTGTCAAACACATAATACACATAGCACAAGCAACTAACTGTCTTCAACTTTGCCCTAACACAATCACACTCAATTATACAAAAAGATAAAAACTTTAAACCGAAACCCTAAAAAAGAACCTTGTACATACGTATACAGGCACCTTTACACCCACGGATACGTATATTTATACCTGGTGACGCCACGGTAAATGGAGCTACGTTTACCAGCAGTGCAAGGAGGCATTTTGCTAATACGTTCTTTAGCGGTGCATCCTCTCTCCTTCCTTGGCTTCTTAAGTCCTCTGTACAGTAATAACTGATCGTTTGCTATCACCGCCGCCTCTGAGCTCTCTCCTCCACCACCTCCACCTCCGCATCCTCCGCTTCCCCCACCACATACCCCGCCGCCGATTTCTGGTTTTAGGACCGGATCAGAAGAAGACGCCATGATTTGATTTAAGAAAAAAACTAACAAATTGAGAATTGAAAACAATGAAAAGGAAGCATCTTTTTGACTGTTGGTTTTTCACTGAAGTAAAGAGGGGAGGGAAGATGAAATGACGGAGATGTCCTTGATCGGTTTGGAAATGACGATGGTGTTTCAGGGTTGTTACAGGATGAAATGGGGTATAACGGCTAGGAGGGGGAAAGGGGTAATTCGGTAACTTAAAGTGTTTTGAAAGAGCATGGAGTATGGAATATGGATGCTTGCTGGTGGATGTGGAAGCCAACTGCCACTTGTCCGGTTTTGGAGGTGGTTCGTGTCATGTTTGAAAACGACGTCGTAGTTGTAATTATTGCGAAGGTTGAATTATTTTTTTGCCTGCTTTTTAGGTGCCTAGCATGTGAACCTCTCAGGCAAAATGGGCACCAATGCCACCAATTGATTGATGTTTTTTCCCCCCTCTCGGAGGATGGTGATGTGTTTTATCTTTAATTACATTAATTTTTATTAAGAATATTATTTTGAATAAAAAAAATTGATATGAGATTTGGTGAGATCAACAACATTAAAGAAGCGTAATACATTCCGGAAAAAGAAAGAACAAGGGATACTCATTTTTTTAATTAAAAAAATATTCCTTTTCTTATTACAAAGACACCAATTTCAGAATTTTATGTCTACAGATATTATAGACAAAAGACCAGGACTATTTCACCAGCTGCATTATCCAACGACTGCCTCACAACGCATTACAGAACTAGATCATATGCCAGCCATGGTGTCGGTTGTGTAGTTAAACTTGATATCTAGCATTTGCTTCAGTCTTTCCGCCAAAGAGAAACTAGATAGAAACTACACTGAGCAAACAAGTATCCATAGTCTTCGACCTATCACGGCATAAACAGGACATCGTTGAACCAGTAAAGCAGCCCGGATCACCAGTCTGTCCACGGTGGATTGTCTACTCTTGAGTGGCGGGTTTAATCCAAATCGGATCGAAACCCTCTCGTGTTCTTGAGAACATAATAGATTGCATTTGTAAACCAGATTCTCAATGTTGATGGGACTGGACATTACATTGTTACTGAACTCCATATTCTCAGAGGTGCAATGACGCTAGTAATGACTTTGTTTTACCATCATCTTTTGTTCCTCACATTAGGCCATTTCCATCCCCTGCTACAATTGCATATGACACTCTGGCATCATCCTCGATCACAGACATAACCTGCATTCTAATACGACATTTTGAAAGCAAAGGACCTCTCAGGCGTCCATAGACATGCTGAGAAAGTGCTCTAGCATTACCCAGCTCAATGAACTTTCATCAGGAGCATCAACTGCAGTGACTAATTTCTTGTTATACATTTCCTACTCCAAAGTTCAATTCCTCATCGTGTGAAAAATGATCATCTTTCCACAGTTTGGATATATTACTGGAAATGTCATAAACTCCTCTTGCAGGGCATGGGTTAATTCCCCCCCCCCCCCCCATTTAACCAGCGGAGAGTAGGAAGGATCTCACACCTTGCTTGTCGAGATTTCATTCCCAGATTTTCTTCTCAACGATTCTGCAAAACATCAGTGACCAGAATAAGAAACAGCAACCCAATGAAATGACTAGGTTTAAATATTTTTTTAACTTATATTAGATAGAAGCATGTGTTCCAAAACATGATTATCTTGTGTGGGAGACAAGTATTTGCATACCAACTCTTTCCTGTATGATAGAAGAATAAGTGGCTCCACTTTTCTGTGCAAAGGAGATTATGTCAAAATACATTCCATTTGAAGGCTGAACTCTGGCTTCCTCCATCCATTCCAATACCTGCATTAAGAATTCACCGAGTTTTTCCGATCAACTAGAATTGCATTTTAACCCAAGAATAGCAGGTCTCCATTTTTTAGGGAAATAAGCGAGGGGCAAAGTGGCTAGTCCTGATTCCTGCCACTTGCATGTCCATAATAGAAAAATAGAAAAATTGAAGCATAATCTGACAGATTAAGTCTCGTTGATCACCTACATTTCCTTAACTATAATTATGATCATTAAACTTCAAAACATATAACTGACCACTACTCTGATTATTGAAGCAATGCATGCTTTCCTCTTATGGGACAATAAAGGGAACTTCACTAGGATTTCAAAAAGAACAACCCACTTTTGTGCAGTCATGTAATCACTACACTGTTGTGCCAGTGCTTGAGTTCAAATGCATGCCTCATATAACTTATGGACACATTGATTCAAGACTTTGAAAACAGACACCCTGTGATACCCCAGGTCTCACTTCAGATGAGTGTAAGAAGATCCTAAGGAAACCCCAGGTTGATACCCACCATATCTATCAATAGGAGATTGATGAAATGAACACCATCCATAACATTTATTATTTTTAAAAGTTATGAAATTTTATTTTGTATGAAACAACAGAAATTTGATTATAAGTCACCTCAATATATTTCCTCCAATTTCCAACAGCCAAAAGATTCTTCAACAAGATCGAGTAAGTGTTGCAGTTGATTTCAGCACCTGATCCTATAATCTTGTAAAACAACTGCATTTGTTCATAGATGATGCAGAGCAAGATTAGCTTATAAAACATAACGAATAAAAGTAGCAAGTAAATTAGCTCTCACTACTGATACCCCCAAGATTTAAGTTATTTATTACATAAGAAGCTTAACAAGAGGTCAAACAAAGGGATAGTTAAATTGTTTACGGTTTCAATGCAGTGTTTCTTGGCAAATACATCTATCATAATATAAGATAGACATGTGAAAAATATCTGAGTACCTTCATCATAGATTCAATTTTTCCACTTTTCCCCAGAAGATGCAGAAGCTGGTTCAGAAGTCCAATTGAAACAACAGAGAATGAAGACTCCATCAATTTAATTAACTCAATCGTTGTTCTCCAATCTCGTAATCTACACCCAAATTTTCTGTGCTAGTTACTCGGGGAACATGAGCATAATGATGTATTATCAAGAGAGCAGGATATCCATCCTGTCCAGACAAACATGCTTATGAAGGCAATTTGAAAGATAGAGTGGATACTTACAGGCTACAGGCTGATACCATCTCAAAGAAAATAGCATCGCTTAAGGGGATTTCTTTCTCTCTCATAAACTCTGCAAGAATGAGAACCTTCGATGGATCACCTCCCTTATTGAAAGCTCTCATCAGAGCCGAACATGCAATAGTGTCTGGTTGGATATTATACTCTTCCATTTCTTGAAGAAGAGCACAGGCCTTTTTCCAGTGTTCTGTACTTGGACAGAAACAAAAGAGAGGTATTTAGCTAGGCAGATGATTTATTTCACGCCATTCACTAATCATGTCAGTCTCATACAAACTGACCTGCTGCATTATAAGCATGTAGCATCATGGTATAGGTAACAACATCAGGACTACAGCCAGCCATCTTCATCTTGTTGAACATAGATTCTGCTTCTGTGATTTTACCCTAACATATATCAAAAAGCAAAAGAAATGAGATCTCCTTCCATTTCCTGTAGATTAGTTAGAAGGCATATTTTGCCAGAGCACTTGCCTGCTTGCTGTAGGCACAGATCATAGAAGAGTAAGCTTCCTTGGTCATAGGAATCTTCAAGTCCATCATTTCAGAAAGAAACTCAAGTGCCTCACAATATTTTGTCATTTTGCAGCAACCACTTATTAAGACTGTGAAAGTAACAGCGTCAGGAATCACTTTACTTTTTCTCATGGATCTGTACATAGAAGTAGCCTTTTCAAACTCTCCCACATTCATATAGCTTCCAATAGCTGAATTATATGCAATTGTGTTCAATTTAATGTGTCGCCTTTCAGCTGCTTGAAGCACAACATCAATATTCACCTTCCTAGAACAGCGGCCACAAGCTGCCAAAAGAGTGCATATTGAGACAGCATTTGGATAGATTCCATCTTGTTCCATTTCACGCAAAACTTCCACAGCTTCAGCAAGCAAACCAATAGATCCATAGGCATCAATCATTGCATTGTAGGTGACAAGATTTGGCTTCAACTTGTCTCTCTTCATCATCTCAAATACTTCTCTTGCCTTTTTAGGTTGTTGTGATCTTCCATAAGAGTTTAGCAAAGATGTATACGATACAACATCTGGGCGAAGTCCACTATTTTTAATTGCATTGAAAACTGATAATGCCTCTTTATTCATCCCATGAGAAGCATATGCTCCCATGAGTGTATTATAGGAAACAATGTTAGGCTTGAGACCTTCTGCAACCATGGTACTAAACACGGCCCTACAGTTTTCTATCTGCCCATTCACAGAGTATAAGTGGATGATGCTTGTAAATGTTACAACGTCAGGGTGGCACTCTGCTCTCTTCTCCCTCATGGACTTGAAAATACCAATGGCTTTCTCATATTGACCAAGCTTTGTTAAGCAATATATAATGATGTTAAGGGTTGTTGTGTCAGGACGGATATTTGTACCTTTCATTAGTTCAAAATAAGATAGAGCTTTTGCATACTGGGCACCAGTCTTATATGCAGATAAAATAATATTGTGAGTCACCAGATCAGGTCCAACACCATTTTCAGTCATTTTCTTACAGAGCTTCAGAGCTTCTCTCCAGTTTCCACTAGATCCACAAGCATTGATCAAGTTATTATATGTCGACCGACTGGGAGGAATCTGCAGATGTACAATTAAGGACTCAGAAATCTCTTATGATCTCAGATGACTCAAGTGCATAAGAAAGTAATAACAAGTCATTTACCCAATTCCTTTACGGGTTTGTACATGGAAAAAAATCAATACTTTGTTAAGGTTTCAGCAAAGTGGGTCCTAGAAGGGAGAATCTAAAGATAATCCTATTTTTTACATGAAATGACCTTCCCTCGAGACTTGAAGTTGCAAGAACAAGATTTTAACCACTGCACTGAGCAACGGTCTCGGATTTAAAAACTATTCTAACACATATAGATAAATTTAAGAAAAATAGGGAAGGCAGCAGTATTTTCTATGGAAATTATTCAGGGGAGCTTATTATATTCATCCAAACTATCAGTGGAATCAAATGCCTATTCTAAACCTTCATGCACACCAGTTGAAAAATACATGGGTGTTAAATAAGTCATAAATCAAGCTATCATCAATAAGTTTCAATCAAAGACCCCACCACTCCTTAAATATCTAACTTAGAAAAGGAACGAGTTAAAAAAGAGTGAAGAAAACAAAATTTTTCAAGTCATTTTTTATGGCTGTAGTGATGGATCCCTAAAGACCAATGCACGAAGCAATATTGCAAAAATTTCTACACAACTCCAATTCAACATGAAAAAAAAAGAAGCTCACATCAAGTCAGACCTACTAAGATAAATTATAGAAGAAGAAAACAGATACACACAGCTTTCTGCAGCATGTCTTCCATTATATTCATAGCCCAACGCCATTGACCTGATCTACCATGCGCATTGATAAGAGCATTGCAAGTCTCAGCATCTGGTTTGCACCTAGCAGGAAAAAAGAATAATTTGGAACCATATAGTGACCAAGGTAGAAAGCTTCAGATATTTCCATAGGGACAGAAACTAGAAAGTAACTGGCCAAGCATCACAAGAGAAACAGAAGGGATGTCCAGTTCCTTTGAATACCACCTAAAGCAACTAAATGCCCCCGAAACATGAAGCCATAAAGGTGCCAAGAAACAAATTTTATTCCACAACAACTACTGTGACAGGAATTGCTTATTGGCAACTATAATATTCCATTTTGTCCTAAAAACAATCAAATCCCTGTTAAAAACACTGCAAATCAATAAAGCATTACCTCCATTTTTGCATCTCGAAAAACAACCCACGAGCTTGATCAGTCCAATTATGCCTAGCATGCAGCCTAATCATCATATTATAAATATCTGTACGAGCACAGTAGTTCCTCTGATTCTTCATCCACCGAAAAACCAAAATGCTGTGTTCAATTGAACCCTTCTGCGTTATCTCCTACATCATTTCCCAAAAAAAAAAACAATAAGACCCTTTTCTTCCATCACCTCTCAAATAATAACAGTAACGTATCGATCATTGGATGAACCTACTATGGGTCCAAGTTACAGCGGGCCACTTTCACAAATCATTGTAAGTCCCACATGTGGGGTCCGGTTCATGAGAGTGGGTCCCACGAATGTAGACAAGCATTGCGGGGGAAATGGTTTGTTTACCTTGATAAGAAGAGGGAAATTCTTACGAGCAAACCGGCCAACCCACCGGTTCAAGAGACCTTCAACATCATCAGACTTGTGATCGAGTTCAAGAACTTTCTGGACAACCTGAGAAACAGACCAGTCCTTCTGGAACCTGTCTCCTTGGACTCGTATACGATAGCGTTGAGGAATCTGGTCTTTCCTGATTCCACTCACCTGAGTGGACACATGGTGTATGCCCTTGTCGTAGTCCACGAACCCAGACTTTTTCTCCTCGAATGCTGCGTCGCTTTTGGAATTCTTGCATAGTATTTTGGGTTTGAAGGCTGGTGGTGTTGGGTTGTGGAGGAGCGGGAGGTGGTGATGGTGTATGGTTGCCATTTCTGGTTGAGATAGAGAAACAGCTTTGGACCGTGGATAGATAAACCCTTTCAAAATGGGTTTACAGTTATTTTAGTTCCAACTTCTAATTACCTTTTTGGCCCTCGTAAAAAATAATTATCTGAGAATAAACATTTATTACTTTATTTTTATTATTATAAACGTTATCTCATCAAAGTTATTACACTTAGCTACAACAATAACTTAGTTTAAAATCTGTATTATGGATTGAGATACAATTGTTTTAATTGAAATATGTATTAAAAAATATTTTTTAAAGTATTTTTTATTGAAAATATATTAAAATAGCATTATTTAAATATTTTTAATATCAACTTATTAAAATAATCTAAAAATATATATATCAAAAATCATTGAGTACTAACTTTTCCATTTATAAAACATCATCACTGTTATTGTCAGATTTCCACTGGTAAATAAATACTAAACAAGTCATGGAAAGTTCCCAGTTTGAATGTGAACAAAATGGTGTTAACACGTAATTAGCAAAAGAGAATATGATATACATCAAAATTTGTAAATAGGCACTCCATCCAAATGGCTGTCACTGTGATGACTAGTATATAACAAATACAAAATGAAACCAAAGGGCAAAAGCGTTGGGTGTTTTCCAGCAGTACCTGCTCTTTTCTATGCCTTCAAAAGAAATAAGTTACAAAAGCTCCTTATCGGCAGAATTCAAGGATCCGACCCATCTTGCTTGTATATTGGACGCACAGTAGCTATATAAGTTTTACGTCCATGGTTCAGCTAAAAAGACCGAACCTTGGACAATGATATGGCTTGCCAATAGCCAGCTCTCGATAAATGACTATCGCTAGCTGAGTAGCAGCCCAAGGAGGAACTTCGATAACTGTCAATATCTATTCGGGGCAACAAGCATGGGTGGTTCTGACTCCATGGGCATCACCAGAGGCTGATTTTCTGTTGCCTCACAAGTTTCACTAGTTTGTGTAAAATGGAATCGGGTGCCGCTCAGTTGTTGGGTTTCTGTTTCTTCCATGCTTTCTGGGGTTTGTGTAATTTGGAAGCAGAACTAGGTCCACGAAATGACGCTTTGCCTTTCTTGTTCGTGTTCCTATGCTCCATCTTTCTTTTCCCATCACCAGTTTGCTCTTTGTTAAAATTCCTCTTCTTCCAACCATCCTCTGACCGAACCTTGATTGATTTTTCATGCTCTAAGTGCCTCGCTCTTTTAGCCCCTTCACGTCCGCTACCATCACCAGTTGATATACCAGGCTTGCTTGAGGTGGGAGGCTTCTCATTGTGTTTCTTCTCCCTCTTTCTCTTCCCAGGATGCGCTGAACCAGTTCTCTCAGGTACAGAACCCGATTCCTTGTTCTTTGGCTTCTCCACCCTGATGCAGCAGCACAGTCAACACGGATTTGAATGTGAGAAGCAACTAGGGAGACATGGCTCTTGCAGACAGCAATCAAGCAAAGAGAAATAACAAATATTAAACCAAAAGGAACAGGAGATTTATCAAACCTCTTAGGTGATATATCTGCAGGCGTTTTTTCTGTATCATTTGTGCCAGCTTCCTTGGAAGTTGACTTATGATGGCGATTCTGCAAAGGATGGATATTGGAAAGAAGCAATATGCTTTATTTAAAATTAAACAAAAATTTCAGCAGCATGAAGCACAATGGATTAGATATTCTAGATAGTTAAAATCATGCTATAATACGGGAGATGATGACATGTACGTGGAATTAGTGTAAGAATGACCTTTATTGATTACTTTTTCATTAAATGAATGAATAGTTTGAAAACACCAGAACAAAATTTGAGACCATATAAAGGACAAAAAGGGCTCTATACGGGAAAATGGTCCCCACATAAATGTTAACTTAATAAGGAAGGTTAAATGATTGATGCATTTCGCAACAGATATTAATGGTCTAAATCACTGATTATCATTTACATACTGAAACAGCAGTTGGTGACTCAAAGAGAGCCAAAAGTCTTGCTCTATCCCTGCCACTAGTCTGAATGCTCATGAGACAATTTACATAATTATAGCAACTTTCAATCTGGCCAGCACAAGCTGACATGTAGGGTCTGAATCTGAGCTAATCAAAATGTTTCAAGAAATTAAAATAAACCAAATTGAGAAGGCAACGTTTTTAGAAAAGAAAAACAACCTGCAAAACAGTCTTGAAAAAACTCTTATGTTTCTCTGGGATATCTAACTCAACTGCAGAAGAACCACACTTCCGTATCATAATCTCCAGTATGACTGTAACCTGTGGAAACTCATATATCATATATGTAAGAGGACCTTTCAGAACAGACAATCAATAAACAGAGTCACGTAAACACGTAATTATTTGGAATGTGCAAAGAAGACCAATAAGAGCATAATGCCAGAGTTACATGCCTTTGATCTGAAATGGTTTCTAGAGACAGATGACCAGGGAAGAACTCCAATGATGATGTCAGATAGGAAATTCTGCAGGTCTTTTGCTTGCAAGCAAGATACTAATACTTTTGTGAAGCCCAAAACAGCCTGTTTAATATTTACTAATTATTTCGACACTGTTGAAATCTAAATAAATTAATAACAATCTGGATAGAGAGCTAGCAAATACTTACTTTTATGACTTCCAGAGCTTTGTTTTGCAGCAATGATAAGAGAGAGGGAACAAGATCGGGCACTTTAAGACAGATTTCTGTATCATTATATACTAGTACAGACAGTGCAGATACTGCTCCACTTGTTATGTAGGGAGACGAACCAGAGAGATAGCCTGTTATCTGAGCAGTTTATGACTTCATCAGAGAGCAGCTATGACACTTGTTAAGTTATTAATGGCAACATGACAATGGTCAAATTCAAGATTTTTCATCATTGGACCACAACCAAAAGACCACTGAAAAACTAGCACATCAGCAACAACTCAATGTACAATCTAAAATTTCTAAATAAGGTACTCCCTGCCTGCAAAGTAATTCGTCCATCTACCCTTTATTGGATCCCCAAAATATTTGTCTAATTTGAAGTCCACATACAGAACCTAAGGAAGTTGTACACCACAAATCTAGAAGGCAAACAAGTTATCTAAACACCCAAAACTATCATTTTTAATTGCAGTGGTAATGATGGCATCACATTGATCACCTGAATTCATTGATAATGTCCACTTAAAAGGTTGACTTTCTAACATAGACAAACAACTGGAGGCAGAGGGACAGACAGCCGGATATTAGCCATTCATGCTGGGAAAAACAATGAACTAAAGAGATGGTAAGCATATTCAAAAGCCTTCAACAAATGAAGCTTCACGTTAACAATACTAAAGTAGAACAGGTGACACACTAACCATGCTGATCAGTCTTTGATAAGCTTCTCTAGAAGTGGCACAAGATGAGTTGCGCAAGGAGGAACTTATAAAAAGGAGTGTATCATAAGCCACTTTCCTAGCTTCTTCCCTTGCCTACATGTTACAGAATAGATGCATGCAGTTAGCTCTCAACCACAAGTGTCCTAACTTTGATAATTCATGCTGAATATCAAACGTGTTGATACAATGGCAATAGTATAGAATAACAAGGGAAAAAAAAGACCACTTCATGAATTTTATTTAACAAGAAATGGATGCCAATTTAAAATCTAGCACAAAACATAACCTAGTTGTTTTTCAATGACAATAAACCAATAACAGCGGTAAGTAGTGCAATATATAGTTAGTTAATTTTATGTTATGTAAAGTTCATTGGCAAACTTATCCAAGAATTTTAAACTAACATTAAGAAAACAGAGAGAGAAAACTATAAATCAATGTCTTAACCTACATGTGCATCTTTTGTTTGACACATTAACCATGTTTTCTTGTACAAAAGAACGAGACATGAAATATATCAAGAGCAGAGAGAGAGAGAGATTCTCTTAACAAGCTTTGGCAAGCTAATAACACACACGGAGCAGATAAAGTAGCTCAAGAGTTCGTTTGCCTCTGATTCCTAACTCAAAAATGGAAATCAGGACTACAAAACAATAAAAAAGAAGAAGCAAAGCACGTACATCCTTCAAGATGAGTATGATCTCATTGAGCATAAGAAAAGCCTTTGTATTTTTCTCCTCTGAGGTCATCTGCAAAAAGCATATTAAAGAAATTAATTTAATTTCAGATTCCATTTAATTTTTGCGGGATTACAATAGTATCACATCTGCCTCCTCCAAAGAAAGTGAATTAGCTAAACAAACCAAAGTTGCCAGAGTGTCCATGATATAAACATAATAAGAGAAACTTCAAAAGGAGAAAAAGGTAAAAAAAAACAGGACTTCACAAGATCATGCATACTAGATTTAAAGCAACCACTAATGCATGAAAGTATAGAATCTTCAGGCCAAATTCTAGAAATTCTCAATCATCTTTTCTCAATAATTTGTTTGAGACATAAATTTAGGCATACAAATAAATTTCATAATTAAGGCGTCTTGTATTCAATCTAAATAATACTAATAATGGACACTTTCCCATCAGGTGCCCTTCACTGTGTGAAAGAAAGACAGTGAAGCAAGAAAAATAGGGGTTGGAGGTGAAAAATGAGAGGTTGGGACATTGCAATCCCTTGCTTCAGTGGATAGTGAATGGACCCCCTCCACAAATGTAGGCACTTCAGCTAGAAACATAAATTGTCAGTGTCTTCTTATTTACTTACATTCATCTTGTGATTTCTGCGTTGTATTATTTTTTCCAATTTCTATTGCTATTTTCCAAAGAAAAAACTTTCATGGCTAACATGTAACATGCAAGGGTCCCCAAGAAACATAGTTCACAATGCAAGCATTCAAGTGTTTAACACCGACAATTAGTAAAATATTTCTCTTCCTTATACAGTCAAGACATTGACTTTTAACTCTTCTCAAATGTAGGCTCTTCAGCTAGAAACATAAATTGTCAGTGTCTTCTTATTTACTTACATTCATCTTGTGATTTCTGCGTTGTATTATTTTTTCCAATTTCTATTGCTATTTTCCAAAGAAAAAACTTTCATGGCTAACA
>Ga0307515_10010522_pt1 | contig 17722 bp, 19 predicted proteins | sample 17_EM_MG_FD_194513 | JGI IMG/M metagenome (GOLD analysis project Ga0307515, IMG submission 194513) | Populus trichocarpa ectomycorrhiza microbial communities from riparian zone in the Pacific Northwest, United States - 17_EM | ecosystem: Host-associated > Plants > Roots > Unclassified | place... | reverse complement strand
TGCATATCGCGCAGGCCCAGCTCGGCAGCATTGCGCAGCTGGGGCAGTGCCTTGATCCGGCCTTGCGCCGTCGTCATCAGCCCGCGCAGGGTGCCGGACTGCACCAGCGGCACGAAGGTGCGCGAAGTGTTGCAGCTGAAGTCCACCTCGCCGTCGAGCAGCGCCTGCGTGGCCGCCGAACCCTGATTGAAATGCACTGGCCGGGCCGCGTTACCGGGCAAGCCACTGAGTGACAGCAACAGCCGCACGGACAGGTTCTGCAGCGTGCCGACGCCTGCCGTGCTGTAGCGCAGCCGCCCGGGCGCTGCGGCAAGGGCCGCCTGCAGCTCGCGCATGGACGTGATCGTCGAGCCGGTGCGAACGGCGCAGATGAGCGGGGTCTGGTCGAGCACGCCCAGCACGGTGAATTCGGAGGGCGGGACGGCTGTGTGCGGCGCCAAGGCTGGCAGGATGGCCATGCTGCCCACCCGCGCCAGCAGCAAGGTGCGGCCGTCGGGCGGCGCGGCCCGCACGGCGCGGCTGGCTGCGCCGCCGGAATCGGCCGTCAGGTTGACGATCTCGAAGGTCTGCCCACCGAGACGGGTCGCGCTCTTTACAAAGTTGCGTGCCGAGCCATCTGACCCGCCACCGGCACCGAACGGGACGTACAGCCGCACCCGAACGCCAGCGACACCCGCTGCGGCCTCCTGCGCCGACGCGGCCACCATCCCGCCGGCCAGCAAAACAGCGGCCAGCAGGCGATGCCAGATGAGCCTTCGCCCCAACCGATTTGTTCTTGCGAGCACCACGGAACGATCATAAATAATCGAGTCGAACGTGCAATTGATAGATTCGCAACCGATCTGGTAAATCCATCACGAGAAGGCCGGGAAAGCGGCAAGCGACGAGGCTGCGTTTACCACCGTGAGCTTTGAGCAAGACCTGGGGGCAGGTGCAGGAGCTGACCAAGGCGAGCCGCTCAACAATCCTGCGTGCGGTAAAGCTGAGAGAGGCAAATGCCACGGCTGAGGCTGTCTAACCGCAGTGGTGTACCTATGCCCCTCGCATGGCGTCAGGTGGCCTGTCGCTGCTTGCGACGTGCCGCTACAGCGACCGCAAGAAGTCCAGCGATTGAAAGCAACGCCGGCCCGGGCTCAGGCACTGCGGAAGCAATCCGGATGTTGTCGAACTGGTGCCACTCAGCACCTTGATACCAGACCATCGATGTCAGCCCTCGGAAGGCGTCTCCAAAACTGAAAGTTTCCAGCCTGCCGGCGATTGAGTCATGGAAAACGTAGGTGGCCTGAACAGTCCCGCCCGCTTGGCGGTATCCGGTAAAGCCGACAGGAACGAGGCCACGGTTTGAATCACCCCGAGCAAGGTCTATCGACTGAAGGGCGAACGTTCCGCCGTCAAGTCGGCTAAGTTCGATTCGGCCACCGACAGCAAAAAGAGTCAGACCCGGGCTGCCCGTCCACTCCGTCCGCCCTTCGTTGTAGACATAAAACTGCGCTGGCTGCGCACCCTGACCTGCGCCCAGTAACTTGAAGCCTTCAGAAACGTAGCTTTGGCCGACAACGGCGCCTCTAGCGGCAATGTCGTCAAACGTGATGGTGACGGCGTTGGCCTCACTTGACAGAAAAACCGCTGAGGCGACGGAAGTAGCAAGCAGCAATTTCATGGGATGCAATCGGGCGGGTCTGTCGAGGAGTCCATTCTGTGACTCATGAAGGCCCCATCATGGCGCCTTGTTCCCTGCCTCCCCCTCACTCAGGCGGGGGGCCACCAGCAGGGGACGGCTGATATGCGCGGCGCGTTGCCAGCCGGGGGTCAGGTCTCCAAGACGATAACCAGCAGGTAGGCGTGGACTTCAAGCAGCACACCAGTCGCTTGGCGCAGCGGACCCGGTTGACTCTGACGATTCCGGCGTGATAGTGGGGCAGCAAACAAGAGGGGAACTCCATTGCGCATGTTCAGAACCGACCACGTATTCGCCACTCCCGGAAACCCTCCCGGGGGCCTACTCGCTCGCACCTATGCCCTTGCTGAAACCTGCTCTGAAGCGCGGGCAATTGGTCGCAGGCAACTACAAGCCTGCCACTCCGCACAGCTCACGGGCCTGGAATATCTGTTGGGTGCAACGGTACAGACGCCGGGGGTGCGGGCCGAGAAAGCCCCAAGACTCAGGCCACACGTCTGCTAGCACTGCGTCACTACAGCCTCCTGACGAAGGTGCCGGCCGTGTGCCGCGTCGGCGCACTGCCCCACAAGTGGTAAACACAGGTGGTAAAAGAAGAAAACCCCAGAATCCTAAGTCATTGATTTGACTAATTATTCTGGGGTTTTAATCCACTGGAGGGACGGGTGCACTTCAGCAGCGCCCCGGCTTCAGGGCTGGCGGGTGCCGAGGGTGGCGATCTGGCCGGATCAGCGCGCAGCGCAGCCGATCAGGACTGGCATGTTCGCCGAGCGGCGCTTGATGCGCGGCGTGAAGAGTAAGCCGCGATCCGCTGGCACGGCAGGGACGCGCCTCAGCCGCGCTCAGCGGCTGCTTCAGGCTGGTTCCTGTCGCTGGCAGTCGGCGCCCGAGGGTCAGCAATGTGCCCAAAGCAGACCTCGGTCGAACTACGGGTCCAGGCTGACTGCGGCGACCAAGATTTGGCCGCTCGATGACCGCTGCCGTCGATGCCGGTCGTTGAGCAGTGTGCAGGCTGAGTGACCGTTGCACAGCCATGACCGGACCTTCCGCGTGCTGGGGAACATCGCCGGCCGCTGGGCGGAGGCCATCGGCGGCGTCTTGCTCATTGGCATTGGTGGAGTGACTTTTTTGAGCATCTAACTGCCGTCTAGGCATCGATTCCGAAACGGCACTACGGCTCGCTTCGACTGCGCCGGACCTCGTAGAGTGCAAGCGCGGTAGCCCACACGACTGGCGGTGCGAGCAGCAGCCAACGGAAGTCGGAGTTCAGCGTGAAGTTCACAACGCTCATAAGCGCGACGGTGATGGCGCCAACGAGGACCAACACCAGGGTTGCCCACGGCGGTCTTGTCGCCAGCACTTTCCAGCCGAAGTAAGTTATGAGCACGCCCGTGCCCGCCATGAAACCACCCATGACGGTGAACACCTTGCCGAGCCAGGTTGCCAGGCGCGGCGCCGCAGCCTGCAGCGATTGCAAGTCCGCTCCCATGTAGCGTGCGTCCTCGGGCAGCAGCGGCGGCCGAAGGAAGATGAAATAGAGGCCAAGGCCCAGGCACCAAACGCCGCAGAGCACCACAAGCCACTCTGCGGGTCCTCGGCGCGGCGATACGGCCATGTCAATCCACCTTGACCGTTCGCAGCCGCAGTGAGTTTGCGATCACGCTCACCGACGACAGAGCCATCGCCGCAGCCGCGACCACCGGCGACAGCAGCAGGCCGAAGAACGGATAGAGCACGCCGGCGGCCAGTGGAATGCCGGCCACGTTGTAGGCGAAGCTGAGGAACAGGTTCTGCCTGATGTTGCGCATCGTCGCGTGCGACAGCGTCCGGGCTCGAACGATGCCCATGAGGTCGCCCTTCAGCAGCGTGATCCCCGCGCTTTCCATGGCGACATCGGTGCCGGTGCCCATGGCGATGCCGACGGTCGCTGCGGCCAGCGCAGGCGCATCGTTGACGCCGTCACCGGCCATCGCGACAACGCGGCCTTCCGCCCGCAGGCGCTTGACCACCTCCGCTTTGTCCTCGGGGAACACCTCGGCCACCACTTCGTCGATGCCGAGTTCGCGGCCGACCGCTTCCGCCGTGGTCTTGCCGTCTCCGGTCAGCATCACCAACCGCACGCCGGCTGCCTTGAGGGCCAGCAGCGCTTGATGGGTCGTTGCCTTGATGGGGTCCGCAATGGCGACAAATCCGGCCAGCTTGCCGCCGACGCCCACAAAGATGACCGTGGCAGCCTTTTGCCGCTGGCCTTCTGCCGGCTCGGTCAAGGCGCTGCTGTCGATGTCATGCTCATCAAGGAACTTGGCGCTTCCCGACACAACGACCTGGCCCGCCACCGTGCCGATGACGCCTTTGCCGACCGGCGAGTCGAAGTCGGTGACGGGTGACAGGTCAAGCTTGCGCTCCTGCGCGTCCATCACGATGGCCATGGCGAGCGGATGCTCGCTGGCCCGCTCAACGCTTGCGAGCTTCTGAAGAACGTCCTCGGCAGAGAAGCCGGTTGCCGGCTCGATGTGAACGACCTTCGGGCGCCCTTCGGTCAGCGTGCCTGTCTTGTCGACCACCAGTGTGTCGACCTTCTCCATCTTTTCGAGCGCTTCGGCGTCGCGGATGAGAACGCCGTGCTGGGCCCCCTTGCCAACGCCCACCATGATGGACATCGGTGTGGCCAGCCCGAGCGCGCATGGGCAGGCAATGATGAGCACTGCAACTGACGTGATGAGCGCGTAGCTGAAGGCGGGTGACGGCCCCCAGAAGAGCCAAGCAGCGAACGTCAGCGCTGCGACAAGGATGACCGCTGGCACGAACCAGCCCGCCACGAGGTCGGCCATCCGCTGGATGGGCGCCCGGCTGCGCTGGGCCGCAGCCACCATGTGGACGATCTGCGAAAGCAAGGTGTCGGCGCCCACCTTCTCAGCGCGCATGACGAAGCCACCCGTCTGATTCATCGTGCCGGCCGTTACCTTCGAGCCGACCGACTTCGCCACTGGCATCGGCTCGCCGGTCACCATTGACTCGTCGACGTTGCCCTTTCCCTCGGTCAGTTCACCATCGACAGGCACTTTCTCGCCCGGACGGACGCGCAGCAGGTCGCCGACCTGGATGGCATCGACCTGGACGCTTTCGTCGCTTCCCGCAGTGGTCACCCTCATGGCGGTCTTAGGTGCCAGCCCGAGCAGCGCCTTGATGGCGCCCGAAGTCTTCTCACGGGCGCGCAGCTCCAGCACCTGGCCCAGCAGCACCAGCACAGTGATGACGGCTGCCGCCTCGAAGTAGATCGCCACGGCACCGCCCTCGCCGCGAAGGGCGGGCGGAAACATGCCCGGTGCCAGCGTCGCAACGATGCTGTACGACCAGGCCGCACCCGTACCGAGTGCGATGAGGGTGAACATGTTCAGGCTGCGGTTCTTCAGCGATTCGACCGCTCGCGTGAAGAACGGCCACCCCGCCCAGAGAACCACGGGTGTTGCAAGTAGCAACTGGACCCAATTGGACGTCTGGTGGGCAATGAGACTGTGAATGTCGAACAGGTGCCCGCCCATCTCCAGCGCGAAGACGGGCACGGTCAGCGCCAGGCCGATCCAGAAGCGGCGCGTCATGTCCTTCAACTCGGGGCTTGCCCCTTGCTCGGCCGTCGCCAGCAGCGGCTCCAAAGCCATGCCGCAGATGGGGCAATTGCCTGGGCCCATCTGGCGCACCTGGGGATGCATGGGGCAGGTGTATTTGCCCTGGCCTTGTTCGTTCTTTGGCGCTGGCCGTGTCGCAGCCGGCGCAGGGTGAATGTGCTTGCTGGACGAACCGTCCATCACCGTGCCGTCCGGCATGACATGCTGGCCGACATGGAGTGAGCCACCTGCCGCCGGGGCGACCGGGTGCTGATGCAAGGGGTCATGGGTCGTTCCGCTGCTTGATTGCATGGTGCACTCACGTCTGGTGACTAGGCTCGGCCTTCCGATGGCTGTAAGGTAAACGGCACTACCGGAATGCTGTCGCTGCGGCAATCCACAGGCCCAGCGCCAACAGACAGACCGAGCACAACCAGAACAGCAGCCGTTCCCACCAGAGCAACCGCTGTTCGCGGCCTTCTAGGCGGTACTTCAAGGTCATTCCTGCGCCGTGGACTACCAGTCCCGCGACGAGCAAAGGCACGGCGTAAGCGCGAAGGGAGCCTGGGGCAACGAGCGCGAGTCCAGCGCCCAGGACAATGGCACCTAAACCTGAGGTGAGGTCGGCACCCTTAATGGCTGTTGACTGGCCGCGCACGGGCGTCCTTGGTGAAGTGCGGGATGAACCGCGGCGTTACAGCTGCGTAGGCCTGCCAGGCGTCACCAAAAGCGGCCTTCGAGTCCCGCTCCTCCGAGATGGCCAGCCGAACGTACATCATGACCAGGACCGGGAACATCACCAGCGTCAGCAGCGTCGGCCACTGAAGCAGGAAGCCGAACATGATGAGCACAAAGCCGATGTACTGCGGATGCCGCACGCGCCGGTAAGGCCCCGCTGTCGCAAGCTCATGCCGTCGTTGTGCGTGATAGAGCACATGCCATGCCTTCGAGAGCAGCAGGAAGCCGGCAAAGAGGACGACAACGCTCAGGATGTGAAGCACATCGAGGTGGGGGTTGCCTTGCTGGCCGGTCAGCAGCCACCACAGATGGCCAGCTTCGTGACCGAACAGGTTGACGCCGGGGAACTTCGAGCCCAACCAGCCGGAGAAGAGGTAGATGGTCAGCGGGAAGCCATACATCTCCGCAAACAACGCGACGACGAACGCCGAATACGCGCCGAAGCTGCGCCAGTCGCGCAGGGTGGTCGGCTTGAAGAAGCTGTACGCGAACCCGACAAAGATGACCGAGTTCAATATCACCAGCCCCCTGAGGCCGTAGGCGTTGTCAGCGGCGTTCATCGCTGCCTCGCTCACGGGGGGCATGACCACCATGGTGGTGACCGTGGTGCATGAACACATGCATCAGCGGGCACGCCAGCAAGAACGCAAACGGCAGGGCGCCCAGCACATGGGCGCGGTGTTCCGTGAACAAAAGAAAGCCGCCGACCGCCACAACGACGAGGAGTGCAACGCCCCCGCGTGAGCGCCAGAAGGGCGGTGGTGCTTGGTCGGTGACGTCCATGTCCTGGCTCCGCAGTGCAGTTCGCTCTACTTGGACGCCGCGGGCTTCATTGACTCGCGGTCCATCATCATCTGCATCATCATTTCCATCATGTCCATGCGGCGGGCCATCATGTCTGGGCTGACGGTCATCGCCTTTCCTCCGCGCATTGCCTTGTCGCCCTTGCCGCTCATCGAGCCCATCATCGCCATGCCGCTCTGCATCGCTTTCATGTGCTCGTCCATCAACACGGCGCGCTCTTCCGGTGTCTTGGCCGCCAGCATCTTGGCGTGCATGTCACGCATCATGCTCATCTGCTGGTCGGCCTTGGCCGCCTCCTCCTTCGCCGCTGCAACGGGCGGGTGGTGAGCTGCATGTTCGTCGCCAGTTGCAGGAGTGGCGGCTGCAGCGAGGCCGGACAGGAACAACGTCGCGGTCAGAAGAAGAGTAGTTTTCATAGTTGGCTTGGCCTGCAGTGAATTGGGAAAGCTTGCCCGTATGTCCTGCTATTCGCTACGGGCAGTCCACAGTGGATGCTCTGCCCCGGCGATGTATTTGGTCTGTGCACCACCGCACCCAGGCTAAGGCAACGCTGATTAAGTCCACCCCTTCCGGGTTGATCTGGTGGCAAGGCAGGCGCCGCGTCGGGATGATGCTCGCATGAAGCAAGCAACACTCGCAGCGGCCGCCGATCAGGGCGCGGAATTCGAGCGGTTTCGCAGGCCGACCAGGCGCGACGTGTTCCTGCAGACGATGGATTCCATCGTTCCGTGGGCTGAGCTGTGTGGGGTCATCGAGCCGCACTACCCGAAGGCCGGCAAGGGCCGGCCGCCCATTGGGCTTGAGCGCATGCTGCGCATGTACTTCGTGCAGCACTGGTTCAACCTCGCCGACGAAGCCTGCGAAGAGGCGCTGTTGGACAGCACGGCGCTGCGCCGCTTCGTGGGCATCGACCTGGGCCGCGAGCGTGTTCCCGACGGCACCACCTTGCTGAAGTTCCGCCGCTTGCTGGAGGACGACAAGCACAAGCTGGGCGCCGCACTGTTCGCCAAGGTCGGTGAAGTGCTGCAGGGCAAGGGCATGAAGGTCGGCACCGGCACCATCGTCGACGCCACCATCATCTCGGCGCCGAGCTCGACCAAGAACGACAAGCGCGAGCGCGACCCCGAGATGCACCAGACCCAAAAAGGCCAGCAGTGGTTCTTCGGCCTGAAGCTGCACATCGGCGTGGACAGCAAGACCGGCCTGGCGCACAGCGCCGTCGTGACGGCGGCCAACGTGCACGACAAGCATGCGATCCCTCAGCTGCTGCACGGGGCTGAGCAGAAGGTGTACGGCGACAGCGCCTACGCCTCGCAGCAAGAGCTGATTGCCAGCAAAGCGCCGCAGGCACGGGACCGAACGAACCGACGTATCGGCGCTGCAGGCATCGCTGCCGACATGGAGCGCATCGTCAACCGCATCAAGTCCAAGGTGCGCTCGCGGGTGGAACACATGTTTGCGGTGGTCAAGCGGCAGTGGGGCTTCAACAAGGTGCGCTACAAGGGCCTGGCAAAGAACGCGACACGCGCGTTCGTGGCGCTGGGTCTGGCCAACATCTACATGGCGCGCAAGCACTTGGTGGGATGAGTGCGTCCGCAGGGTGCGGGCACGGTGCCCGCGGCCCGAAAAGGGCCTGCGAATCGCCAGATTCGCCGCCCAAATCCGCTCGGTGATCACCTCGCGGCGCGAAGCTTGGAAATCGGTGGCTTGTTCAGCGTAGCCCTAAGAACTCGGTCGGCGGCTCAACCCCGGAACGAGGCGCCCTCTGGCGTGCGCAATAGAAGGCGTCGAGGGCGCTGCGGGCGGTCAGGCATCACACTTTTGAGCGACTGATTCAAGGATGCTCCAGTGGATCGTCTGGGGACTTGATCTGCGTCAAGGGCCGCCGTATTCATCGACAGCCGCAGCAGCCGCCAGCCTTCGATGGCTGCTGGGCAGCAGCGGCAGAAGCGTCCGCATGCAACAGCTCCGGGGTGTATCCGGCTTCCGTGATGGCATCGCCAAGATCGCTTGCGTCCGCCTCGGTGGGTTCCACGGTCACGAGGTGCTGAGCTAAGTCGATGGTCACCTTGGCCGCCCGGTCGACGCCCTTGATGGCCTTCGTGATGGTGCTGACGCAATGACCACAGGTCATGTCGTTGACTTTGAAAGTAGGCATGTAAGTCTCCACAGGTCTGCTTGTTGACAACTTCACTTTCAAGCCTCCTACTGTTGGAAGGTCAATAGCCATCACAGAAGGCCTTACAAACTGTGTGCGCAATTCAAATCCGTCTTTACCTTGCCATCGTGGGAATCGTGACCATGCACAAATTCGATCCACATTGCTGAGGCAACCATGAGCACCGCCGCACTGCCCAACCCCCATCAAATCAAGCTACAGGTTCTAGGTATGACGTGTGCGTCCTGCGTCGTCCGGGTGGAACGAACGCTGAAGGGCGTCCCTGGCGTCAGTGACGCCAGCGTCAGCCTCGCCACCGATCAGGCGCTCGTAAGCGCCGCTACTGCTGTGACAGCTGCTGCGTTGACGACAGCCGTTCGCAACGCCGGCTACGACGTAGCCATCACTGAGACAGTGATGCACGTGGAAGGGCTGACCTGCGCTTCATGTGTCTCCCGGGTCGAAAAGGCACTGCGGAAGGTCCCTGGCGTCTCAGACGCATCCATCAACCTGGCGACCGAAAAGGCCACCATCCAGTCGCTCGCGTCGGTGCCCGTTTCTGCTTTGAAGGCAGCTGTTGAGAAGGCAGGCTATGCGGCGAGGGAACTCCAGAGCGAGGCCCCGAACCCTTCGACTAGCCTCCCTTCCTGGTGGCCGGTCGCCGCCGGCGGAGCGCTCACCTTGCCCCTTGTCGCGCCGATGCTGCTGCAGCTCTTTGGCCTCGAGTGGGTGCTGAGCGGCTGGGCTCAACTGGTACTGGCAACGCCCGTGCAGTTCGGCCTGGGCTTGCGCTTCTATCGGGCCGGCTGGAAGGCGGTGCTCGCCAAGACCGGCAACATGGACCTGCTGGTCGCGCTGGGCACCTCGGCGGCCTACGGACTCTCGGTCTACCTGCTCATCAAACACGCCGAGCACGGCATGCCGCACCTGTACTTCGAAGCGTCTGCGGCCGTCATCACGCTCGTCCTCCTCGGCAAGTGGCTCGAACATCGGGCCAAGCGACAGACAGCCGACGCCATCCGTGCGCTGAACGCCTTGAAGCCAAGCACTGCCCGGGTGCGCCAGAACGGCGTTGAAGTCGACGTGCCCATCGAGCAGATCGCCGTGGGCGACTTGGTAGTCGTTCGGCCGGGCGACCGCGTTGCCGTGGACGGCGAAATCATCGAGGGTCGCAGCCACGTCGACGAGTCCCTCATCACAGGGGAAAGCCTGCCGGTTGCCAAGGCCACCGGAGACAGCGTGACCGGGGGTGCCATCAATGCCGAAGGTGCGTTGACCGTTCGCACCACCGTCGTCGGCGCCGAGACCATGCTGGCTCGCATCATCCGGACAGTCGAGTCGGCGCAGGCGGCGAAGGCGCCCATCCAACGCATCGTTGACCGCGTGAGCGCGACATTTGTCCCGGTCGTACTTGGCATCGCTCTCGCTACCCTCTTGGGATGGGCGGTGGTCTCCGGCAACTGGGAGCAGGCCATCATCAACGCTGTCGCCGTGCTGGTCCTTGCCTGTCCGTGTGCTCTGGGCCTGGCGACGCCCACAGCCATCATGGCCGGCACGGGCGTCGCCGCGCGACATGGCATCCTCATCAAGGATGCGCAGGCCCTGGAGATTGCCCATTCGGTCACCGTCGTCGCCTTCGACAAGACCGGCACGTTGACCGAAGGCAAGCCATCCCTTGTCGCCGCAGTGGCGGCCAACGGCTCGAGCCGGGACGAGGTGCTGCGACTGGCCGCTGCACTGCAGAAGTCGAGTAGCCACCCATTGGCGACCGCCGTGATGAACAAGGTCCGCGAAGAGCGACTGCCCGTCCCCGATGCACGGGATGCAACGGCGCTGCCAGGCCGCGGCGTCGAAGGTGTTGTTCGAGGCCAGAAGGTGACCCTCGGCAGCACGCGGATGCTGCGGGAACTCAACCTGGATGCGGGCAGCCTGGCGGTCGATGCTCAAGCGCTCGAACGAGAGGGCAAGACCATTTCCTGGCTCGTGGGCTCGGATGGCGATCTGCGGCGCGTTCTTGGTCTGCTGGCCTTTGGCGACACCGTCAAGGCCACAGCCGCTTCAGCCGTGGCCCGACTTCACGAGCTCGGCATCAAGACGGTCATGCTGACGGGAGACGGGCGTGGCGCTGCAGAAGCGGTCGCCAAGGAACTGGGCATCGAAGAGATCCATGCAGAAGTCCTGCCCGGTGACAAGGCGGCGGTTGTCGAGAGACTGCGCGCCGCGGGCGAGGTCGTGGCGTTCGTCGGTGACGGCTTGAACGACGGGCCGGCACTGGCAGCCGCCTCGGTGTCGTATGCGATGGCCGGTGGCGCCGACGTCGCGACCGAGACCGCAGGCATCACGCTGATGCGGGGTGATCCAAGGCTCATCGCCGACTCCTTGGATGTGTCCAGGCGCACCTACTCGAAAATCAAGCAGGGCTTGTTCTGGGCCTTTGGCTACAACATCCTGGGTATCCCGTTGGCGGCACTGGGTCTGCTGAACCCCGTCATTGCCGGAGCTGCTATGGCCTTCAGCAGCGTCAGTGTCGTGGCCAACGCGCTGACGTTGCGCCGGTGGCACGGCGCCATCGAGGCGCCAACTGGCTCGAATCAAACAAGAACCGTCACCTTGTAGAGGCACAGATGAGCATGAACATTGGCGAAGCAGCGAAGGCCTCGGGAGTCTCCGCGAAGATGATCCGGCACTACGAAAGCGTCGGACTGTTTCCTGAAGCCGCGCGGACCGAGGCCGGCTATCGCCAATACACCGACAAGGAGGTCAGCACGCTCCGGTTCATCCGTCAGTCGCGCGACCTGGGGTTCTCCATCGAGCAGATTCGCGAGCTGCTAGGGCTTTGGCAGAACCGCAAACGGCCGAGCCGCCAGGTTCGCGCACTCGCTCAAGCGCATATCGCGGAGCTGGACGAGAAGCTCAAGGAACTGCAGGCGATGAAGGCGACGCTCGAGCATCTCGTTCACTGCTGCCACGGTGACGACCGCCCGGACTGCCCCATCATCGAGACGCTGGCACAAGACGATCCGGCAGCCCCGCATGTCCAGCATGCCAAGACGGCCGGCCTGCGACCTGGCCGTCATGTTCAGAAGGTGAGCTAGACCGGCTCGTCAGCTCTTCGCGAGCTTGAACTGCAGGGTCACGGGTGTCTCGCCCTTGTTTGTCCACATCCAGCAGTAGGTCTGTGCGAGCGTCGTTGCCAGCTTCCCCTCGTCCTTGGCGACCTGCGCCTTCTTGGCTGGGAAGCGGACGTCCTTGCCCTCGTGATAGTGGATGTTGAAGTCAACGGGGCCGGCTGCGTCGAACGACCAGTCGACCTGGGCTCCCTTGGGTAGCTTCTCGCACACCTCGACGAACTTGCCGGGCTGGACAGGCATCTCCTTGCTGAACTGCCCGGCGGCGTCCCAGTGGACCGGAACAATCTCCGCAAGGGTGGCTTGCGAGAGGGCCAGGAGCGCTGCTGCGGCTATGAGGGATGGGGTCTTCATGCGTTCAATGTAGGTGCACGGCTTCAAGTTCACCGCCGAAAAGGTGATCGGGGCCTTCCTGCAATGGTCCTGACCCGCGATTGAAAGGTCCGGCTTGGACCACGGGAAGGTCCGGCGGGGGCTCGGCGCTGGCGTCGGACCTTTCGGTCGACCTGCGCGACCAGTCCGGCACAGGCGCAGACAGCTCGTCGCAAACGCCTGTTGACGGCTATCCATTGCTCCGAAAGTCGAGTCATCGGTGACATCCCGTCGTCGAGCCACCAAGGAGATTCACCATGAACGACACCCAGCAATCCAGCCTCTGCACCTGCACCACCTGCCCTGGAGCCTCGTGCACCTGCGGCTGCCAGAAGCCCGCCGCTCAGACCGACACCCAGCCCGCCAGTGCCTGCGGCCCGCAGTGCCAATGCGGCGCGGGCTGTTCCTGCGCCAAGAGCTGAACCGCACCGAGGGGGCGTGCCGGCAAGGAGCAGACCGCCGCCGCCGCCCGCGACCTCATTCGCCACGCAATGCTCTGAGAGTCCATCATGAACACGTTCGCTCTTGCCTTTCTCGGTGGCATCTTTGGAGCCGTCCTGATGGACATCGCCGAGACCGGGATGGCCAGCGCTGGAATCCGCAGTGGCGTCAATGTCGCCCTGGTCGGCCGCTGGTTCCTGGGCCTGACGCGGGGGCGCGTCGCCCACACAGACATCCAGGCGTCGCCGTCGCTCCCACGCGAGGCGGGCCTGGGGTGGGCCTTCCACTTGCTCATCGGCGGCGGCGTGGCGCTCATCTACCCAGCGGCGTTGTTGGTGGGCATGCCCATGCCACCCATCCTGAGCGGCCTGCTGTTCGGCTTGGCCACGTCCGCGCTGCCCTGGTTCGTGCTCTTGCCGGCATTCGGCTGGGGCTGGTTCGGCCGGCGCGGCCCCCACGGCACCAATGCCTTGCTCGCAAGCCCGCTCGCGCACATTCCCTACGGCATCGGCATCGGCGCTGTCATGGCTCTGCACAGCGGCTTGCCATAGTCCTAAAGCGCAATAGAACCCTCTCGCCCGCACCGTTCGGTCGAAGGAATCGACCGTTCATGGACAAGCTCGCACGTTAGCGCCCCCGCCCCTTGGCGGTGGACCACCTCGGCCCTAGAGTCGGCTCGCCACCTTTGATTTGCAGCACCGTTTCCCGCCATGCCTTCACCACCCACCACCATCGCCAACTACTGGCCAGACAGACTGAAGGGTGCGCTCCCGGTCATCGCCGCCGCTGCGGCCTTCTGGGCCCTTGCTTCGACGCTGCTGTTTTTCATCGCTCCGGGTCTGGAGACCTATCCGCGCCTACTGGTGTTTCATGAATGCGTGGGCCTGACGTTGATGGCCTGCGCGCATATTCTGCTGCGCACCCACCGTTTCGACCGGTTCAATGCCGCGCTGCGCTGGCTGCTCATCGGGCTGGTCTCGATACCCACGGGCTACTTCGTCGGACACCAATTCGCCTTCATCTTGTTAGGCGAGCCCATGCGCATGGTGGGGCACCAGCAAATCAGCCTGATCCCGATTCTCTTCACCGTGCTGGTGGGCGGTATCGCCCTGCATTACTTCGCGACGAGGGAAACCCTGGCGAAGGAGGCGACGGCACGCTCGGAGGCGCAACGCCTCGCCGTTGAAGCCCAGCTTCGCCTGCTGCGGGCGCAACTCGACCCGCACATGCTGTTCAACTCGATGGCCAATGTGCGTTCACTGGTGCGAGAGGACGTGGACCGCGCCGAGTTGATGATCGACCAGCTCATCGTCTACCTGCGCAGCGCGCTGGCCGCCTCACAGACTGAGTCGGTGGCGCTGAGCCGGGAGTTCGCGCAGCTACGCGCCTACCTGGACATCATGTCCCTGCGCATGGGTCCTCGCCTGAGCTACCGGCTCGAACTGCCCCCAGAGCTAGAGCGCACCGAGGTGCCGCCCATGCTGCTGCAGCCGCTGGTGGAAAACGCCATCAAGCATGGCCTGGAGCCCAAGGTGGGCCGCGGCAGCATCGAGGTGGTGGCGCGCGCCATGCCTGGAGGTATCGAGATTCGCGTGAGCGACAGTGGCCTGGGGCTGCCTGCCGACGAGGACGAAGGCCCCACGGCGCGCCCGGCCAACAGCAGCTACGGCCTGCAGCATGTGCGGGACCGCCTGCGCGTCCTGTACGGCCCCGCAGCCCGCCTCAGCCTCGAACGCCGTGACCCCACCGGCGTCTGCGCCGTGGTGTTCATCCCCACCTGACCGAGCCCCTTCGTCGCATGCCGAGGAGACCTGCATGAACCGCCCCCCGACTGCCGTCATCGCCGAGGACGAGCCTGTTCTCGCGCGCACGCTGACCCGCCTGCTGGAGCAGGTGTGGCCGGAACTTCGGATCGTCGGTGTCGCCGATGATGGGCTGCGGGCCACTGAGCTCGCGCTGGAGTCGCTGCCCGACGTGATGTTCCTCGACATCAAGATGCCCGGCCGCACGGGGATCGAGGTGGCTGAAGTGGTCGCCGACGAGTGGCCTGACGAGCAGGCCGAGCCGCTGTTCGTGTTCATCACGGCCTTCGACAACTTCGCCGTCCCAGCATTCGAGCGGGCGGCTGTGGACTACCTGCTTAAACCCGCCACGGCCGAGCGCCTGCAACAAAGCGTGGACCGGTTGAAGTCGCGCCTGGCGGAGCGCGCAGCTTCACCCCAGGCCGGGGACATGGCGGCGCTGATGCAGCGCATGCAGTCCATCGCAAAGCCTGAGGGCGAGCCGAGCGAACGCATCAAGGTCATCCGCGCTGGCGTGGGCAACACCGTGCGGATGATCCCCGTGGCCGACGTGGTCTGCTTCGAGGCCACCGAGAAGTACGTGAACGTGGTGACACCGGGCGGCGAGGCGCTGGTTCGAATGAGCCTGCGTGAGCTGATGGCGAAGCTCGACTCGACCGACTTCATCCAGGTGCACCGCAGCGTGATGGTCAATTCAACGGCCATCCTGAGCGCGACGCGCGACGAGAACGGGTACTACAGCCTGAGCGTGCGCGGCCTGCAACGGCCACTGAAGGTCAGCCGCGCGTTCGGCCATCTGTTCAAGCCGATGTGAGTTGGACGGCGAACAACGGCTATGGCTCGAGACCTGCTCGATTCCTGGTGTTGGACTGGGGAATACCGAGGCCAGGCGCAGCAGGTCCAGTAGCCAGCTGAAGCACGCCGGGTTCAAGCCAATTTGCAATGTGGTCAATAGAGGCCATGAACAAAGCATCGGCAGGCACACAGGCCGCAGCGGTCGTTGCAGACAACGTCAACACGAGGACCAGAAGGTGATACGAGGAAAGCGGGTGGGCCTCAGGCATGTCAGGCAGGAAGACCTCAGCTGGCTGGAGCGCAGTTGCGCGGACCCCGAGGTGCGCGGCCCTTTCCTCGGCTCCAGGATGATTTCGCCCCATCAGACCGCCCAAACCTGGCGGGACAACGGTTGCTCATCGCCGGAGTTCGAGAGGTTGATCGTCTGCGACCTGGCTGACGAGCGCATCTGCGGGGACGTCGGGCATTTCCCCTCCTGCAGGTATTCGTCTTCACGCGAGATTGGATGGACATTGACGGAGGTGGGACTGCGGGGCCAGGGTCTCGCTACAGAAGCGGCATCCCTTCTGGTCGACTACCTGTTTGACAATTGGCAGATCAACCGGTTGCAGTGCGCCATGTCTGTGTACAACCACGCTTCCCGGCGCGTCGCGGAAAAGTGCGGCTTCACGCACGAAGGCGTGATGAGGGGGTTTGCGTTCGTGGGCGGGAAGTACGTCGACTGCCATCTCCTGTCCCTGCTCCGCTCGGAATGGGTCGAGGCGAAAGAGCCCGAGCCACGCAAATGATCGAGCCGCTTAGCTCGACGCTCTGTAGCTGAACCGTCAACGATGGGCAGTCACGGCCGCATGCGCTCGCGGGCGAGCAAGCGCACCTGCAAGTCCTGCGCGTCCTCGGCGCGCGCTAAGTATTCCTCGACAGCGCTGGCAGCGCGGTATCCAGTGAGCCAAGCCGAAATGGCATGCACCAGCAGCGCAGCTGTGCGCCGCGCGGCACTGGCGTGCAAGCAGCGAAGGCAGCGCAGCGACGGCCTGCCGTATGGGGCCGGACGGCGGACGAAGGCGGTGGAGGTTGGGGTCGAGTTCATGCGTATCTTTCTCCGGTGTGGTCGGACGGGATAGCCGCGCTGGCGCCAGCGTCGGTTTCACGCCGGCAGCCCGACAGCGCCGTGCGACGGGAAACGCGCCCGCGGGCTGCAGCGGTGCCCCGCGTCGACCGGGCGGTGGCCGTCTCACTTGCGGCGCGTGTGCGTGCCTCAGCACCGGCTGCACCCCACTCCGACGGGGCGATTCGACCGCAACGACGCCAGCAGCCACTCGCCAACCGCTCGGTCGCCAGGTTCGACCGCTGCCGGATGCCAGCGCGCGGCTCGTCGCCTGAGGCTGTCGAGCCAGCGGGCGGGCGCGCACAGTGGCCTCACCCCGCAGCCCAGCGGCTTGCGGGCCGGCCCCCTCAACTCCACAGCTCAGGAACCCCACCATGAACCGCCGACTCGTCAACCTGCTCTCGCTCGCAACGCTTGCCGTCACCGCGGGCTGCATGTCCGCGCCCAAGGACCTCGACCTGTCGCTGACGCGCACCAGCGTCGACAAGAAGTACGTCGTGACCCTGCAGCCCCCCGCCGTACCGCCCGCCATTAACCAGCTGCATGCGTGGCAGGTCAGCGTGGCCACCCCGGCCGGCTTGCCGGTGGCGCAGGCCCGCATCCAGGTAGACGGGGGCATGCCGCAGCACGGCCATGGCCTGCCGACGCGCCCCCGCGTAACGCAGGAACTGTCGGCAGGCACGTACCTCATCGAGGGCATGAAGTTCAGCATGACGGGCTGGTGGGAAATCAAGCTGGTCATTGACGGCTCGCAAGGCGCCGACAGGCTGACGTTCAACACCGTGGTCGCACAGCCGGGCGCCGGCCGCTGAACCATGCCGCCCCTTCCAAGGAGACCGTGATGAGCCGACCTGCTTCGATGATCTGGCTGCTGGGTGGCGTCGTCGCCGCCAGCGCGGCGGTGGTGGTGACGCTAGCCAGGGCCGATGCCGCCGAGCCGCTGCGCGCCGCCTTCGGCTGGAGCGTCGAGGAGCTGGACGTGCTCGCGTCGCTCAGCCTGAACCGCCTCCCGCCGCAACCGGCCGACCCGTCCAATGCGGTGGAGCGCCTGCCCGCCGCCGTGGCGCTTGGGCAGCGGCTGTTCAACGACCCGCGG
>Ga0307515_10010521_pt1 | contig 17722 bp, 10 predicted proteins | sample 17_EM_MG_FD_194513 | JGI IMG/M metagenome (GOLD analysis project Ga0307515, IMG submission 194513) | Populus trichocarpa ectomycorrhiza microbial communities from riparian zone in the Pacific Northwest, United States - 17_EM | ecosystem: Host-associated > Plants > Roots > Unclassified | place... | reverse complement strand
TATAAATATAAATATCACTGTTATAAAACATGATTGGCTTGCAGGTATCATATTATAAATATAAATATCACTGTTATAAAACATGATTGGCTTGCAGGTATCATATTATAAATATAAATATCATTGTTGTAACACATGATTGGCTATCTGGAAGGGTCAGCTCAACACCTAAACCGGTCTGCATAGTGTGTTTTTTCTTTCTTAAAAAATTAGTGTAGTGAATTTAAAATTCACTCATATTGTTTACATTCACGTGTATAATAATTTTTTTTTTGAAAAACTAATTTAGAATGAATTAAATTTACTCGCACTGTAATCTCAATTTTATTCCTGATATTATTTTATCTAATTTTATTGCACGCTCAAAAAATCATGTAAATTGTAGTTCTTGTCGGATGAATTTTGTACGTAATGAAATTGTAGATAGTTTAATGGAACAATAAAAAATATTTTATATAAAGTATTATTTATTTCATTATGTAATAGTAGTAGTTAAATCTATAATATTTAAATTTAAAACCATTCATATTAATATATATATATATCTATTTTAAATCTATAATATATCTATAAAATAATTATTTAAATATATATTTTATAGTTATTTTATAACCTCAATTTAAAAAGTATTTTTAACCAAACACATTAAACTATTTTTTGTTCAATCTCAATTTTAATCACAGTTTTAACCAAACATATATAAATATCAAACCAGCCTCAACTAAAAGTACTTTTTATAAAACAATTTTTTTCAAATCACAACCACAAAAACTACCATAATATCAAATACACTATAAAAACACAAAAAGAGGTTTCGATACCGAGTTAAAGTTAGATGAGGAATATAATTGTATGGATAATAATGAATGATTATTAGAATAATAGCCTACTATATGTTTAGAGTTGTGTATAATAATAATAATAATAATAATAATAGAATACACTAAACATGATAATTAAAAACATATCCTTTCCATGATAACATCTCACCCACATAACTAAGTTTCAGTCATTGGAGAATCGTCAGTCAATTTCACCGTCCACATTTATGATGGAATCTATTGCTTCTCCTTTAACAGGGTCGTGCTTCAGTAAAAAAAAATGGTCTACAATTGAAGGTTTTTATATATCAATAAAAATGGTCTACAATTCAAGGTTTTTATATGAATTACCCGAAATCCATAATGTTATACAAAAACAGCAAAAAAAGAAAAAAAACAAATCTGGTGCCAAAGAACTAAAAATAGCTTTGATATATGCGTTCAGTACCATGTCCCGACACAGCATTTGCTGACTTTCCTTGTCTCCTCTTCTGTCGTTGCTGCAAATGGGAGGACGGGTTGCTATTGCTGTAGAACTCAATTTGTACAGTTGTCGATTTGTATTTCTTCGTTGGATCGGACAAAATTCTACTCCGATGTCCATAGGAATTGATATCTTCCTAGAAAAATTTATTACACAAAAGGCATTTGTCCAGTGGAAGCGATGACTCGAGGGTCGAAAAGCAGTGTGAAAATCAGGAGATCATGTTGGAGAAAACACGTTTCTCGCCTGTTTAGATTGCGATATATATAAGTTATTTTTAAAATATATTTTTTTAAATTTATTGAAATAATATTTTTTATTTTTTAAATTTATTTTTAATATTAACAATAATAAAAAAAATATAAAAATAAAATTTTTTAAATGCACGAAACCCAACACAAACTCCACCTAGTCTCCACATTCCATACAATACTATATAATTTAGTTGAGTTTTAAATTAAAAAAAATTAATTCGGATGAATTTTTATTACCTATATCAAACCATTTGAATATATATGGAAAATATTGTTTTACCACACTCATTAGCATTGTGGATTACACAATGTTTTTTTTTTTTTGTTTTTTTTTTACCCTTTTTTTTCCATTGATTATTGATTTTTTTATTTAGTCCTTCTATGATATGTTTATGGAGGTTTAAAGTTAATAATTTATTTTAATTTGTCTTTTATATGGTAATTCTAGTATCAAAAAATATCCCAGTATCGGGTTAATATCAGAAAAATATCAAAGCATTATGGTGTGATCTATTTTTTTTAATTAGTTAAATAAAAAATGATTTAAAAAAACTAGGTTAATAAACTTTGTGGAGTCAATGACCCGGTTTGCGGGTTTAGCAGGGTATTTTTTTCTAATTGAACTCGATTATGTGATTATCTATTTTTCTTTTTATCATATAGTTAAAAAAATAATTTTAAAAAAACATGTTATTAAATTTTAAAAAGTCCATAGGTCTGTTGACGGGTATGATGAGTTTAACCCTTTTTTATTTTTTATTTTTTTCAATTTTATCCTTTGATATTTGACTGATTGAGAGTTGAGTTTTATAATTTATTTCATTTTGCTTTCTATAAGATTATCATAGTCTTGAAAAAAAAGAATTTCGGTATTGGTTTGACGCTTGATTTTGCGATTGTCCACTTTTGTTATCATATAGTTAAATAAACAATAATTTAGAAAAAAAAAACAAGTTCTTAATCTCAATGGAGTTCATTACCCCGTTTGCAAGTTTGATGTGTTGACCCGGGTTATCTAATTCACCGGTTTGATGGGTTTACCCATCAAACCTAATATGTTTTTTTTTTTAATTTTTGGTCCTTTAATTTTTCTAATTATTTTTTTTTTTACTTTTATTCAATATTGGATTGGTTGAGAAATGAAATTTATGGTTTATTTTGTTTAACTTCTATAGAATTATCACGATCTCAAATAAATATTTTTTTAAGGTTGATACTTAATTTTAAAAACATATAATGTTATAATAAAATTTAAAAAATAATAATTTTAAAAAACAACAGAGTTATTTAAAATATTAAAATCCATAACCTATGTCGCAGGGAGACCAAAGTCAATCCAATCTGGCATTATCTTAATATGAAAAATTGTTGTCTTGAAGTTTTTTTTTTTAAATTATATCATATTTTTACCGGTCATCCAAGTTGTCTTTGAATCTATTAAATTGAATAATTCACTTTCGGACCAGCTCTCACATGGTTTAATTCGAAACTCGAGCTAGGCAAGGAGTCGGGTTAACAGATTTCAAGATCAAATTGCTTAATTAGATTTAATGATACTGCCAAAAAAATATCCATACTCTTAATATTTTTTTAAGTTTAGAAAAAGAACAATTCAACCTGCAGCAAAGCCCAAACGAATATGATAGTATAAAACTAAAAGAGAAAACAAATTCATTATGCATGCTGACACATTTTATTATTCACTATGATAACATAATTACCCTTTTGCCCTTCAAAAAAATAAATGGTCTTGATTTTAAGGGTATTTTAATATTTTTAAATGACCATTTAGTCATTAAAGGATTGACCATGAGTATATGTGTCTTTTATAATTTTAAATATAGTAAAATAATTCAATTACCCTTTAAGTTAAAGTTTTTGAAAGTGGCAAACAAGGCTATTTTTATCTTTTATAAACATGGTAAAATGACAACTTTTCCCTTGAAATAAAAAAAATACGACTAGAGGCCTTCTGGTCTTTAACAATAGTTTTTTTTTGTTATTACTAATTATATGAAGGATAATTTAATCTTTTCTATAGATTAAATATTATTTTAATAAAAATATTATTGGCGCGCAGGAGGTGTTCATGAACTTCAAGCAACGTGTGTGGTTCTTTCTGGAGACCAAAAATGTTTGTTCATTGTGTCGTTGAAATTGCCTCCGTATCCTTTTTTTATTGGTACAATGCATGTCGATGGTAGTGAGACGGTTTGTTGTTGGTGAAGTTTTTTTTTTTTTTCTTTCTCTCTTAAAAATTATAATTTGATACTCTTTGTTGTTGGTCTTTTAATTTCATTCCTTATTTTTTTTATTTTTTATTTTTATTTTTGATTATTTTATGAGAGTTTTATTTATTTTAATTTCATTTTAAATCTCAATTTATTATATATTATTTTTTTAATTGGATTATTAAGATATTATGTTTGGATCGGGCCCATTTTCAATCCTTTTGTTCCTTTTTTTCATATATAAAAAAAACTTATTCGCTGGGCACCATTTTTAATCTAGGCCCAACTCAGCAATTTTTGGGTGGATGCATGCCCACAAATCCACCAATAATATTCAATAGAAATTGATTCCTAATTCTTAAATTCTTTTTAATTCATTACAATTTTTTCCCTTAATGTTTATTTAAAATATCGTTGACTAGCGAAAATAAAAAACGGAGATATAAATAATATATTTTCTTATTATTTTTATTTTGAAAAATTATAAATTTAATTTAAAAATATATTAATTTTATAATTTTTTCTCTTTTACTCTAACCAATCACTTCTATATTTATCTCTTTTTGTTATAAAACATTAATAAATAGAACTAAATAAATAAATAAATTATTTAATCTGCCATTTTTGTCAAAAAAAAAAAATAAAAAAATTTCTCCACTGGATAACATAAAGCTACAGTTTAAGTTATACTCGACGCGGCAAGTTCCCATTGGCTAAAGAAACTCAACCCACAAAATCAACTGTTTCATCTACCAGTCTTCTTCTAAAGAGAAAAACTGAGTTAATCACCGAGTTAATCACCCAGTCATGACCCAACAAGACACTCTCTTTTCTCTTCTCACTCCTCTAAAAGCATTCCATTGCAACACCAACAGAGACCCACAAAACCATCTCGCTCGATACACCTCCCCTGACTCAGTCCCAACTCAGTTGCCATGCTTAAAAATGGCAAGCTCAAGCTCCCTGACAAGCTCGGTGGTTTGGTCTCTGGTTTTGATGACAAAGAAATGAAAAATGGAGGGTCCGACCCGGTTCTCGAGTCCGGCGAGGAGCTTGAGATCATGGAGCCTAATGGGATTGAGTTAGGCCACAAAGAAAATGCGTATGAATTTGATGATTTGGTTAATGATACAGATGTGGATAACGAAGATGCTTTTAGGACCCGAAAGAGACCCGATAAAGATGGGTCGGGTCAGGTTTCGGTTATGGAGGTCATTGCAGCTGATGAGAAAAGGTCTGATGTTGAATATGAGGTCAGAATGTGAAATGTTCTTTTCTTGTTTTTCTTCTTCTTGTAGTTTATAATGTGGGTTTTAGGGTTGAAGTTGAATTTTTGGGAGAATTCTTTAGGGTCGTAGCAAAAGGTTTATGGTCAGGGGTAGGCTTCTGGGGAGTGTTTGGTGCTGAGAAAATGATAGGAAAAGGAAAGAAATGTATGTGTGGTTTGTGATTTTCACTTATGTTTGATTTATAAAAATTCATATTTTTATTTTGACAAGAATATCTTATTAGGGTTTTGTTGTTTCAGCCATCTTTTATTTTAGGCCAACCTACATTTGTTTTCTTGCTTGTTAATGGATTATTCATCTTTCCATTTTGTTTTGTGGCTAGCTCTCTCAAAAGGAGATAAATTTGGAAAAGCTAAGGAGGATTGCTAGTATGGGGCTTCCTGATGGAGGAGGATTGAGGGCAACAGCTTGGAAGGTACATAGCTTTTATTGGTGGATTATTTTGTTTGCACTGTTGGTTAGTGAATTTTATTATTATTTGATATGGATTCTATGCCAGCTTTCGGAGTAGTTCTGTAAGTTTGCAGTGATAATAATGTCACTTTTATCATACTGAAATGCACCAATTGCCTACAGAATTGAATAAGTTCTGAAGATTTTCCTCCGTTAATTCAGAAGTTCTCGCAGAAATTTGTCACTAAAACCATGATTGTTGCCTGTTATGGAGGGAGTGACGGTATAGTTTGGTAAATTATGGGAAACAATAGAAATAGCTACGACAGAGTAGAGTTTGGTTTGGTAATATGGTGGGGAAATGTATTAGTTTGATGAATTATGTGAAGCAATAGACACAATTATGACAGGGTAGAATTTGGTTTGGTAACATGGTAGGGAAAGCTTGTCTTGTTTGCAGCTCCATTTTCCTTGTAGAAACTAAATTTATCCCATTACTCTTCTCACCTGTGTGCTAGTGAACCGTAGAATACTGAGCGGTTGGCTTCAACACTTTCTTATTATCAAGAAACAATAGAATTTCTCTTTGGTTGTTAACCTAAAAAACACTCTACCTGAGAGCAAGGGATTGAAGAATTTTCGAGAAAGTAAGGAAGGGGTTGAGGATGATCTAAAGGCAATAACAATGAGGCTTTCAAATCTCTAATATACCCAGCTGCTTCCTTCCAGCTTAAGCAAGATCGAATTGGTTATAGAACACACTAAAGTTCAGATGCACAAAGTAAGAACAATTAATGCATTACTCACACTTTATTCCTGAAATCTCAGCTACAAAAGGTACTTTTTAGCACTGTTCATAAATCAATAAACTTACAGAAAGAAGCACTAACCTAATAGGAGTTTCAGGGCTTAAAAGGTCCTGATCAATAGCAAAAACAGTGAACTGATATGATTCCTTCCACATCTTCTCCTCAAGCAAGTTCATTTTGGTGGTCCGCTTCTATCAGGAGTAACGTCTCATTTGGTATTCTTGACAATATATGTCATGTTCATGATTCGGAATGCTGGAGATCAGAGAGCGTTATCACCTTGCCTCAACAGTTATGTATACTGCTAATGCTGTCTGGATGAGAATATATTATTCTAACAACTAAACTTAGAAGAATAAAGTTACTGGGTTGTTATGAAATAATAGGACTACATGTTAAAGTTAATTGAATTATCTATAGTCTACAAATCATAGTCAAATTGAATCGCTTGCATATAAAAATGACAGCTTTAATCATTTAATATTTCTTTTTAAGTGAATATGACTCTTGAACATCCTTAAATCTTAATTTCTGGCAGCTACTCTTGGGTTATTTATCTCCTTCTCATGATTTGTGGGAAAAGGAGTTAACCGAGAATAGACAAAAATATGCTATGCTAAAAGAGGAGCTTCTACTGAGTCCTGTAAGTTTCTGACTGCTCTACCTTCACATCTTAACTTAGTTTCTTAATTTAGTAATAACTGGTTTCAATGTTCTAATCAAAATATTGAATCTAGACAGTCAGAGTACACCAGGGTAAAAGAAGATGCTATGATTTCTGCTGAGCTGAGTGGCGAACATGATGATGCCGGACCACTTAAGCGACAAGGAATTTCTCATGGAGATCACCCCCTGAGTATTGTTAAGGCTAGTGCTTGGCATCACTACTTCAAGGTAAATTCTCCACCATTCTAAGGTGCCTGGAAATCCTTGTGCTAAGTTATAGCTGATGAGCAACACTGCATTTATAGCATACAGAGATTGCAGAACAGATTGATCGTGATTTGCTGCGCACACATCCAGATATGAAATTCTTCTCAGGGGAGTCCTCATTCAGTAAGAAAAATAGGGTATTTCTTGCCCCCCAATCCACTCTTCTGCTCTTTCATTTCTATTCCTTTTGGTTGTTGAATCTTTGTTGATGCTATAGTGCACGCCATAGTCCTTGTTCTCCTTGATGAAAACCTCTTTTCACTCAAATCCGCAGCCACTTGATGAAATTCATCTTTTGACAAGTTGCATAAAACAACAAATTGTATTCATTGCAGCTGTAGCAGTTGTAGTTTAATAGTAAACGAGAATGGATTCTCTCTTGACAGAATCCTATGATATATTTTCCGTCTGCAGGAAGCAATGAGGAAAATTCTTCTTCTATTTGCAAAACTAAATCCTGCCATTCGTTATGTTCAAGGCATGAATGAGGTCTTGGCGCCAATATTCTATGTATTTAGCACCGACACTGATGAACAGAATGCTGTAAGAAATAAAGTCTGCTTTTGGTTCTTGCTTTAGATCTTTGTATTTCTTGTTGATAATATGATCCTGAAATCATGAAGACACAATGTCATTCAACTGAATCCTTTCCTCACTAGAATCCTTTCTACCATTTAGTTTTTCATCTTTTGTTTATTTACTATTTTGGCACGTTAATAAAACTTCTAGAGATGTTGTCGTCTCATAAGAAATTCATATGTTTTTTAATGGATAGTACGGGTGGTTGAAATTTAAACTATTAGGTACAACAATTCATTCATAGAACATGGGACACAAGCTTCATAACACTCATCAGCTCACACCTCCATATTTGCCAGCCAGTTGGATAATAAATGTGAATTGAAAGATTCCTGTAAAGGTGAAACTTGTGTAGTTGAGAAGTTCAGACAGTCCTAAACAGAAGGCAATTCTTTTCACAACCTTAGTCTATTATGCAGGTAAATGCAGAAGCAGATAGTTTTTCTTGTTTTGTTCGATTGCTGAGCGACTCAGTGGATCACTTCTGCCAACAGTTGGATAATAGTCCAGTTGGCATCCTCTCCACTCTTTCCCGCTTGGCAGAATTATTGAAAGAAAATGATGAGGAATTGTGGAAGCATCTTGAATTCACAACCAAGGTAAATATTTTCTTACTAAATGTGATTGTGATAGATGCACGTTTAATTCTTAATTGTTGGATAAATTAAATAAACTTTCCATAGTTCTGAGTGCCTTGGGCCAACCATGTTAGTACCTTTTCTTCTGTTTAGCTGGGAACTATGCTAAAAGGCCATTTGAGATTCTGTTCATCATATTTGAATCAAGTGACGTGAATCTTGGAAGCTTACGCCATCTGTTCAAATGAGCAGGTTAAGCCACAATTTTATGCATTCAGGTGGATCACTTTGCTACTCACTCAAGAATTCAACTTCCAATCCATTTTAAGAATCTGGGATTCTCTTTTGAGTAATCCTTTCGGGATTCAGGTACCTCAATCCCTCTCAATCTCTCTTCAGACTAGCTAACGATAACTAAGCACTTTCACTCCTTTCCAATATCTTGTGGTGACTTAAACAAATGTTCCTCACGGGATGCAAAATCAAATCTGTGCAGGATATGCTATTGCGGATCTGTTGTGCTATGCTATTATGCATGAAAAGCAGGCTATTGAGTGGTGATTTTGCAGCTAACTTGAGGCTTTTACAGCACTATCCTGACATCAACATTGAACACCTTCTCCGGGTAGCTCAGGATTTAAGTGCAGATACTTCATCCTACAGTTTGTCTTTGTAAATTGAACTTGTTATGGTTCTTTGTATACAACTGTTTTGCATAACAAGTGCTGTATTTGACCAAACAAGATATTGAGGTATTGCTGCGAGTTTCTTTCTTGAAGTTTTTGCCTTCCATCCTTTTCAGCTGAAATAAGCATCAACTATCTCTAGTCTTTAAAGATTAAGCTGTCACACCATCAAAAAAAAAAAAAAAATCCAGCAGAAATCAAGATATGACTATTTATTTTGTGCGAGAGCCCAACTTTAAAGACTAGAAAATTAGATATTTGATGCTTATCTAATTTTTAAGCTGTCACACAACAAAATTAAAAGGCTCAGATTAATTACTATAACTGGCCACTTTGATCATAGATGGATTAAGATCTTAAATAAAGACCACAAAACTTGACAGAGATTATAGGAACTCGGAGGCTGGCGAAGTGTTTTTCCCCCCATTCCTTCTCTTCTGCAGTTAATGATATAAAGTAAAAACAATCACTGTAATAGCAAACATCAAATCTAATTTTGGATGCTATTCATGGTACAAGCTCTCAATAGGAAGCGACTGGTGCTGAACGTGTCCTAATGGACACGCTTGGGGACCTCTACTTCTGCAAGACATCGTTAGACCATGACTAGCCAGTCCACTTGCACGCACATCCCATTACTTAGGATCACCTGCAACAGGAACATTCAGTGCTTACTGTAAGCAGGAGATTGTTAGACCATGACTTGCCATGCCAGTTGTGTCCCTGTCCCATATTTAATTGGAACTACCTGTAATAGGTATTGGGTAGGATCAGTTTCTTGTCTTAATTCGTTCGTAGCAACTTACTGCCCAGGCCGAGCTAAACACAATCCATTTCACGTGGTGGTAATTTTCATTTTCTTATCAGGATTCAGAATGAAGACTGGTCTTTAAGCAGTCTGACTTTTTGGTTGGTCCATATATAATAAAACCTTTGAACATGCCTTTTCATATTTTATAAGTCTACACAGCCCCGTCCCTGTCATATCTATGAACATAGTTGTCAGATCGGTATCAGAGATTGATGTAGAAAACCTTGGTGGGCAACTTGTAAGTCATTAGATTAACTTATGAATCACCAAGTCAATTCTGACCAATCATTTTTCTTATAATGGAATTTCTAATTTTTTTTTATAAATCTCTTGGAGTTAGATCTAGTCCAAGTTTAGCTAAGTCAACTAAGTTATTAGAAACTTGCTACGTCAACTAGGTTTTACAGGGTTAATTTTCTTTTTAGGTTCAATTTGACACCTAATCTGGATCATTTCGAGTCATGAATTTCTTAAATCAATCTTCGAGATAGACTGGGTTTAATGACGGCTTAAGAATGAGCATGTGTTCAGTAATCCCATTTGTTGGGTGTTTTAGAAGAAAAGACAATATCTATAGAAGCTTAAAAAAAGTGCAAGGTGTCTATTAAAAGTATTCAGTCTAGAGGAAGCCAGCTGGTTTGAGAAACTTCGTTGTTAGCTTCTACTCTGGGAATTGACTTTTGTCAATAGCATTTAATTGAAGAAGTAAATGAGGCAAAATTATGTATCGCAGAAAACATATCACACAGAGAAAACGTAACCCTGTTATGGTGAAGAAATTTGCAGAAAGCAAAAATGGATAGGGGATTCCCTTGTGCCTAACAGATTATAAAACAATTACAAAGCAATAACAAATGCAATGTATCTTCTTTTTGGAGTTCAATTTCCCTTTCTGAGTCCTAATCTTAGCATGATCAGCCTATATAATTAAACTAGAATTTTTCATGCATCAACAACCAGTCAATTACTTGTGGTTTAGGTAAGGTTTCTTTGTAATATTTCATGCCTGTACAACTTGTTTAGTTGGTGCCAGCATCAGCAAAATTAAATTAAGATCAACTTTCTGCATGAGTTTGCTAATGTCCTTCCTGCTACCTGCTGAAGCATTGTTGCCACTATTTTTTATTGCTTCAACTTTGGTTTAAAGAATTTGCACTGCTTATCTTCACGTTAAGAACAACAACAGTAAACAATTCATTGTTCTTCTCATAATTTAGCTTCTCTTGGTCCTGGTCTTCTGCGTTATCTATGAGTATTGGTGCCTTGTCAGGCATCATTCATACTTGTTCAAGATCTTCCACTTTACGTTACCAGAACAATGGAGCCTGTTCTGCTACATGGAACCCTTCACGTGACTATCTACGAGGCTTGTAGGGTTTTTGGTTCAGGGTGCAGCAAGTTTTGTTGCAAGGTAAGTTCCTAATCTTCTGAGATTTGTAATGATATTTTTCATTAGGTAGCAGCAAGTCTTGATGGAAGGTGTGTTCTCCATCTTGTGAAATGATATTTTACTGTTTTATATCTTAAATTAACCATGCTAAACAACCTTGTATAGTTGTATATATCTTCTTCCTGTTTTTACATATGAACTTCTTGCTGATTTAATGGCTAAGGAACACAAATTCTGAACTTATTTTATGGTGACAAATTAAGCATCTTCTCATTTTTTTTTAGGTGTATGATTTTCTAGAATCTATTTCCATGATGATTTTTAATATGTTGGAAAGGGAATTTTTCAATATTTTGTGAATTACCTGGTGTGTTCTGTATTAGAAAACTATTTTCCTTTTCTTTTCCAGTTTTTTTTTTCAATGGAAAATCGGGAAGCTTGTTCCTTTGATGGAAAGGAAGATGAATTGTTCCAAAAAAAGAAGGAAATATATCAAGATTAAAATTATTTTTATAAGAAAATCAAAATCATAATTTGTATTAGTCATCTTAATATTTTGTATTTGTAATAATCTAATTATAAAATACAAAATATTATTACATTCAAATTAAAAATTATCATGAAAAAGTTATATTGTTAACTCAAAAAAATCTTTATATTAGAATTATAATAAAAATTAAATACATGATAGTAACTAAATATGAAAATATTGTATTGTACATGTCTTTTTTTTTCATTTAAAAAATAGTGGAAAACTTGTAAAGAAAGGCTTTGGAAAACTTCTAAAATATGTTTTGTATAAATTTCAAAAACTGAAAAACTAGTTTTTCAATTTTTTGGATCAAGAAATATTATATTTGAACAGGAAGTTTCAGCTTTCCTTGACTCTAGTTTTCCAAAAAATAGGAGTATCACTTTATTTCTCTAATAGTTCCTGATAATTTTTTTCTGTTCTCATCTCAACATGTGATTCTTTTTTCTACCGATTTAATTCGAAACCAGAGTTCATAAAATGTAAATGATGTTTCCTGCAGATATTGGAAAACATTGATAAGACTGTTGGATTTGGAAAAGGCTTCTGTAAACTATATGCTGGAATTTATTTAGAAGAGACTAGAGTTGGCAGAACTAGATTGTTAGAACACCCTCACTCCGATCCGCAATGGTTTGAGTCTTTCCACATTTACTGTGCTCATATAGCATCTAATGTTATATTCTCCGTCAAAGAAGATAATCCTATTGAGGCAGTTGTGATAGGGAAAGCTTATTTGCCTGTCGCTGAACTCCTAGATGGAAAAGAAGTAGAGAAATGGCTTAACATTCTGCATAAAAACCATAGACCCCTGCATAAAGGTTCAAAGATTCATGTAAAAGTGCAGTTCTTTGATGCCACTAAACGGCATTATTGGTCTAGAGGGATTGGAAGTCCTAAATTTCCAGGTGTCCCATACACATTCTTTAGTCAAAGAAGTGGTTGCAGAGTCACTCTTTACCAAGATGCTCATGTTCCTGATAAATTTGTTCCGAAAATCCCTCTAGCTGGGGGCAAGCGTCATGAACAACACCGTTGCTGGGAAGACATCTTCGATGCCATTTTCAATGCAAAGCATCTTATTTACATCACAGGGTGGTCTGTATTTACTAAAATCACTTTGGTAAGGGACCCAACGAGGCAAAAACCAGGAGGAGACATGATCCTAGGTGAGCTACTGAAGAAAAAGGCCAACGAAGGTGTTAGGGTCTTGATGCTCGTTTGGGATGACAGAACTTCAGTGAAGTTGCTTAAGAAGGATGGATTGATGGCTACACATGATGAGGATACAGGGAGTTATTTCCATAACACAAAAGTCCATTGTGTTTTGTGCCCTCGTAACCCTGATAATGGACAGAGCATTATACAAGGCATAGAGATTTCTACAATGTTCACTCATCACCAGAAGACTCTGGTGGTGGATAGTGAATTGCCTGGTGGAGAACTACCAAAGAGGAGGATCGTGAGTTTCATTGGTGGTATTGACCTTTGTGACGGGAGATATGACACTCCATCTCATCCGATTTTCAGGACTTTGGATACAGTACACCACAACGATTTTCGCCAGCCTAATTTCACAGGTGCCTCAATTCATAAAGGAGGACCAAGGGAGCCTTGGCATGACGTTCATTGTCGGTTAGAAGGATCCATTGCTTGGGATGTCTTGGTCAATTTTGAACAGAGATGGAGAAAGCAAGGTAAGGAGGACTTGCTTCTTCAACCAAGAGAACTTGACTGCATTCTTACACCTCCATCTCCTGTTATGCTCCCCGAAGACCATGAAACATGGAATGTTCAACTGTTTCGGTCTATCGATGGTGGAGCTGCTTTTGGCTTCCCTGAAGCTCCTGAAGATGCAGCCAGAGTCGGACTCGTCTGTGGGAAGGATAATGTCATTGATAGAAGCATTCAGGATGCTTATATCAATGCCATTCGGCGGGCAAAAAATTTCATTTACATTGAAAACCAGTACTTCCTTGGAAGCTCATTTTCCTGGAAATCAAATGACGTAAAGGTTGAGGAGGTTGGTGCTTTGCATCTTATCCCGAAAGAACTTTCATTAAAGATTGTTAGCAAAATTAAAGCTGGAGAGAGATTTTCTGTCTACGTTGTCATTCCAATGTGGCCAGAGGGCATTCCAGAAAGTGGTTCCGTTCAAGCAATATTGAACTGGCAAAAGAGGACGATGGAGATGATGTATAGCGATATAGCTGAAGCTCTCCAGGACAAGGGGGTTGAGGCAAATCCAAAGGACTACTTAACATTCTTTTGCCTTGGCAAACACGAGAGAGAGATGCCCGGAGAATATGTTCCTTCAGAGAGACCTGAACACAATTCAGATTACAGCAGAGCTCAGAAAGCTAGGCGGTTCATGATCTATATTCATGCCAAGATGATGATCGGTGAGCTTTTCAATACCTGAAATCTCCTTTTCTTGGAAACTTCTATCAATACCTGAAAACATTCTCATGTTTTCCAGAACTTAACTCGTACAGGTCCTTTGAATTCCAGGAATAGTTTACTTTTAGGTCATAACAACATGCCAAAGTCGAATATTCTTACATTTTGCAGTTGATGATGAATACATAATCACTGGATCTGCCAACATTAATCAACGATCAATGGATGGAGGGAGAGATACAGAGATAGCAATGGGAGCCTACCAACCATATCACTTAGCCACCAACCAGCCTGCCAGGGGCCAGATTCATGGCTTCAGGATGTCATTATGGTATGAACACCTAGGCCAGCTTGATGACACTTTTTGCCATCCTGAGAGCCTGGAATGTGTCCGAAAGGTGAATCACATTGCTGAAAAGAATTGGCACCTCTATTCATCCGAGGTATTGGACGACGATTTACCAGGCCATTTGCTTGCTTATCCCATTGGAGTCACCAGTAATGGAGAGCTCACAGAGCTTCAAGGGACAGAATTTTTCCCTGGCACCAAGGCTCGTGTTTTCGGGTCAAAATCTGAGCTGCTCCCTTCAATCCTCACAACTTAGATATTCTCTCTAATTCATGACCTTGTATCTAGTCAGCAGTTGCCTGTACATATTTAAAATTGAAAATCCTGTGTATTGATGTTGTATCAGAAATCTTTTCCATTTGTTCTTCCAAGAGAGTAACATGAATAGTTTGTTTTAGCGTTATTTTCAAATTATTTTACGTTTCAAAAAGCATAAATTTGTTTTTTAGATATTTTTAGATGGTTTTGATATATTAGTATAAAAAATAATAATAAAAATATTATTTTAATCCAACTAAAATTCGAAAACGCTTTCCATTGCAATATCTAAGCACACAGACCGCTAGATATAAAACCTTATTCCTGATAAGTTATAAAACCAAAATGTCGTCTCAGACGTTTTGTTTTGTAGTGTATATTAATAGAAAAATAATAAGAAATCAATCAAGAAATCCTAGTTGATAATTTGAGATGTCGGCCGTGTGTTTAGTTAGATTCATAGACATAATCAATTGGTGGAAAAACAAGTCTTTCTCAGCACACTTGATGAAGACTAGTGCTCTAGGCTTGGAAATTCCCATCATCAGCAAGATTTTCCGAGCAACATATTAGGTGGGAAGGTAAAAAATCGTGTGGAAAACTGTCGGCAATTTTGTCATTCAATCCTATTTTCCTAGTGGACCTCTCTTTCAATCTCAAAGGTCTAATCCTCGCAATAATGATGCCACAGGAATTATGTGCTCTGTGCTACGCTTGTTTTTGTATTTAAAATTGTATGTGGGTATATTTTGAAAGGTATATTTAGTTTAAAATGATATCAATTTATATTTTATTGTGTTTTATAATGATTTTAATATCTTGGGATCAAAAATAAATAAATAAAATTATTTAGATATATTTTCAAATAAAAACCATTATTAAAAAACATCATACTTCATGATATCAACCATGAACACGATCATCTTCATTCATACAATATGTGGCTTTGAGTGGATGAAAGATCACATTCTATCTTCATTTAACAGATTTTCGTTATATTTGTGCCATTATCATGATTGTTCTTTCAAGGAGAAGAAAAGAATCAATCAGAGTGCTGTTGAAGCACTGTAGATCCACTTTAGTATATGCCTTTTCCAATACGAGTATTTCCTTTTCTTGGTAAGATTTTCTATCATGGGGTCTTGTTTTTATCACACTGTTAGGGTTACTGCTGAGTTCCTAATCACGTGCTTTTCTCTTGGATTCTTCTCTTTCCATGGCTTACGAGTTCCGGTTCATCGAGTTCGGAACCATGATAATGGTTTTTGATGGATACCGACTCAAACCGATATAAATTTAGAGTTTTTCAATTTAAATCCGAATCAAACCTAATCCCATTTCTTCTTTGTATGTATACAATGAGTATATAAAATCCGATTAATAAAATTTAAATATCTAAGTTTTTATATTCTATGAGTGATATATATGATATAAATATAGTAAAGATTCGACTCATGAATGCTATTCTAATTCATATTCTTGTTTATTCTTTCTCAATATTGTAAATTCATCTAATAAATACATTTCAAGGTTCGAGATCCCTCTAGAAATAAAAGGTGTAAAATATTATTGGAATCTGAATGTGTGACCGAGCTTTTTTAATAAATTAATTCATTTTATTGTTTGAACCAACATCTTTTCTTTATTAGTTTATTGTAATGTGAAAAGCAAACTCTAATCCCATTTGCTCCAGAGTCATTGTCAACCTGATGAGCTAGGCATCTAAGAGAGAAACAAACCCCCCTCTTCTGGCATGGGATGATGCTCTGATACATCATGGATGACAGAGGCTGCCTTGCATTTAACCAGAAGAACATTGAAGCCAGTTGATCATGACTGCAGGAGGCACCGCCAGCAATCGCTTTCTTTAAAGCGTGAAAACACTCTCTTTGCTTCAGTTGTGTTTGAATTAGCCTTCTGTCTTTACCATAATAGTTATATTAATCTTCCATCATAATGGAAATCAAGCTCGATTGGCTCCTCCTCCTCCTCCTCCTCCTAATTGACAGAAACAAAATGGTGTTTGAAAACAATTGGATATTGGGGGCCAAAGAGAAATTCCTTGCGTTTAAAAGGGGCCATCTTGAACAAAAATGTAATTTTTTTTAAAATCCTTTGGCATTAAAAGAAAAATAACAAGAGGTTTGTGTTTCTGAGAGAGAGATAGAGAGAGATGTGACTCCAATGTAACTCAATCCTCAAGGAAAAAAAAATAAACCTCTAATTAGAATTGGGACAATATGTAGTATTTAAGAATTATTATGTTGGTAAATTTACAAAAATTAGGGAGCAAAATAAAAAAAAAAAATTATCCCCAACTTATGGATAAGATTATTAAACATATGATTCGTGAATTGAAATTAAACATTTTAATTCATGTTATTTTGTTCCTAGTTTTCTTAAGTTAAAACAATAATGTTTTAAAATAAAAAAGATTAAATCATGTTTTGATAAAGTTATCTGATTTTAATTTAGTTAAATTTTATTTTATTCAGGATGAATTAATTTAGTTCTGAATTGATTTTTTCGAACGAATCTAGCTTAATAATTATTTTTTTAGGATACCATTTTCTTGGCTTTATTCAAAAATGGTGTCGGGAATATGACAAATACAACTCTAGTTATCTACTAATTAAAATGAAAAATTATAAAACACGATTATAATGCTTCATTGTTTTGAACCACAAAAATAGATTATTTTCGAGCTAAAAGTCAAAGAGAAACATAAAACTCCAAGAACAATAAATCTTGTGAAGACAACATAGGATTTCTTGATGAAATCTCACAATCAATTGGAGCATCAGAACTAATTAAGCTCAGTTCAGGGGATAAAAAGCTAATTAAGCTATCTCTAGGTGTCATTAACCACCATTAATTACCGTCTTAACAAACCCACCATTTTTAAACAAATCCCTCGACTTCAAA
>Ga0307515_10010520_pt1 | contig 17723 bp, 8 predicted proteins | sample 17_EM_MG_FD_194513 | JGI IMG/M metagenome (GOLD analysis project Ga0307515, IMG submission 194513) | Populus trichocarpa ectomycorrhiza microbial communities from riparian zone in the Pacific Northwest, United States - 17_EM | ecosystem: Host-associated > Plants > Roots > Unclassified | place... | reverse complement strand
CCCTGATTTTTGCGCCTAACCTAACGTATAAAACTATGAGATAGCCCATTTCCACGTTAAACGCGCCTTATTGTTGACATAACGTCACTATTTTTAGTTAGTAAGTTAAAGCCGACGTCACCCTACTATTTGCCCTATCTTGACGCGTTTCCTAGTATAGTGCCTCCTGTAAAGAAGGCGCTAAAGAAGGCCCCAAAGTAGGCCTTAAAGTTAATGCTAGCAATATTAACGCTATTAGTAGCTCCTTCTGCTAACAGTACTCGCTCTATTAGCAATGCCCGTGTTTATCTACGTACTGCTAGTGTTGCTCTTAAGGCTTCTGCTATAAATAAACGTAGGAAGCCGTCTGCTCCTCCTCCTCTAGGGCCGCCTAAGCCTGGCTAGCGCGCTAAACCAATAAAGGTAACTCGGATAACTTATATAGAGCCGCCTATAGACCGCGGTTAGTGTATACGGTTTTAAGATAAGGAAGTTAAGGAAATTAAGGAGGCTATACCGTATTAGGCGTTAGAGGGCTATAGTTGTCGTAAGCACTATTATAATAAAACTAAGGAGGAGGTTAAGGCGAGGAAGGAGCGTAGGAGGGACGAGCTTTACTCTAAATGGGAGCGCGATATTAAGACACTTAAGGGCCTAAATTTAAAGGTTCCGTTAGATCTTAAGAGGCTTAATTAGGGCCCTTATAGTTTAGATATTATTAATTAGGATAATAAGGACTTTAATATTAAAGATGCGTTAAAAGGGTAGGCAGAAGATCTACGTTAAAGGCGTTAAATTTAAGGTTAAGATTATAGTTAAGGTGTTTGTCTTAAGCGTTAGACTAAGCGGGTAACCGTTAACTATCCTATCTACGGTTAGTTTAGGCTCTATATTAATGGTTTTAAGGTTACTATAGACTATCTAGTTAAGTAGAAACGGCAGTTATACAACCTAAGCCTTATTAAGGACGCTATTATGAGTTAGATTAACCTTTAACTTAGTAGTAAGATCTATACTTAGGTTAGACGTCTTATAGTTATATAGTACGTTTCTAGCCGCGGCGGACGAGCTAACTACTCTATTAACGACTTCTCTATTAAATAGAGCGATTGCCTACTTAAAGTTGTTAATGTCCAGCAGGCGTATAACCTTAATAGTAATATTTAATTGACTTTTAAGGTTAAGATTAACTGTAAGGTATTTACAAAGTCGGGAATAAAGAGGAAGGTTGTTAAGGATGTTAAGAAGTCCGTTAAAATACTATCTTCCCTACTAGTTGTCCTATAGTCTAAGAGTCCTGCTCTTATATTAAGTAAAGGCGCGCCTATAAAATTACGCTTAGAGCTATTACTATAGCAGAATCTAAGCCGTTGAGCAGTATATAAGGATATTGCTAGCTTTTAGGCTCGCCTAGGGAAATAGATTAAGTGTATAGATATAAACTGCGGTAACTATCAGAACTCCTGCTATATATTTAATAGTTAACACTGCACTATTAACGCTGCTTAGCATAAGGCCTAGGCAAACGCTATTACCTCTAGCGACGCTTAGTACAAGGAGCCGCCTATAAAGGTTTTCCGCACTCTTATAGCAGACGGTCCAGTTAGCCGCCTAGGTCGACGATCCTATAAACCCTTAGCTACAGCTAAGCTTCGTACAGCAACTAACCGTATAGCTAAGCTTTAAGAATTGCAGATAGAGGCTTATAGACATTAATTAGAGGATAGAGAGGAAGAGAGGGAGAAGTACTATAAAGAACGACGTAAGGAATAAGAGGAGCGTCGTCGTCTAATCGCTATACAGAAGTAATAGCAGCAGATAACAATGTTTCTATATAGCTTTAATTAGCAGCTACCTACGTATTCTTAATACTACGCCGGCCCTTCCTATATGCGGTATCCGTAGAATTAAGTGCCTTATTATCTGCCACCGCAGCAGCTTTAACTACCTATACCGCCGCCCGCTTAACTGCCTATTTAACCTTAGATCTAAGCTGCTGCTCCTACTATTAGCCCTCTACCGCTACCGCTACCTCCGCCTACTCCTACACATAATATTAACAATTACCTACACTTAAGTCCTATATTAGTCAATAAAGAAGATATAGATACTATTTAGTATCTATTTATCTAGAAGCTAGAAAGGATATATAATGCTATAACGTAAGAGAAACTAAAACAGTTTAGGGATATTATATTAGAACAATAGTAGAGTCTAAATAATCTACGTACTATAAAAAACGAAAACTTACGTAAATTTCGTAGGGCTTTGGAATTAGGTGCTGTTAATAGCTTTATTAATAATATAGCTAGCTAGCTCCGTAAGTATAAAGTGTACTATAGGTAGTAAAAGGCCGCTATAGCGGCGAACGCTCTTACGGACCTAGCAAGAGGCTTTATATATAGGTAAAAGATATATAAGCTAGGTAGAAGGGGAGTGTTTTCTATAGTAATTTAATATTAGATAATTTCCTAATTAGGTAATTAAGTGCCCGTAACGATATTAAAGGCTTTAGTTAACTCCTTTAGCCTTTAAACCTTAACACTATGCTTAAATTGTTCTAATTGACGCCGTAAACACTCTAGTTTAGCCTGTTCTATATGTATTCCTTCTACAGTATATTAAAACTACTACTAGGCAAAGGAATTACACCTACTCTCGCAAATAGCTCGCTTAAGAAACTCACTATAATTATAGTAGAATTCTTAAGTATATAGGTGCCAGCGACAGATTTATACCTTTAAGACGGCCTATATAAGCTTAATTAGATTAAAGTCTAGTAAGTATAGTAGTATATAGTAAAGGATATGGCCCTCCTCTTTAATAGCAGCTGGAATCTATGCGTTAACGTAAACCCTAAGATTATTTATTACAACTACTATAGTCCAATTTAGATATTGCTTATAAAGCGCAGGAAATAGGCAGCCGTATAGCCACCTAATAAAGTTATTAATATTAAAGTAGCCCTTATAGGCTTAATAGCAAACCTAGCCGTTAATTGTTATAGCCGCACAGATACTCTAAGTATTACCTCTTTAAAGATCGCCCTTATAGTACGCCTCCTTACTAACTAGAGCTCGCCCTCTCATCCGCTAGCTAGTCTTTTCGTTAAAAATAGCCTTATTAAGGAATACTATAATATCTGCTGGAAACCGTCTTATATTATCACGATAGAGCTCTCTAAGCTGTGAGTTACGGCCCTACGCTATACGCCTAATTGCCTTCCTTAACTACCCTTCCTTCTTTAAGACACGATGGATTGTAAAATAAGTAACGTTAAGATTACGTTCGTAATAGAGCCAGTACTAAATTTTGTCTAGATATTTCCAACCATTATAGAGCAAGAGTTTAAGGAGAGCCTTTCTATTAGCTCTTGTTAACGCCGCTAGTCGGCTAGCCTTCCGTATATAAGGCCTAATAGGTTAGCCATATTATATAAGGTAACGTTTGGTATTATATACGATAGCTTAACTAACATATAGCTGTTCTATAATAGCACCTAGCCACTAGCCTAATTTAAGTAGACGGACTATATCCGCGCGACGAGTAGGGTTAATACGAGGCACTACAACACTAGGAAGCGCGTCAAGATAGGGTAAATAGTAGGGCGACGTTAGCTTTAACTTACTAACTAAAAATAGGGACGCTATGTCGATAATAAGGCGCGTTTAACGTAGAAATGGGCTATCTCACGGTTTTACACGTTGGGTTAAGCGCAAAAATCGGGGATCTGCATGCTAAGGATTCTAATTTATTTTGCAAACGATAAATACGTATATGCCTGCCTTAACCACTAGCCGAAGACTGTCTAATTAGTTAATGACAATGTACTACAACTAATTGTTCGGTCGTTTAATTAAGGTAAAAAGTTAGCCCGGTTAAAGGCTCTAATTATCCTAATTTAAATATAGAGATAGTGTTTAGCTAATCGAGATTTAATAAGGCCCTAACTTAACTTAAGATGTCTTTTACTGCATATATAACTAGGGCTTTATATCTATAAACAGTTAATTAAAGCTTCTGTATAGACGTACGTCAGTTAAGGCTCCGTATCTATTGTTAATTAAGGCTTTATATATATTGGCGTCCAGTTAAGCTGCTATACTATTATCTAATTAAGGCTCTACACCTATATACTCTATATCCGTAGACTCCCTATATAACTCCGTGTAAGACTTTATATAAAGCTCCGTATCTATATCTATAGGAAAGATTATTCTAGTTAACTAATCTATAAGCGTTAAGACGGGCGGCAATTAATTAATAAGGGGGGGATAGCTAGACTTGCTATTAAGTAAGTAAGCTAAGCTAAGACCCCTAGCTTGGCTTGCTTAAACTATATACTTACTTATTAGCTTATAAGCTAGCTTAGCTTACTTAACTATTTCTATACGCTTAATTAATAACTAATTAAGTAAGTAAGCCAAGCTAATAAGCTAGCTTACTTAATAGTAACTCTAGGGATAGCTAAGGAAAGAGGCTCTCGCAGAGGCTCTAAAATGTTAATTAACTATATTTTCGACGTTCTTTTAACTATATACTAGTTTCCTAATTAGGTCTAGTGCTTATATACCTATATGCCTATATACCTGCGTGCCTATAGTAATATATCTTTAATTACCAATTAAAGACGTTTAACGGCGACGGTAACTAATTTAATTTAACTGTAATAATATATAATTAACTAGCGTTTAAATAGGGTATTAGGTTGGCCTGACTAAAGGCTCTAATTTAACGACTTAACTATAGAGGTAGCGTTTAACTGCTTAGGATTTAACTAAGGCTCTAGCTTAACTTAAGGTGTCTTCTACTATATATATAATTGAGGCTCTACATCTATAGGTTTGGCATCTATAAATAACTAATTAAGACTCTAGCTATGCAGTTGTTTGGTTAAAACTTTATATCTATATAATTAATTAAGGCTCCACATCGTATAATTAAAGCTTTTAGCATTCTCTAGACGTCTAATTTAGAGACCTATCTTAAGACTTCCTTCTTTGCGAGTACTAACAGTAGCTTCCTCTAAACTACTATAATAGGCCCAGCGCTTCTATAGGGTATCCTTAACAGCTACTTTCTTCCTTTTCTAAACCGTCTTTACTCTTAGCTTCCTTAGTACATCCTTAGGCTTTTTATAGCTACTTCTTTATTCCCATTGCTAGTAGTATACTCGCGTATTCTTAATCTTCTTCTAGCTTAAGAACCTTCCCTAGTGTTATCTTTTACTCCTAATTTTCTAATTGCTATCCTACTAGCTCTATATTTCGCCTAAGCCGTCCTTAATATCTTTAAGGTTATCCGGTAGCAGCTTCTTAGCCATTATAACTACCTCCGTCGCATATCCCTTGCCCTTATATCTATAATGCAGTCCTTTATTATAACGACCTCTAAAAAGTGCTGGCTCCTATATATCTAATTCCTATTCCACTTATAATCCTTAATAAAGTCCTTTACTAGCTTGGCCAGATACGGCTTTATCCTATCTTTAGTTATATAAGGATAGCCTAAGTATGCGGTGCTTTGTTACTAATATCGTGTTACTACCTTTATATAAGTCCCTTCCTTATCGCGGTATCCGTTCTTATCGTGCAGCTAGTATAGTACTAAATTCGGGTGGCAGTGGCAGAGCTATAATTAGCTGTCGTTTAAATAAGGAATAAAGTCGGCCCGGTTAAAGGCTCTAATTTAACAATATTTAACTAATTCAATTTAGTGACGGCGACGTACTAATATTAAGGCTCTAGCTTAATTCTACCCTTTAACTAGCCGTAGCTTCTATATAGTTATTTAAGACCAAGACTTCTGTATAGTTATTTAATTAAGGCTTTGTATACAGCTCTGCATTTAGCTCTATATCTATACAATTAATTAAGGCTTTTAGTATCCGTTTCCATTATATAGCTAGCGCATTGTTAAATTCCAGGGGTAGTATAGAGTATTGCCAGTTTTACTAATAAATAAACTAATTAGGATTTTCCATACTGGGTATAGAAAATCGCTATTAGCTTAATAACAGGCGGTAAGCTAAACTAATATCTTTATAGTAGGACGCGTTAATACGTCGCGATTAAGAAAGTAAATAAGAAAGGAGCTTTAGGAAATATAGTAATTAAGTAAATAAATGGAAACCTTTTATACGGCCGTTACCTGCGTCCCCCCCCCCTACCTTAGAACTTAACTGTCCCCTAGTTAAACATTATATCCCTATAGCGGAGCCTACTACGGAGCCTACGGGTTAACGGCTTTAAGCGTCTATCTCTAATAACCGTCTCTAAGGGTTGGACAATTCTAATAGTAATCCTCCCTAGCTTTAGCTATCTTATTTATAGACTATAACCTAATCTATATATAATCTCCTGGTTGTATATTATTCTCCTACGGCTTAGTAGCTGTTCTACTGTCTCTAAAGATTATGCGATTTTAATAGTAGTCCCCCTAGTTTGTACTTTTCTCGTTGCCAATCTTTAGCGCTACTCCATTATAGAAGGCCCGCTACTACATCTATTCTTTCCTTAGTCTATCTAAGTCTGCTCCTTAGTACGTATAAAGCTAGTTCTTAATATTTTTTAATCGTCCTTTATTGCTAAGCCACGGTAGTTTAGGTTTAGGTTAATTGCGTATCCTAACTACTAGTCTTCCTTAATTAGATAGATATATAAATCCTTACTAAATAAGATCCTTTAAGCCTTAACATTCGTGCTTAGTGAAACGGTAACTTCCTCTATATCTAAAACAGGTCCGTTGGCCTTATCCTCACGTACCCCATATATCTTATTACGGCCGTTTAAAGGCGGTAAAACCCTGCGGATATTGAGAGTCCTACGGATATTAAGAGTCCTATAGATATTAAAAGTTCTATAAAGGTTAAGAGCCTTATAGAATAAAGGGAGCTTAGGCGCTATTTTACCAGTCTTTATATCCTAATACTAGCTTATATCCTTATACTAGGCCTTAAACTACAGCTTAATCTAATAGCGTTATAAACCTTTCTAGGTCCTTTCGGATTTAGTTAAGGAATAGTATTAACTATGCAGCTGCCGTAAGCTCCGTCTTGCTCTATCTTAGGCTTTTTAGCTAGTTTACTGTCTTGTTTATTTCCTAGTCTATAGACACGGGTGGCACCTAAGCTCTTTCCTATATACTTAATCTAACTAGGTCTAAAGGTCTTCCTTCCCTTTAGCGGTTAAGCTCCTTAAGTTCTAGGTCCGTTTCCTAGCTAACTTAACAGGTATTAGCTATTTTATTTAGCTAAAAGATTACAGGTAGTCGTAGGGTAGTATCTTTGCTTATAACCGGCTGCTAATTACAGAACTATTTAACCAGCTAATAAAGGCTCTAGTCCTTAGGGTCTATTTTTAATAAATAATCTACGCCCTTATATAAACTAAGTCTATCTTTTATGGCTCTTAGTAACTAATAAAAGTTAAAGGACTCTTGTCTATCTAGATCAGCTCCTATTTTAGCTATAGCGTATCTTTAATATTTAAGCGGAAGTCCTTTTATAAACTAGTATCCTCGCTAGCCGTTCTCTAGATTACCTACTTTAGTAGCCTTTTAGAAGATCAATGCGAATTACCTATAGTACTCGCGCACGCTACTTAGCGGATTATCTCTATACTATAGCACATAGGCTTCTAAGAACTCTACCGTTTCTATTTATCGCCAATAGTTCCTTTCTTAATATTCTGCCCTAAGTTTCCTTACGAGCTTCGTCTAATTGCCGGCTGTAAATTTAGGTAGACTTTAGATCCACATTCCTATCTAGTAATCGCAGTAATCCGGAAAACCCTAGTGCTTCTCTTTACTTATTATATAATATTAGGCGTATAGCCGTTTATACTGCTTAATAAACTATAATACGTTTTGTCCTATAAAATAGGGAGTTTTAATAGTTCCTAAGGCTAGTATAGGCTAAACTATAACATAGATCTTGTCTTAAGCCGTTAACTATTAGTTATATACATCTAGAGCCTCCTTAGGAGCTTATAGGTGATCCTTACGGTTTTTATCCTTTATTTGCTAAGGGTTACTGGTTCTAGGTGTTATAAGTAAACGCTATAATAGGTCTGCTTGCATTGCTACCTAAGGTAATAGTGTCCTAAATAGCTGTCCTAGTGTTAGTTTATACTTAGTAAAAGAAATATAGGCTTTAGTTTCTTTTAGCTACTTCTTAACGCCTAGAGGCTAGTCTTTCTAGCAGAGTATAGAATTGCTATCTTCTACTACTACCGGGTCTCGATACGTCCGTCTATTTTAGCCTACCGTTACTCCGCGCGGTAGGGTGCTGCTAAGCCTTATACTTCTACCTATATCTACTTCTTTATAAAACGCCTTTATAGCCGCTGCTAATACGATCTAGATAACTTAAAAGAAGATAAAACTAAGCTAGAATAGGAAGCTTTTAAGGGCAGATCTAATCTCGTGTACTTATAACCTTACTTAGTATTCTCTCTTCTATTCCTAAAGGGCAGCGCTAACTTTCTCTACCGCTAGATACCTTAGATCTTGTTTTTATCCGATTAACTAGCCCTTAGCTACTTATTATCTCTGCATTTTAATAAAGCTCTGGCTATACTCGTGCGCAGGTAGGAGAAATATCGGCCGCCGTTAAAGTTATTTAATTAGCTCACTAGTTCGCCTAACGTCCTTACTTATAACTTTCTGAGATACACTTTTGCCACTCTTATTATCACTCTTTGGTATGCATAGAGTTTAGTTATTTGTCTTTTCCGGTCTTTTTGTTTAGGGACTGCCTGGTTCCCCTTATTATCCAATACTGCCTAGTTTTCTACTTCTGCTATCTTATCTATCTGGCTAGCAGTTCTTTTATAGCTAGTCATTCTTCTATAGCTAGCTATTCTTCTATAGCTGGCTATTCTTCTGCAGCTGGCTGTTCTTCTATAGCTAGCTATTCTTTTATAGCTGTAGTATGTTCCTACGCGTCTCCTGTGTATAGAGTTATATATAAAATACCCAACTTCTAATCTAAAGAGCTTGCCGTCGTCCCCACGTGGAATGCTATATGTGGTAGTTTACGCAGTCCCTCTTAGATAGGAAGTTACAATACTGTCTATCTGTCTGTCGGTCAGTTAGTCGGTCGGTTGGTCAGTTAGTTATAATCAATTAGTAGGAAAGCAGTTAGTAAGAAGAAAGGAAAGAATATATTCTAGTAGGTTGTAATAGAGAGAAGAAAAGAAGCCGAAGGCTTAATATATACAGGAAAATGCTAAGGCACTAAGTAGTGGTCTATTTTACCCTACCACAGTAGAAAGAAATAAAAGATAGATAGGTAGTTTACCTTTCTTTTAACTACCTCCTAGGATTTAAGGCTAGGCTAATAGTTATAAGTATAGGATTACTAACAGCTATAAAGTATTTTTAATTAATTTAATTACTTTCTAAACCATAAGTATATAAAGTTTAATTTAGTATAAATAGCGGTAACTAGGCTAAAACTTATTCTTAACCCTTTTTATATATTTAAAGCCTGGAAAAGCATTTAAAAATCTTTTAACTCCTTAGGTAAGGTAGCTACCTTTAGGTTTGATATTCCTCTATTCTTCTACCTACTTAGTAACCAGTTTATTAAAGATAGATTTTATTAAAGTAGTGCTGCGTTTAACGGTTTTATAATATAGTATCTTAAGTTCGCCGTCTTATAGACGGCTATAAATTTTTACCCTCTTCTTTATTTCTAATAGGTCTATATTTATATATAAGGCTAAATAGAATATAGAAGGACCTTTTAGCTCTCCTTTAAAATAAAAAGTTAGCAGTTTTATTAGGAGGGATTTAATCTCTAACAGTAGTAGCCTAGGTAAAAAAAATCTTAAGCTAAATTAGAGGTAAAATTTTTACTAATATTCTCTATAGTAAACTATAAGACTCTTATTACGCATAGCTTAGCTAATTTAGCTAAGTATAGAACCAATAACCTTATAAGACCTTTCTAGAGATTCTGCTCTATATAGCTATAATTAATTAATAGAGATTAACGAGGTTCTATAGTAGAAATTAGGATTTAATACATTAATAAAGATTAAGGTTCCTTTATAGAGATTCTTATATATCCGCTTTTATATCTTAAGTAGTAACTTTCCAAAAAGCCCTAAGGAATTCTGCAGCTTTGCTATAATATCTTTACTAAGTGCTAAAGGTTTTGCCTCTTTAGGAGATCTAATATATTATCTCTACTTTCTATGCAAGTTTTAAAATAACGGCCGCCGTTACGCAGCTCAGTTTTGTTTAGAAGGTATAGCTAATACTTTAGTAGTTAAATAGGAATTATATATTTATAAGGAATTAGGGATAAAAATTAATTATAATAGTTAAAAGAGCTACGTAGCTAGTTTGTTTTATATATTTATCTATAACCTATAACTACTAACTAGCATAACTCTCTAGTCCTAATAGTGGCCTAGAGATTAAGATATAAATTTTTACCGCGCAAATAATAGGCAGATTTAAATTTAAATTTTACTGGAAATTGCCTTAGTATATAGTAGGTTAAGTAAGCTTACTTAGCCTCTATAGAGGTGTTTTACGCTATATAATATATATAAAATAAACACCTTAGCCCACTACCAGGTATGCTATATTTAAGCTAGCACTTATCTATAGTCTAATCCATCTACTATTCCTACTCTATTTCTTAACCTATTTATATTTACGTAGTAGATAACGTAGCCTACTCCTAAGTAAGCTTATTTACCAGTTAAATGTATTGCTTATTAGTTAAGGAAACACACCTATAGAGATAAATCGTCTACTACTTAACCTATTATTATTAATAACTCTCCTAGTATCTAAGTAGCCAGTTAGGACAGCAAAACGGTAAAATTATTTCTCCTCTTTTTAGAGTATAAACAGTTTGCTATTACTCTAAATAGATCCGCAATAAGTAGAGACCTTTGGGAGTTTACTGTAGTAACTTAGGGAGTAAACGTTAGAGGGATCTATCTTGGTTTTAAGAGTAGGAAATTAGTCGATAATAATATACCGCTTATATTCTAAGGAATAAGACTAAAATTAATAATTGCCTATTCGCTTAAGATGTATAAATATATTATTTATAGTAATAATATTAGCTACCTAAATTGGCTAATAATTAAAATAACACAGAACTGCAACCATAAACCCACTACTTGTAAAACTTGCTTGCGGAGCTAGATAGGTTATCAGTATCACCCGGGGGGGTACTGCAATTGCAATATATGGTAACTGGTTCTTGGTTTTATTTATATTCTATCGTCGTCTACTAAAAGAGAAAGAAAGGGGTAGTAAAGGTCGGGCTATCTATCGGGCCGTATGTGGTTAGGTGACCTACGCTACGCTATGCGGCCCCTACTATATACGCTCTGCGCGTAATATAATCTACAACCTCTACTTATATAGACACTAGCGACATTTATAAAAAGGAAAGAAGGTAAGAAAGTATAAAGAAGAAGTATATAGGTCAACAGGTGTTCAGGGCAGTAATTATAAATATCTTAGATATTGCGAATATTATAGATATTACAGACGTTGTGGATATCATTACGGATATTACGGTGGATACAGGTAGGCGCGTATAAGGTGTTACTAAAGTGTCCCATAACAAAGCGTAGTTAAAGTTAAAACCAAAGGTGTGGCGGCTTTAGAAGGTATAAGAGTTATAGAGCTATTACAGACTATAGGGTAAAATAGGTAGAAGGGTTAAGTCCTATCCGTCGTCGTTAAAATAACAGTTAAGGAAGTCAATATCAATAGTGAGGTTCTCTATATTAACGTCGTCATCGTCATTATAGAAGTAGGTAGCGTTTTTACCCTTATTATTACGTCTTACTATACTAGGTTCCGTACTACCAGGTTCCATACTACTAGGTTCCGTACTACTAGGTTCTATGCTATTAGTAAAGCTATAGACAAAGGTATTATTATTTATAGACGTAACTATATTCTTAGCAGTTTTAATTAGTATTAGCCCATTTAAAGTTATAAAGTGCTTAACACCATAGTCGTTATAGAAGAAATTGCTGCTAGTAGTAGTTAAAGTTAATATATTAAGTGCTATAGCCGTTATATCCTTGTTAAAATCGTCGTTAATATTATTATCTGTAAGGTACTAGTAGACATATCTTTTAAATCCTTCTCTTACTTCGTTATGTTCTTCTTTAATATACTTAGTTAACTAATAGTCTCCTTTCTTACACACAAAGCACGTCCTAGCATTATTGCCGTAATAATTATTTAATGAACTTAGTCGGGATATCGGTTAGTAGTAACAACGGTCAGTAAAGAATACGTTGGCGGGCTATCCTATAGTACCATTAATCTTCCTATAAGTGATAATTAACGATTATAGGCTATTTATAAGGCCGGTAAGTGTAGTAGGTAGATTAGAGTAAGCTACCTAGTAAGTAGCGATATCTTAGCAAGCAACAATAAGCTTATTATAGAGAAAGTCATTATTGCGGAGGTTAGTGTTAAGACCATACTATAAGTGATAGAGGTTGTTAAGTAATAGCTATAGGCAGTCCTCTATAGACTTGCCCTCGCTCTTTATTATTACTATTTTAAGAGTTATAGTATTCCACTTTATTAGAACTCTACGCTTATATTCTAGTCCTTTAAAGTAGTTACGTATAGCGTTATAGATGTTATTAAAGGTGGTATAGGTTGCCTTATTCTTATAGTAAAAGTTAAAAGTAATACCATATAGCATTATCAGAAAGCCTTTAATCTTTGCCTTTTATGGTATACCAACTCTATTATAAAGGTCGTTAAAAATCGTAAGCTTACGGTTAAAGTTATTATCCTCTCTACTATATTTGCTTTCCTCTGTATATATCTTTACTAAGGTTACTAAGTCTCTACTATAGTTAACGGCGGCTGTAACTTTTATAGGAGGAGCTGTGACGTTTATAAGGGGAGCCATGACGTTTATAGAGGGAGCTGTGACATTTATAGGCGAGGGGGGCTCGGCTATAGGGGGAGGGTCATTTAAGATAGCTGGAATTAGTACTAGGGTGGTAGATAATATTAAGGGAGTTAATAAACGTAATTTAAGACGGCGGTTAATAACATATAAATTAAAGGGTCCTTTATTATTAATATATAGCTTAATCTCTTTATCTAACCATTTTATAGGGTCGTCCTTATAAGCAACGTTGTATAGTACTTATAGTACTAACTTGCTCTTCTTATTAAAGACCTATACTCTATTATATTAGAGTAGTTGTTTAAGTTCCTTAATTACGGACCTATAAGCGTTCTTAAATATCTATACCTCAAAATTATTAAAGTCCTCTTAGTATAATTCCTATAAGCTTTTATCCTTAAAGTTGCGCTTAGTATACTTATTAATTTTAAAGTTAATATAGTTAGTAATATCTTTTGCGGTAGTCTCATTGGTTAGGGTAATCCCGTTGCCCTAGTCCAGACGTTAAATTCCTATATCGGACATAATTAACTAGTGTAGATCGTAGTGTAGGTAGGGGGTGCTACTAACGCTGCTAGGTGTACTGGCGCTCAGTAAAGAGGTCGTACTAGGTATTAATTTGCGTGGTAGACGCGAACCGAACAAAGCCTTAGTAGGAGTTGGTTCTTTAAGTTCCCAGGGCCTTAGTAGGAAGGGTTCTCCTTAGCAAACGCGATAAGATTAACGGGCCTTAGTAGGAGCGATCGCGTATTATCTCTCTTTATAATAACACTAGATTCTAATCTGTGATATTACTAATTAGTATCGGTATTACCTAGGGGGGTACTGCAATTGTAATATATGGTAACTAGTTCTTGGTTTTATTTGTGTTCTGTTATCGTCTACTAAAAGAGAAAAAAAGGGGTAGTAAAGGTCGGGCTATCTATTGGGCCGTATGTGGTCAGGTGACTTACGCTACGCCATGCGGCCCCTACCGTATACGCTCTGCGCGTAATACGATCTATAACCTCTACTTATACAGATATAGGTATATACCTTAACCGCAATAATTGGGATAGCATCCTATGTCTAGAAGATGGCTATAGAGAGATGCTGCAGTACGCTAACGTCAACTATTTTGCAAGTCTAAAGGAATTTATTAGGTAATATAAAAGCCTTTATAGATAAGAACTATAGCCCCTAACGAAATTGCCTTTTCTAGGTACGATTTTCTCTCCTTTAGATCTGCATTAAACGCGATTCTAAACTTCTAGTAGTGCATTATGCCTAGCTATGACGGCGGCTATATTTATAATCCAGGCCCAAATAAAGGCTATATATTTACTTATATTAAATACGGCTTTAAGACCTACACGGCTTGCTAGCGCGCTTAGCATAAAGGTAAAACTTATTATATACTTAATTTATATTTTCCTATTAAAGCTATTAAATTTAGGTAATCTTAAGTCCTAGTATAAGGCGTTCTATTTATTTTACTATCTTATATATAGTTGCTATATTATTAGCCTAGCGTCCCTTTTCTACCCTAAGGCTTAGAGGGACTACTAGGACTTTAACTAGGTAATTTTTATAGAGCACTTTTATGCTAATATATTCTCCTGGCCTATCCCTTACCCTTATAGCTTATTTCTTTACCTATTAGTCCTTTAGGGTAACTCTAATATCTCCGCTTTTAAGGTATTAAACTATAACAGCGTTATAAACCTATTACGGCTTATATAAATACCTCTAAACCAAAGCTTGTAGAATGCTGTATTATAAAGATACTAAGCTAGGGAAAAGGGAAAAGGGGGTCACTAGGACCGATATAAACAAATATATAGGTTAAGCCGCCAAGGCGCTAGCTCCAGGCGAGCTAATCGCAGGTCGGCAGAATATGGCAGAATTTAGCAGGTAACGTGCGATAGCGCTATTATATCACCCCCCTCTTTAAAAGAAAGCCTGCCCTTAGGCTTAGTTAGAAATAGGGTAGTATTAGGCTTATAAATATAGGATTATAAAATATAAAATAAGGAGATAAAGGGGATATAAGTGCGTCTAGACTAAGTACAAAAGGCGATTATTGTGACGATCGCCCACCGAGCCAAACGATCGCAACTGGCTAAAAAGGTACAGTGTCGAACTGAATGGTTTGACGGCTTAGTAACTAATATATATACGTTCCTGACAATTATAAGCTAAGTGGAAGCACTAGGCTAAAAAGAGTAGCCGTTAAAAGTCTTAGCACAGATCTAACTAATTAGACAACTTTAACCGGCGGTTAAAGTTCCTAGATATTTAAATTTTTATAGTACTGGCAGAAAACGGCAGAATATGGTAGAATTTAGTAGATAGCTATATTAGGGCTTTAAGGCGTTTTTGTCCCTATATTCTTCCGGTAACTTATTATCTTTATTATACTAGCATTCTATCTATTTATTTAGGTACTTTAGAGGTCTAAGCGTATTAGGGTATTAGTTATAGAACCTTTTAAGCTTCTAGGGGTAGCCTATAAAGTTCTACATATGGTACTAGGTTAAGTTTAGATCGTAGCCCTTCTATTAGATACGGTATTTTAGCATTACCTATATTATCTTATAAGCCAGTATTTTGTTAACTTCCTATTTATTATTACCGTTTACTTAAACTAATAGGGGAAGCTCGTTCTTTTATCTAGGTAATAGGTTATTTATAGCTTTCTGTAATTTATCTAGTAAGAAATAGGGTAAACCCTAATTAAATCTAGGAGCTTTACCTTATATAAGTTACCTATTTTCTTAAAACCCTTATACGGTCCTACTATCTAGTAGCCTAGCTTATAGCTAAGTTGTTTAGTTTTTTAATTCCTTATTATAACCTAGACTATATCGCTAGGGGCAAAGTTAGGCTCTTAACGGTATTTGTTTGCCTGCTATTTTATTAACCTTTAAGCCTTTTCTAGGTTCTTATAGGCTACCATTTAGGTTTCCTCTAAGCGTTTAGTGTATTGTTAGGCCTTAGTATAAAATAGCTTCTTTTATACAGTTTAGGGTTCTTTTAGCCTTTTCTAGTTAAAGCTTATATAGGGTAAGTATTCTATTTCTAGCTAAATTAGGGCAAACCCTATGGAGTTATAGGGTAGGGTTACTTGGGCGTAGTTTATTAAGGGTAGTAGTTTAAACTAGTTATCCTAGAAATAGTTAATAAAGGGCCTAAGCCTCTAGTTTAGGTACTAATTTATAATCTTTATCTGGCCGTTTATTTAGGGGTAATAAGCTATAAAAAGCTTTAACTTAATACCTAGGATCTAGGTAAACTTATTCTAGAAGGCTGATATAAACTATAGCCTATAATTAGATATAATAGTATCTAGTAGTCTATAGATTTAGTAGACGTAATAGATATATAGCCAGGCTGCCTTTTTAGTATTAATATTCTTATAATAGGGAATTAAGAATGGGCGTTTGCTAAAGCGGTTAACTATAACCATAATTATATTATATCCGTTACGGTCTCTAGGTAGTTTATAAAAGTCTATAAAGATATACCGCTAAGGGCGCTCTAGTATTAGGAGTAGCTTAAGTAGTCCTAGGGTCTTATCCTATAGGATTATAGCTCTCCTATAGTCTTTGTAGTTCTATATATATTAATTAATATCCGCAACTATTCTTAGCTAGTAGTAGTGGCAGTTAATAATTTTACGGATCTTGTTCTTGCTAGGGTATGCCGTAGAAACTTAGTAATAAGCTTTATAGATTAGTTTAGTCTATAGATTATTAATATTAGGGACTATAAGCCGCTCCTAGTATAGGAGTAACCCTTCCTTTACTTTAAAATTGGGGTTTTCCTTTATAGCTTACTCGCGGAGGGCCTTTAAGGCATTAACCGTGTGGTTTACAGTTAGGAGGTAGTTAATTAGCCCTATTAGTTTGTCTAAGGTCTCCTCCATTAATACTAGCTTATTTGGCTAGAAGTCTAGCTTCTTAAGGATCTGTAGGTTAAGCTGTTTAAAATAGAGAAGGGCGTGCGTTTAATATTAGGTCTTTAGCTTATCCTAGGGTCCTACGTCTTATTTTCTTTAGGTTAGAATATTAGCCTTAGAGTTTTGCTTACTAGAATAATATATAATTATAAAGAAGAATTAGGAGAGTGTTTTAGCCTACTAGGCTTATTGTTTAGTAAGCTACTTTATAGTTATAAAGTACTTTAGGGCTTTGTAGTCTGTATATATCTTAATCTAGGAGTTTATACCTTTAAGCTCTACGCGCTATTAGGAGAGTAATTAAATAATAGCTAGCATCTCTTTATTATATACTTTATAGTTATACTTAGCCGGGTCTATTATTTTTAAGAAGAAGGTAATAGGGTATTATTCGCCGTCTAAATATAACTGTAATAGGATTCCCGCTACGACCCTATTAAAGGCGTCCGTTTCTAGCATTAATTTAAGGTTTAGGTTATAGTAATAAAGAATTAGGGAAAAGATAAGCCGATCCTTTATCTCTTTAAAGGCTTCTATATAGTTATTATTAAAGATAAAAGGCGTGTCCTTCCTAGTTAGTCGTATAAGAGGTTTTACTATAATTCCGTAGTTGCGGATAAACTAGCGGTAGAAATTATAAAAACTAAGGAAGGATTAGATTCCTTTTACTGTATAAGGGGGCTTTTAGTTGCGGATTACCTTTACCTTTTTAGGGTTAACCTTAATTCCTTCCGTAGTTACGATAAACCTAAGGTATTTTATACGTTTTACCCTAAACTTATATTTCTTAATATTAACTTATAAGCCCGCGTTCTATAGTCTCTCTAGGACCTTCTTAATATAAACTTAATACTTAAGTTCGTCATCTAAGTATATAAGAAT
>Ga0307515_10010519_pt1 | contig 17724 bp, 17 predicted proteins | sample 17_EM_MG_FD_194513 | JGI IMG/M metagenome (GOLD analysis project Ga0307515, IMG submission 194513) | Populus trichocarpa ectomycorrhiza microbial communities from riparian zone in the Pacific Northwest, United States - 17_EM | ecosystem: Host-associated > Plants > Roots > Unclassified | place... | reverse complement strand
TCTGTCTACTAATATATATATATATATATATATATATATATATATATATATGGACAAACACTACAACAATGGATGAGGGGTCATTGAAAAATTTACAATTTATAAAGGTCTCGAGTTTGAATTATTTTTCTAAAGTACTTTTAAAAAAAAACACTATATGTCCTTTTCTCATTGCATATTGTGTTACATAGAATAACTTGTAGAAACCAATCGTTGTGAATGCGTGAGCTTACATATACAGGTGTTGTTGCTAATAGTTGGTATCTCTAATTTCTTGCTTTCTATCTGCTGTAAATGCATTTGCCTTCGTTCGCCCACATACGCACATTCTATAAGAGAAGCGAGGTCTTCGAATTTTGAGAAGGTATGAGATACTGCAAACTTGAACTCTTGACATTAACTTGGGCATCTCATCCTTCATATATTTGAATTCCCGTCTTTTTGTTTTGTCGTTCCATAAATTCTGAAGGGTTCAGCCAATCAAGAAAATGGCGACAGTAGATCAAGAAATGAACATCTCGGTAGAGAGCTCAAGGTTTCACTTTGTTAAACTGTTTCGAGAACATTATCCTTCTGGTTTTCTCAGAAAGGTACATGATGTTCTGAGTTGGTTTTTTTATATTTCACAATCACTTTGTATCTTGTTTCTTTTTCATTTTTTTCTGGGAGAATATATACAGTGCTAGCCCCCCAGGGAACTTAAAAACACATATCCAATATTTTATGTGTTTTACCTTGATCATTCTTCAACTAAATAACCTAACATGAAATCTTGGAAGTACTGCCTTTCTCTGTATTAGAATGATTGCAAATGTGTGTGTGTGTGTGTGTGTGTGTGTGTACAGGTGGTGGCAGAGGTTATAGCAACCTATCTGTTGGTCTTTGTATCATGTGGTGCTGCTGCTATTAGTGCTAGTGACGAGCACAAAGTCTCAAAACTAGGAGCGTCAGTAGCAGGAGGGCTCATAGTGACTGTGATGATCTATGCAGTAGGGCACATCTCTGGTGCACACATGAACCCTGCTGTCACCACAGCTTTTGCAGCAGTCCTAAATTTTCCTTGGAAACAGGTACCGTATTGTAAATTTGTAATGCATCATCAATTCCAATATTCAGAGTCTTTGTTTACTTTAATTTGCTTTACTTAATATGTTTCGAGGTACATATTCTATGGTGAGGTCTGTTTTAGGTCTTTTTCGGAGGTTAATATTCTATGGTTAGGTCTTTTTCGGAGGTTAATATTCTCTGATGTTGTCGGTAAATATTCTATTGTGAGGTCTGTTTTGGAGGTTAATATTATTCTATGGTGAGGTTTTTGGAGGTAAATATTCTATGGTTAGGTCTGTTTCGGAGGTAAAAATTATATGGCTACGTCTGTTTCGGAGGTTAGTATTCTATGGTCAGGTCTTATCGACAATGTAAGGATACGCACAGGATCGGTCTGTGATGGACCCCTGATGAAGTATGGATTAATTTTATTTTTAAAAATTACTTCTTTTTAAAAAAATTAAATAATAATTATTATTTTTTTAGTTATGAATTTAAATTTAAAGAGATTTTTTAATTCATCTATAAATTTTTTTTATCTTTTATATGGACGAATTTTATTTTTGAAATTTAAAAAAAAATTCAGATAATATTTATAATTAATATGTGCAGCCTTACATGATGTTTTTTTCTTCCTTTATTTTATTCGATCAATTTAATTTGTGTTTCTATTTCTATTATCGTTTGCTAAAATAAATAAATATATATTTTAATAAATAAATTTACCAAACACAACCGGGTAAATATCTAGTATTTTGAGATTAAATATCTTGATCTACATTTGTCTTTTGATTTTTCAAGTTTTATTTTTAAGTATCATTAATAACTTTTATCTATTTATTCACACTTATGGTTCTCGATTTATTTGATTATATGTATGCATACAAAAATTTATTTGAACTTAGATTTTTTAAACTACAGAAAGACATTAAAAAAACCTGCATATATAATTATTTTTTATAAAAAATAAAAATATTTTATCCATTTCATTATCGTTTATGGTATCTTTCTCTTCTAACCATGTGATATAATTAATTAAGCCAATAATGTTCTGTTTTTTTCTTAGGGTAATAAAAAAATCAACAATTAATCAAAGCAGAGAAGTCAATTAGTAATCCACATGCATTTGTATCATATATACATGAATAACCAGCTGTATTTTATTTTTTTGCTTCAAATCCAAAGACAAAAGGAAAAAGAAAAGGAAAAGGATGTGTTGTCCTATTATTCGTTTTTAAGAAAATAAAGAAATAAATTTTTGCAGGTCCCATTTTATGCTGCAGCGCAATTAACAGGAGCAATTTCTGCTTCATTTACTCTGAAAGTGCTCCTACATCCCATAAGAAATGTCGGCACTACTTCACCATCTGGAACAGCTGTTCAAGCTCTCATCATGGAAATCGTCGTAACATTTTCCATGATGTTCATCACTTCTGCTGTGGCAACCGATACTAAAGCTGTGAGAATCATCCTCCTAATTAATTAGTGTCCAAGATTTTCAGCTTTGCAAACAAAGCGTGTGTGTTGCTCACATGTGTGTGTGTGTGTGTGTGTGTGTGTTGTATTTTTTTTATTTATTTATTTTTTTGTTTCAGGTAGGAGAACTGGCAGGTATAGCTGTTGGTTCGGCGGTCTGTATAACATCCATCTTGGCCGGGTAAGCTGGAACATATATTTATAAAAATCCTCAATCGTGTCCCTCGCCTATTAAGCATTACCAAATTAACCCGTCACTAAAAAGTCAAAACTAGGTAAAAAGCATGTACTTTTTAAGACAATAAGTTTTCGATTTTTTATTTTTGATTTTTATTATGATATTAAGACAACAAGTCATAACTCAAGTGGCCTAACATCGCACCCTTCTACGTATTTTTGCAAATAAAAAGAAATTGTGATCGCTCATTCTTTGGTGCAAAGGAACCTGCCTAAGCCTAGATTAGTAAATCTAAGTGGCCCCAACAAATGGACCTACCTTTTGAAGGTGCGGTAGGCCTTGGAGGGTCCGATTATGAAATCAAAAGAAATTAAACGTGGAAGTTCAAATGCAATATTGGAGTTTAATTAATGTAATTGATATCATAGTCTTAAATAACCAATAACAGCTATAAGATTATTCATATTCGTATTACAGATACCTAAATTTTCAATTCTAGAATTAATCATCAAATAAGGCCGAAGTTTTTATTAAGCGAAGACACGAAACCAAGAGTGGTAACTAACTAGCTGCCTAGTAATCTTCAGCCCAGTATCAGGTGGATCTATGAACCCAGCAAGGACACTGGGACCAGCAATTGCTAGTCGATACTTTAAAGGCGTATGGGTGTACCTGCTCGGACCAGTGACAGGAACGCTCCTTGGAGCATGGTCCTACAATCTGATTCGCGTGACTGACAAACCAGTTCAAGCAATTCCTCGTCGTTTTTCATTCGGATCTCGTAGAACGAGGGCCATTGATGAGCAGTCTCCGAGCATGGGCCCTCTCGATGCTTTCTGAAGAGATACGGTCGTCGGGAACAATAGCCGAGCTCACACGTGACAGTCTTTCAAAGATTCCACGCCTCACAATGTACTATACCAAGCTTATCCTCTGAGTTGCTTTTCAAGCCTGTTTGTACCATACAAGTTGTTGTCAATGGATTGGAGTTCAGAAATAAAATCACAGAATGCAGTAGAGATGATTCTGCAACTGTATCAGTTTCATACGCAGCAAAGCTTGAATGATTTGATACATAAAGGAACTACTGTCAAAGTGAATTATATTCCAATTTCTAAAGATGGTTAATCTGTGATGGCCCTCTACCCGAGAAGACTTCAAAGCACTGCAGTTGAATAGAATTCCAAAAAATATCAACAGATTCCAACCCTTCAACATCGTAGCACTTAACCAAGGCACCAGCCTTAAAAATTCGAAGCAAGGATCACAAGCCCGGCTCGTAATTACGATCTTCATTTTGAGAATAGTCTTTGATTGATATTTCATGTTTACGTAGTTGCATCTAACTGAAGTGCACAGATATTATTGCGCACCAGACATTACATATAACAAGAGATGCAATGTGGATACAATACAAATAAAAATGTCCGAAAACAAATATCGAGTTGATATTTTCATGCTCTACATATTGGCTAAGCGTATGCAAAAGAAAAACATAATTGCATGGAATCACTCTAATTTATATCATGAGAAAATACGGGGGGGGGAAACATTAAGCAGCATTTTGGCACACAACAAAGCTCCCTGGATTGATGGTAATGCTCTTAGTGCAGTTATCGGTTTTATAAATCCCAACAAGTCGATCCGCCAACTCAAACATGTTGTTCCTTAGGCTGCATACAAAACAAACATTAAATAAAAATGGCTCGAAGGATTGAAGGATCGGTGTCTCTAGTAACAATCTGCTGTGAACATCCTACTACCTTATAATGATGAACTGTGCATCCTTTGTTCGGTCCTTCACATAATGTCCCACAATAGAAACGTTCTTGAAATCTGGCACTCCATGTGAACCATGAAAGTTAATGGAGATAACAGGGAAAACTAAACTACTAAATGATTCTAAATATATATGAACTAAGGTAGTGAGTTTGAACGAAGATTACCCAGAGCGGCATCAATTTCATCCATTACATACAGTGGAGTAGGCTTGTAATGATGAAGCGCGAAAACAAGAGCTAGTGAGCTCAGAGTCTGAAAATAGTGAAAAGTATCATTGTTACCATAACCAAAAAGTATACAGACACCTCTGGGATCCTTTGGGGTAGTACTTGGAATTCATTACCCGAGAGTATAACACAGATATAGAACAAAGGTTTAGGCATAACCTTTTCACCACCAGATAAGTTTGCAATATTCTTCCAGCTCTTCTTTGGTGGTCTGACACTGAAAACAACACCTTCAGAAAATGGATCCAAAGAATCCACTAGCTCAAGTTCTGCATCACCTCCAAGAGTAATCATCTGTGGCAAGAAATGTCAATTAATCAATGGACAACATTTACTGCCACTGATGAGTGATAAGGATGCACTTTTTTTGCATTAAATCACGGTTTTCATTAAGCAAGTTGTGTTCAGATGAATACCTAAAGTGGGGTTTTAAAGCCAGAAAACTTCACATGCAAACAAATGTACTGTGTACATGCTCACACAGGAGAGGGGGGGAGGGAGAGGGGGAGACAGAACAATCATCACACAAACCTGATACATTTCCTTCAGCTTCAATGATATTGTATTGAACCCTGCCATGAATTCATCCAACCTGAAAAGTTACCAATTCAGTTATGTAAGAATCGCCTATATGCAAGGGAGGACAAGGGCATGATAGATACTGGATCTAACAAGAAGGAAAATACTAGCCTTTTCTTTCTCCATTCATCATACTGCCTTTTTATATCATCACGTTGTTGAGTTACCAAGTTCAGCTCCTCAACCCGCTCATTATATGATGAAACCTTTCTCCGATATCTACATTAATCAGTGCATTCAGCAAATTCATGTTGAAGATTAATAATCAAACTTTTATGAGTTAGAGAAAAACCCATACTCTGAGATTGAATCTAAGTTTGGGTTCATATCTTTCAATTGTGCTTCCAACAACACTACCCTTTCAAGGGCCCTTTTGAGGTCACAAGCCTCAGCAAGAGTCTTATCAGCAAGGGTTGCTTGAAGTTTTTCAGGGTCCTCTAGTTCTTTCTGAGTTCTGCAACCAACAATAACAATGTTAGACATGCTTCAAGAAAATACAGAGCCAATAAAATAAATGGCTTAGCCATAAATCAACGTACTGCTCCATATGGTGTAGAAGAGCATTTTGCAAGTCATCAAGCTTCTTTTTGTAACCCTTCCCCTTCAATTCCAACTCCTTGTAGCTCTTCTTCATATCTTGTAACCTGTAATCAGCATCGACCTGTGGTATAACAGGATGATAATTACTTAACTAGTGATGATCATTTGACAAAAAGATAAAAGAAAGTGCAAAAAAGTGGTTTTAATTGACAGAGTACCTCTGATGCCCGCAACTCATCCACAATTTTTTTCACTTTTTCATACTCAGATTTGGCTTTATCTAGCACTTCTTTATGTTGATCAATCAGCTAAAAGAGCAAAAAAAGAAAGGCATATAAGGATAAGGATACTCTTATGAGCGCATCACCATGGCTGAAAGAAAATAAATAAAACAGACCTCCTGTGTCTTTTTGTAATTCTCTTGAACTGCAAATGCCTTTTCTTCAATTTCCTTAAAAATACCTCTCAGTTTTTCCCTCTCCTCTGTAAGACGCTCCTTTTCCTTCCTTGAATCCTCAATCCCTTTGGTCAACTTCTTTATCATTTTATGACCTGTCTCTATTTGAACCTTGTGACGGTTGATCTCTGTGCTATTTTTATCCATATCCTGATTAGTGGGCAACTTGAATTAATTCAAATGCCACATTACAGCAATTCAAATATTTCGGAGTGATTTTGTGACTTACAGACTGAATCCTGTTGACCTTTGCCTTCTGTGATTTCAACCTTTCACCCCCGGCATTTTCTATTTTACTCTGAAGCTCCAAAGCCTAAAGGTAGAGAGAATTATGGACAATCAATCAAATTGAATACAAAGGGGAAGGCACATGACTCTTTGGATTTAAGTACAGTAAGATATGGCAGATAAGAAAATCCACGAAAGTTCAACTGAAATCAGAAAGTTAACCACAGATCAGGAAGGCAACCAGACAACATTTTGTTGCTTGGGCATCCTGAACGATTGGCTTGGAACTTTAATGGACAAAGAAACATAATATTTTCTAACCTTTTCCTTCAGCTTTTTAGACCCCTGAATAAGTCTGTCAATCTCCTTTTCCTCTGTCACTATTATCCTTTTGAGTTCCTCCAGCCTATCAAGCTCATCTTTCTTTGGCTCTGACGCAGCTTTCAGGGAACCAAGTTGTTTCTCCAGATAACTATGTTCTGTATTCAGACTATCAATCTGTTCGGGAGGAAGGTTTTAGAGCATTTATTTCATCCGGGAAAAAAAAAAGAAACATTGGAAAAGCCATAGCAAACCGTTACCTCTTTCTGGCTTTTAGCCAGTTCCATCTCCAGGTGTGCAATTGCTTTTTCCGAGGCTTGGTAGTGTTTCACAGAATCAGCAATTCGTTGGCGTATACCATTTAATCTATCAACCATGGTAGAGAGCTCCTTCTCTGCACTTGTGACCGCTTCTCCAGAAACACTGGTAGCCCGAATCGATGTCCCCATCTTACCACCACGTGGCTTAGTTCCCCCACCACTCATAGTACCAGATTTTTCAAAAAGTGCACCATCGAGAGTAACTACTCGTCGAAATTCCAAGTTTCCACCGTATGCAATTCTTGTTGCCTATAGGTTGAAAAAAATGCAAGTTACTAGATCCTACCTGGATATGCTTCAGCAGTAAATCTGGAAAAAACAAATAATAGATATCCTTGATTCTAGCTATCAAAGGTGTTGTTAAAATGAACCTGAGCACGCAAGTCATGGTAAGAGCTTAAACTATTAGGTAAGGTCCTAGGATATGATTTATATTATTCTCTAACACACCCCCTCAGGTGAAAGCCATTTAGGCTTGAAACTTGCACAGGCTCACATTACCTTGTGTTTAATTTTTATCAAATAAATAGGGATGATGAGATTCGAACTCGTGACCGCTTGGTCATCAAGGCTCTGATACCATGTCAAAGAACCATCTTAACCTAATAGCTTAAACTATTAGGTGAGGTCCTAGGATATGATTTATATTATTCTCTAACAAGAGATTCCTGTTTACATATCCCATAATTACGAGGACTAAGACAAAGAAAAACATGGCTAGAAGTTCATGCTATGGAAAGCTATTCCTTATTGATCAAAGCATCTAGCCATCTCCAAAACTGGCATTACTTCACATTATTTTGGGATTGACAAAGCCATAATTCCCATGTGTCCTAGATAATGGACACTAATACCAAAGAGACAGTGATTTTTCAAATTGTAGGAGTAAGGGGACAGGTAGGTTTAAATGATATGGGCTGAAGAAATAAGGGTTTTAAAATCCAAAACTGGTTCATACAAGATTTGACCCGAAAGAAAAACAGAAAGGAGAACAAAAATCCATGTGGCTTACTACAATGGATTTGGAACAGAGCCTTGGTTGAATTAAGTAGATGAAGCATATAAAGTCAATAGAGTATTCAGCTGACAGACCAAGTTCTCTAGGTGCATCTACTGGAAGCAACAGAGGAAAATAATTCAGATTAACCAAGAAACAAAGAAAAGCATCAATATGCTTTTAGAAAGAATTGAATTGAGGAACGTATAACATGATCATCTATCTTCCTTAATTCATCCATAATGCAGGTGAAAAAAAAGAGAAGATATACAATGAAACTTGAATTTACCTGATCAAGATCCTTTGCTACAACAGTATTACCCAGAGCAGCATAGAAGGCAAGTTTCATTCTTTCATCTTGAACTCTAACTAGATCAAAAAGACGAGGAACACCCTCTGGAGTGCTCACATTATGCTTCATCTTTGATGAATGGTCAACTTGCTTCTCCTGCATTCAGGAAACGGGAGGAAATTATGTTCCTAAAGCAAAGGGAACTTTCCTAAACCAATTAACCAAGTGCTACCACATTGCCCAGAAAGGTTGGCCGCTATAACAAACATTCCATTCAATTCTCCATGCCAAATGAAATTTTTAAAAATTCAAGCTTCAGAATATAGGAAAGTTTAGCTGCTAACAAGTGAAATGTCAACCAACTCTTTTGTCATAGTTTTAAGATTTTATAGTCATGTCCAGGGCATTTAACTGAACCAGCCTACACCTGACTCCCATGCCCACAAGTCCTTTCAGATCTTCCAAACAATTATAAAGAAAAGGGAAAAGGTAGTTTCAAGTATTTTTAGTTGATACCAGTATCATGAAAGTGGCAACCCCAAGCTTCTCTCTTCGGAGCAGCTCCACACATGCTTGTGCTGCAGCAGTTGTCTCCACCACAATATAATCAAGTCCAGGACAAGCTGTTGATATGGCAACATCATATTTTGCTGCAATGAAAACATCAATTTAACAGGAAAATGAGGTCCTTGATCTAAAGCTTTCAAGGATAAGAACGCGGCTTCAGATATGAGTAACTTAAGAGGGAAAGGAGGGAAGAAAGAGATTATCATCCATCAGAAAATGAACAATTGTCTTTAAAAACATGCAAGAAGGATATCACACTCAATATGCAACAATTAAAAACAACAAATATCACATAATTTTCTTTACAAGACAATGAAAGCAAATCCAGATGCAGCAGCATAAAAGAATCCTAATCAGGCTTCCCTTTATTGCAATTTGGCACATTAGTGTCAGAAATTCAGGTTATGTTGAACAAGTTATGTTTATATAATGTAGACACTCACCATCAATGGCACCTAAATCTCCCATTCGCCCATGTATTCCCCTTATTTCATTAGATTCCTTGGCATGCAAAATTGCTTTCAATACTGATCCCTGACTCTTTTCCAAATCAATAATTGACTTAAGTTCAGCAACCTTCTGTCTTGCAGCTTGTTCTAGAGGAATAAGCTCTTCTTGTTCTTTGATGGATTCCTGCAAAATGAAGTGTTCTTGCCATATCCCATCAAGACACAGGAATGTCAAAAGGTAGATGAAGTTCAAAGAATTATCTGCAGAGCAAAAACCTGTTCCACTTTACGAGCTTCAGATGCTTCAAGTTTGTGCTTTTCTATATTACTCTGTAATTTTGCAATGGTTGCAGTTTTCATTTCGATGCTTCCAGATATATTATCCATCTGCTTGTGTGCATTTTCAAAAGCTGCACGACCAGCTTCATGCTGAAACAGTCAATGAGCACCTTTAGCCAACTAATGACATCTATTAGAAAGATATGGACAAGGTATGAGAGTCATCACAAAAAATAATAAATAAAACAGTTGAAAAGGATTTGTTTCTCAAGATATTATGTTATGCATTATTGAACAAGTCATGGTTAAAGGAGATTTATCTACCTTGAAAAATCAAAGCCAAGTTATTTATTTTTCATCAAAAAGAGGTTTAGGTTTAGATAAAAAAAGTGTCCATTATAGGTTTCTAGTCAAAGGTTTAAATTTCAGTTATATGAGTGAATGCTGTAAGCATGGGAAAAATGGTATCCTCTTAGTTACTGCAAGGGATTCTTTTCCCAAAAATGCATGTTGAGTTATTTTCCTTTTTATGAATCAGTCTATTTGGTAATCCAAATTTATTTTGAAGTCGGTATATGGTCTAGTTAGAAGTTTTCCAGTGCAGAGATCTTTTGCTTACTATTAATACCAATAAATTAAGCTTTTAACAAATGTTTGGTGATGAAATGAGTTGAATTTTTAAGTTATTCTGAAAGCCTTGTGCCTAGAGTTCCTCTTCCGTCTCTTGTTCTTTTATTTTTCCCTTTCTCTTTCTGGCTTCAGAATGTCTGCTGCTACAGTGCCACCAGTAGTGTTCACAGCATTAAATTGAACCCTGAATCATTCATAAACAGATCCTTAATCAACTCCCTTATTCACCATTTCCTAACCATAACTAAACCCTAAGATTTTACATTCTTCAAGCTTGTCCTACATCTTTGATCTTATCTAAGCTTATATGTTGACATAAATTCCAATGCAATAGATTGAGGAGAACACAAATCACAGTAGATTTAATTCCAGAGACTGAAAGAAAACACACATTATACACTGTTATTGACTTTGTAATATCAAATGAGGAGACCATGGAAGCCCCAACCTCACCTTTTCATTCAAAAGCTTGCTTTCAGTAAATGCAACTTCAAGTTTTCCTTTGTGATCAATTAGTTGCTTTTCCCACGGTTCTAGTTCAGCACGAACCTTCACGAGTTCTGAGTGATACCTCTCTGTTTCACCTGTTCATCAATCAAAACATAAATTAAAAAGATTAGCTATACAACAACAGGCACACGTTTAAGGATGAGACAAGGTTGATTCTCAGCAACTTCTTATACTCCACTTCTTGCATCCCTACACTTTACATAGAAAATACAGAGAAATATCCATATGACAGTATAAACCACAGGATGCAAACAAACAATGAAAGAGCATCTGCACCAAAATTGCACTAAAAGGGATTCCTTTACCTCTGAGGTTGTATTTCAATCTTTGCACTTGCCCTATCTTTTCATTCAATTACAGAATAATCACCTCAAATATTTTTTAAAATTTGTAGCCAAAACCAACAGCAAATTATATTATAACATAATCCATTCAAATTTCAATCCACCCCTTCAAAATTGTGATTATTTATTAGTCTTCTAGAGAAGAAAATGTCTTTTGTTCTTTCACCTCAAAAGTGAAGCTATTTTGAATATAAGAAATTAGCTGCTTCTGTCAATTCCTTGTAATAGAGATTTCAAAGAGTCAATTTTTCAAAATTCTATGTAGATATTCAAGGACGTTTAAATAATCCATGCATAAAGTTTTGAATTCTCTCAAATTCCACTTTTCTTTATATGCTACCTGCTGACAATGAAACTGAATAATATAAATGCCAACCACGAACAAAGATTCACAATCCCACACTCTAGGAGTTTGCACTTTCATTTAACCATCAGTCTATTTCACCTTCACCGCCACAATTAAATGTTTATTCAAACAATTAAGCACCAGTTTTGTACTGCTAGGGGTGCACGGTCATCGACAAGCAGCAAAACATGAATCACCTAAAATGATGTCAAACATGTATAATATAAACATATTATATCCTATTTGGACAATAACATGGAATATAAGCTCTGAAAAAACTATATTCAATAAAAAATCATTTTCTTACTTGTATCCAAATCAATCAAAAATGAAATTTTACAACCTTTAGAATTTTCCACAACTTCTTCTAGCATCCTCTCCTCCTCGAGCAAGAGTTTCTGAAGTTTGGGGATGTTATCTTCAAGTTTTGGAATCAAATTTGCCGAGTTCTCACATTCTTTTGTTAAGTCATCAATCTTTGACGAATCCTACAAGGGAAACAAAGTGAGAAAAATGTGTGTTTTCAATTGAAATAGGTCACTTTTTTACCGTACTTTTTCAAGTTTATCTTCAAGTTTCTTCATCTTTTGCTTCATGTGCTTCAGATCCTCCCGGTATTTAACATCCTGCCTTTCAAACTCCTTGAACTCCTCTTTACAGGTTCTGAGATCATTGTCAAGTTCCTGAATCCAAGACAAGGTTGGACAGCACATCAACAGATACAATCGGTACAAATTTAGGATGGCACTGTTAAATGCAGTCATGATATGTGGTGGCCAAAATCATAGTTATAAGACTCAACCCGACCCAAGGCTTAAGTCACAAGTCTGGGGGTTGACACCCAACCTTATACTTTTCTTTTTGAAAAAAAAAGCCTAAAACAACCTCATTTTGGTAAAAAAAACAATGACCAGGTTTTTCCTCTAACCCAGCTCAGGCCAAACCCGAGTTGACCTGCCACGCCAAGCCAGGTCTTATAACTACAGCTAAAAGAGCTTTATGTTTGATAGACTTACATTTTCTCTACTCGGCTGAAAAACCAAATATCAATTACAAGTGTTGAATGTACAAGCACAATTATAATATATAGAACTCACACAAAACGAACCTCTTGTCTTTTAATATACTTTTTATGCACAATCTCAAGCTCCTTCATTGTTTTGTGACTTTCTTGAATCTTCTCTCTAGGAAAAAAAAAAACCTTCAACACTTGCAAGTTTCTGTCGTAAGGAAATCTAAAGCTAATGCTATAACTTAAGAAGAAAAGAAAAACCTTTCAGCCTTTAAATTTTCTTCCAAACTAGATACACTAGTGTGCAGTTCCATCATTCTTGCACTAGTATCTTCATGAGCCAATTTTGTGGCTTTCTCTTGCCATTTCAGTAATGATAACTCTTGAAGCATGTAGGCCTCTGCTTCATTCTTCACATCCTATTTCATGGAAAGAAAACAACAGGTTGGTTAAACATGTTTGAAAATGATATGATAAAAAGAGACAAAGAAAACGAACCTCCAAGCTGTCTCTTTCCTTCTCCGCCAACTTAACCATCTGTACCACCCCAGATCTTTTCTCGTTAAGGGATTCCAACCTATGGAGTCAGTAGGAATGCTTGTAGAAGTTAGGAAAATTCCGTGTCTACATGTCCATTTTGGCTTCACAGATAATACATGTAAAGTAAAATTTCAAATATGATAATGGATAAAATGCAAAATGAGTACATATGATAAATATAAGAATAAGAAAAGTACTCACTCCTTGGATGATTCATCAATTTTTTCAACATATTTGTTAGTTCCAATTATGTCCTCTAAATATTCAAGAAAACCTTCATCATGGAGTCCTTGAGCTTTTGGCCTCATCAATGAAATCTGTTCAACCTCACCCTGATAAAAACCAGCAAGCAATTTTCAAAACCTATGGAAACATACACCATGCTCAAATTACAGCCCTGTGGTTAGATAACAAACCTGAAGAATCAGAAAACGATTATTGTCCAGGTCAACTCCTTTTCCCTTCAGTTTCTTGGTAACTTCAGTAAAATTGCTCGAACGATCATTGATGTAGTACTTGGATGAGTTGTCCCGAAATGCAACTCTTGTAATTACAAAATCACTTCCTGAAACAGCCTCATAGGTCCCATCATCCTATAATGATTAAGAACATGGTTTGCAAGTATCATGACATTAGAATCGACCAAGAGATCTTCTGTAATCAATTGATTTCAAAAAAACAAATCCTCATACAATCAACAAAATATACGAGTTTCAAGAAACAAAAACAACATAAAAACTTGAAATCCTGTTTCCTTTTCTTCTACACTGTTCATAAACAAGAAGATGAAAGCCGTTACTTGCTAACAATCAAAACCCAAGTTACCAGGTCAATAATCTCCTGAAAATGAACAGAAACACCAGCGCTGTCCAGATTCTGATGATTGGTTGAATTGTGGATAAGCTCTGAAACCTTATTAAGTCTCATCTGCAAATTCAAAACCAACACAAACATCAAAAATTGAAAAACCAAGATCCAAGCAAGTAAATCAACATACACAGGGTCTCCCTTAAAAAAAATTGAAACTACTCAATTAGCTTACAGAAAATTCATTCCTTTTCGTAACTGCTGAACCTAACAATTTGCATAATAGAAACATAGAGAGAGAAAGAGGACCTGTTTCGCTCGCTTTCCGAATACAAATAGCATTGCATCAATCACATTGCTCTTGCCGCTCCCGTTGGGGCCCACCACAGCAGAAAAACTCTAATCCCCCAAAATTCAAAGATAAACAAACACTAACAAGTTAAAATTAAGCAAAAACAAATTGAGAAATTGGAAGTTCATTAGAAGCAAAACCTAGAAATGGAAATTACACCAAAAAAAAGAAACAAATTTCACAAAATTGAAACCCTAACCAACCTTGTGGAAAGGACCAACGCGTTGTTCACCAGCGTAAGATTTGAAGTTCCTCATGATCATTTCTTTGATGAACAGCCTCGGGGCTTTCGAAGATCCACCAGCAGAAGTGCGAACTGAGTTGGACTCGCTTGTCATGAATTCATCGTCCCCTGATTCCATCCCCATTTCTTTCGCCGAGTTAACTCGGTTCTCCTTGGGGTTTTTTTTTGCTGTTCTTCTCTGTGATTTATTTGTGACTGTACCGATTCTGTACTGAGAGGTCGCACCAAAAGTATCTTAAGGAAAAAAAAAAATTAAAAAGAAAAGGAGAAATAAATAATGTTTATTGTTTTGGAGAAAAAGGAAGAGGGATTTGGCGGGAATTTGAAAATGGTGTAAATTTTCCAAATTTGAAATGGGCCGTTGGATGTTGTTGGGCTTCACATTTTAGTGGATAGAGTCCCTTTTGTGTATTTTTGGTCCCTGCAGTTTGGCCCGTTTATTTTGGCAGTTTGAAAGTTTGAAAGCGTTTTTGTAAGAGTTTGAAAAACAAATTATATTAAATTAATTTTTTTATATTTTTTTTTTAGATTGATGTTAAAATTTAATTTTAAAAAATAAAAAACATGTAATTTTAAGTAAAAATTACTTTGAAAAACAATCATTACTACAATATCAAACAGGCTTTTTATATGTTCTAATTCTCTTGCTCTTGGGCTTTTAGCTTATTTTATATTATATTTATTATTTAATAAACAAGATCTTCAGTTTTATTTCTTATGAGTTTTCTCAATTATAAATAGTTTTATTAATTCTAGTAATTAAAAATAAACTTAAAAAGACAGGTAATTTATTTTTATATTTGTATTTAATAATTTATTCTATTTATTTTTATTGTGAATCAACTAAATTTTATCTTAAAATAAAAATATCAAAATATTCTTTTCATGATTAAAATATTTTTCCAATTCATTGTATTGTACTTGATTTTAAAAACAAAAGACATTAATTTTTTGTACATAACTTATGTGAAAAATAGAAAATATCTTAATTATAATATTTTAGTGATTATTTTTCTTAAGAGTCATTACAATTTACAAGTTATTTAAATCTTAAATATCAAACACTGTAGTTCAATAAACATTTAAATATAAAAATTAAGTATAAAATACTTTAAATACGTCTAAATTAAATTTCAAGCTTGAAAAAATTTTAGGTTTGTTTTGAGTTTTGACTCGTTAAATTTGTTGCAACTCAGTGGCATGTGTAGCCAGAGTGTGTGTCGTGGTTTTTTTATTTTTTTAGAAAAGGTCACACAACTAGTCAGTAGACCAGTGAGATACTAAAGCTAATATTATGATTTCTAGAAACAACAATTTACCAATCAAGAATAATGGATGTAATCATTTAGGTGGTGCCCCAGTTGTAAGAGTTTGGGACCAAGAGGTTTGCTCCCTCTGTGGTCTCAGGTTCGAGCCCTGTGGTTGCTCATATGATGGTCATTGGAGACTTATATGGTCGTTAACTTCAGGGCCAGTGGGATTAGTCGAGGTGCGCGCAAGCTGGCCCGAACACCCACGTTAAACTAAAAAAAAAAGAATAATGGATGCAAATAAAAAGAGATGCGGGAGAAAAGGCAAACAATGCTAGTTTATTTGGAAGTGAGTTTGACGCTGCTAGTTTTAAAAGTATTTTTTATTTAAAAATATATTTAAAAAAATATTTTTAAATTTTTTTTATATCAAAGTATCCAAACCGTTTAAAAAAATTAAAAACATTAATTAAAAAATAAAAAAAATTAAAGATTTTAAAAAAAATATTAGACCGCAACACCAAACAAGAGTATTTGGTAATGCGGTTGAAGGTTTTTAGAAATTTGAATTTTTTTATATAATTAATATTTTTTATATTTTTAAATTATTTTAATATCTTAATCTCAAAAATAATATTTTTTAAAAATATATTATTTTAATATATTTTTAAATAAAAAATCACACCATAACCGATATTTCCTTGAATTTACACATACCCTCTCATAATAAAAGTTTGAACCACGGGTAGATGAGCGAACAACGGCCTAGATAGATCGGATTGGTGGTTGCATATGGGAGAGTCATGTTTGGGAACGCGGTTGAAATCGCGTTTCTAAAAAATTCAAAAATTTGTTTTGTTAAAATTTAATATGGTTTGTATGTTTTGGATCGTTTTGATGTGCTGATGTCAAAAATAATTTTTAAAAAATAAAAAAAATCATTGGCATGCATTTCAGCACAAAAAATTATTTGAAAAGTAACCGCTACGTAGGTGATAAAACACAGAGTCTCTCGGAGGACTCCATCCCGCTTTCGTTGTTTACAGCGTTGGGAAACGCAAGTCAATTCGAAATTTTAAAATATTTATTTATTTATTATTAAAAATTAATATTTTTTTATATTTTGAATTATTTTAATTTGTTAATTTTAAAAATAATTTTAAAAAAATAAAAAAAAATATTATTTTAATATATTTTAATATAAAAAATACTTTAAAATACAAACTCGCAGTTATATTTTCAAACAAAGCGTTCGTCTGCCTTGAGAATTGGGTGTGCAGCTATTTGCTGTCTTCGTCCTCTACAGGGTTTTTACCCATTTATTAAGAAATTTTGGCTTCTTAAAAATTCTGATAATTATAATAATGATAAATTAATTAATATGCCCTTGTATATAATGTCCTCATTAATATCGCTTGGGTTTGAAAATCTAGCAATCGAATCCGTTTATGTTTTCATATAGTATCCTTCTACGAGTGTGTTTGGTATTGAGGTTGCTGTTGTGGTTGTAGTTTTAAAAAAGTTGTTTTATAAAAAGTACTTTTAGTTGAGGTTGGTTTGGAAAAATATATGTTTGGTTAAAACTATGATTGAAATTGAGGTTGAACAAAAAGTAGTTTAATGTGTTTGGTTAAAAAAATACTTTTCAAATTGAGGTTATAAAATAATTAATATATATATATATATTAATGATTTTTAATTTAAATATTGTAGATTTAACTATTGTTATTATATCATGAAATAAATAATATTGATATCAAATATTTTTTATTATTCTATTAAACTATGTGCAATGTTATCACATACGAAATTTAATAACAAAAAATTTAGTTTCGATATATATATAAACTGGTTTAAAGTTATTTTTCACTATTGTTAATGAAGAAAAATTTGACAAAAAAAATGTTTTGTAACATTTATAAAAACTTGGTTGAACAGAATAGGATTGTG
>Ga0307515_10010518_pt1 | contig 17725 bp, 21 predicted proteins | sample 17_EM_MG_FD_194513 | JGI IMG/M metagenome (GOLD analysis project Ga0307515, IMG submission 194513) | Populus trichocarpa ectomycorrhiza microbial communities from riparian zone in the Pacific Northwest, United States - 17_EM | ecosystem: Host-associated > Plants > Roots > Unclassified | place... | reverse complement strand
AATCCGTATTCCAAAAACAAGTGAAACAACCTTAAAACCTTAACTTGACCTCCAGTTACCATAAACCCATTGCTTTCGTGAACTTCGTATGCTTATCTTTCGTAAGTGCTTTCGTTAGTATATCTGCGACATTTTCATCCATGTGTAAGTAGGAGTAGTTGACTATTCAGCATTCGTGCAGATCTCGACTGTGGTGATAGCAAACATCGATGTGCTTAGTTCGAGCTTTGATGATTCCCGTGGTGATTAGAGTGAGAGAACCTTGATTGTCGCAGTTGATTGGCAGCAGTGGTGAGTCTTTCTGAGAACCGTGAATATCCTTTTGCAACTAGAGTAACCATTTCGCTTCTCTGGAGGCCTCCGAACAGGCGATGAATTCAGCCTCGAGAGTTGACATGGCAATAAGGCTTTGCTTCCGAGACTGCCAAGAGACTGCTCCATTGCTTGCGAGGAACACAGGGCCTCCCTAGGATGTGCGGTCCGCGCTGACATTGGCTTAATCGGAATCCGAGTACCCTACGAGACTATTGCCAATGTCGATGCCATTGCCAGTGAAGTGTAGTCAAAAATCGGCTGTGGATTTGAGATACTGAAGAACTCTTTTGGCAGCGGTCATATGACTGGTGAATAGCCGCGAATTGTAACGAGAATGTGCAGCGACCGCATATGAGATATCTGGCCGAGTTGCAAGTGCTGCGTACATTAGTGATCCCATGACTGCTTGATAGTCTGTGATATCTTCCAGTTCCTTCTCCACCCGATCCTCGGCCAAGTCCAACTTTACATTGGGATCGATTGGCGTCAAGACACCGTGACTATGCTCCATGCCGAATCGTCTGAGGATTATGGTGATATAGGCTTTCTGACCGAGACCGATTCCGGTACCAATTTCATCGTGGTAGATCTCGATGCCGAGGAAATGGCGTGCCGGGCCGAGGTTCGTGATCTTAGATTTCTCCGAGAGTTTCGCCTTGACCTCGATCGCGGCTTTGGTGGCGGCATCCGGATATGCCATTGAGATATCGTCGACATACAGAAGTATCAGAATACGGTCGCTGCGGAGATAGAGGTTGGGAACGGATAAGGATTGTGCAAACCCAAGAGAGAGTAGAAAGGCATTGATATTGTCATGCCATAGCCACGGAGCTTGTTTAAGGCCGTAGAGAGCTTTCCTGAGTCTGACAATGATCTTTGGTGCGTTGAGGCCCTCTGGCCATCCTTCTGGCAAAGTCATATAGATGTCGTCATCGTCGATTTTGGGGTTTAGGAAAGCGGTAACTACATCCAAGTGGTCCATATTCCACCAGTATCTCCCGGTGAGAGATGAGATACCGAAACGTAGATAGCTTTCCAACAGGAGCATAAGTCTCACGGAAATTCGTCTGCTCATATCCCTTTATGACTAGGCGTGCTTTATACCGTGTGGACCCATCAGGGTTGTGTTTAGTCTTATAAACCCACTTAGAGCCAATTGGCTTAACTTGCAGTTGCCGTGCTTCCAGGGAGTTGAGAATGGAGATGGTGTTATTTAGCAGGATCGATGTGCATTCTTCCTCCATGGCTCTTTTCCAGTGATCTCGTTGAGGGCTTTCCATAGCTTCCACGTAGGTGTATGGATCTCCAGTGGCTGCGGAAGCCGTTAGTCCTTCTGCTGAGGCTTTACCTTGACTTCTTGCGACACGACTCCTGATCGGCGGAGCTGGCGCTGGAGCTGGAGATACTGGCGGTACTTGGCTTGATTTCTTGATTGCTGCTGCCGAACTCTGGGCTGTCTGATCCTCTTGGCGGAGGCGCCGGCTGTGGGCAATGTTTTCTGCATCTGCTGCCGAACGCTGGGCAGTCTGATCCTCTCGCCGGATGCGCTGGCTGTGGGCGTTTTCTGCTTCCTCGTCAGGAGCAGTTTCATGCATGTGAGATGTGGATCTCATACCTATCTGCGTAGGTTGACTATCTTGTCCTCGGAGAGGCTCATCTCCGGTATCAATTTCCTCGACATATTCCTCATCTTCTGGTAATCCAAATATGTCGATCTCATTGCTTCCATGCTGACACGACATGTGTGCATTTCTTTCTTCGTCGAAGATGACCTCTGATTGGGCTTTCACCTTCTGGAATTCGGGATCCCATATCCTCCACAACATCTTCGAATTGTGTGTGTAGCATACCATCATGCAGGGCTTTGACCTTGGGCCCAACTTGCCTTGGTGGTGTTGAACTTCGGGAATGAGTCTGCTGGCATAGCATCCGAATCGACATAGGTTGTCGAGAGAGGCTTGATACGATATTTCGTTGCCGGCAGCATCGTGTGTCGGTTTGCCAAATACATGTACCATCTAGTGTGGCATTTTGTACGGTGCTTGATACCCTTCGCGGTCATTTCTTTTCAGGCCTTCATTGGGTGATCTCTGATGGAGATAGACTGCGGTATTAGCTGCTTCTCCCCAGAACTGAATGGGAGCCTGAGAGTCAATCATCATCACCCGGGCCGTTTCAGTGATTGTACGGATCATTCGTTCGGCAACACCATTCTTCTGGTGGGCGTATGGATGGCATGGCACGTGTGTAGTACCGTGGGCCGCAAGGACATACCGGAAGGTCATATTGCCGTATTCTCCCTGTCCATTATTGAACCGGAATCGCTTGATCTCGTATCCCATTGAGTCTACTCGGGCCGGAAATGACTGGTAGGCGGAGGTGCAGATCTCGGCTTTCTTATTTGGGAGCAGGCATACGGATGTATACCTCGTGTAGTCGTCGATGAATAGTATATAGTATCGATTGTCACCTATGGTCGGTGTAAAGAAGGGACCGCATACATCCGAATGTACAAGTTCAAAAGGCTTCGTAGTGCGCTTGACTGGCACTCTAATGAACCTTTGCTTGTGCTTGGCTTGAATGCAGACTGTGCACATTGAATCATCGTGTATATATCCGCCAAACAGAGTTTTCATGGCGGTAGAATTTATATGCGCTAGTCGTCGGTGCCATTGTCTCGATTCTGAGATTGTGAGAGACTTTCGAGTGGACTTAGTTTCTTCTGCGGTAGGTTCTCTTGCTGCAGCACGACCTCCTAGAAGAAGAAACTACAACTGGCCTTACCAAGGAACTTGGAGATACATCCACGGGGGCCGCCCTGCTTTCCCAACGTGGCGGCTACCGTGGCCGAGGCCGTGGGCGCGGTGGACGCGCTGGATGTGGTGGAAGCAGTGGAAGCGGAGATAGTCACGAGAGTAAGTGCACCTATTGCAAAATTGACAGCCATACTACAGATGCATGCAGAAAGCGGAAATACTCTCAGGAGGGAGGAAACAACGATGAGCGCATTTGCTTCCAGTGTGGGCTTCCAGGCCACGTCAAAGTCGATTGCATCTCATACAAATGTATAAAGGAATGGTGGAAAGTGAAGAAAGCCACTGCTACAGCAGCTCTCCCTACGACCGGAGACTGCAATCCCGTCCGAGTGACTGCTTGTGCTCTCGCCGCCGCCGCTGCTCCGAAGTGGGTCATTGATTCCGGAACATCACACCACATGTGAAATGACCGCAGCAGCTTCTCAACGTTCAAAAAGCTCTCACTTCCTATAGTAATTGAAATCGGAGACAACAACTGAGTCACCGCCACGCATTATGGTTTCGTCAACGTCATACAGGGCTATGCAGTCGAAACCCTCCATACTCCTACTTTTCGACTTTTTCTTCTATCGATCAACCAATTGCATCTGGGCAGGCATACGACTAGTGTTAGCAACGGTTCCATATTTGGAACCGGCCGGTTTTATAGGTCTATGTGGCAACGGCCTTACCACATCAAAAATCGACGATTTTTTATGCGAACTGCTCAATTAAGTCCACCAATATTGATCAGAGAATTTAGAGCTTGGTAAGTGAATTATGCAGCTTTGCATGACGCTTCTTTTGGTTGTCTCCAATTTTCGATATCTTCGAAACTCGGCAAGCGATGGTGCAAAATCATGCTTTTTGGGCGAAAAATCAGTGTATTTTCAAAGCCGCTTGCTGAGTTTTAAAGATATCGCAAATCGGACACCACCAAAAGATGCGCCATGCAAAGCTGCATAATTCACTTACCAAGCTCTGAATTCTCTGATCAATAATGGTGGACTTAATCAAGGGAACCGTTTGGCAAAAACCGGAACCGAACCGGCCGGTTCCGGGTGTTCTTCCACCCGCTATAGTAGAAACGGTCCCAAAACGGAACCGTTGCTAACACTAGTCGTGCATGGCTTCTTCGGGTGTGGGCAAGGGTCTTCTATGCTTCAGGACCATTAATATCATCGCATACTGTGATGGCAATGATGTGAATATCTGTGTGCGGAAATCGCGATCAGTGATTGCATCGTCTGTATGGTCCAGTAGTGTGCGGTGGTTACTAAGCTTGGTGAAGTATGCTGTAAGTGGTTCGTCCTCCTTGGGTCGACAAACACGGAATTGGTGAAGGATATCTTGTCTGCAGATATAAGATCCGGCGGTGTCTAAGTTGGTTTCTAGTGTGTTCCACATCTCGTGAGGGTTTCTCATTCCCTTGAGGATACGCCGTACTTCGGGGGAACAGAAAAGTCTGATCATAGACGCAGCTTCGGCTTCCTTAGCCTTCCAATCATCATAGTCGTCGTCGTGGTTGAAATCAAGGGGCTGTGGTTCAGGATCATCTCTGGTGACAATTGCATATGCTATCATGGCTGATATGACGAGTATCATGTTATTTCTGCATTCGTCGTAGTTTGCATGAGTGAGCTTGGGACTGTCGCCCCACCTGGTTGTGTGGAAGGCGGGTTCCGAGGAAGACATCGTCAGATCATAGAGATGGTGTTGAGGTTTAAGGTTCTTGAGGTTTTGGGTTCTTGAGGTTTAGGGTTCTTTTTTGAGATCGTAAGAATAGGATTTTATATGGTAGCGATAGCCGCACTCATAACCTGTTGAAATACTGATTGCTAGAAGCTTAATTCTACTATCTAAGAAGGCCACAAGGCCATAGATATACGGTACGAGCACGTACGTACTCATCTAAATGCAGAGATGGCTGAGCTCTGTCAGCCCGTCTCTGAACATCTCCGTCAGCCCGTATCAGAGACAGCCCCGTCAGCCCATATGATAGCCAGCCCCGTCAGCCCGTATGAGAGCCAGCCCCGTCAGCCCATATGAGAGCCAGCCCCGTCAGCCCGTATGAGAGCCAGCCCCGTCCGCCATATGAGAGCCAGCCCAGTCAGCCCGTATATGATCCATTTATGCAACAAAAAGTGTTCAAAGTTGAGATAGTAAAATGATTATACTATCTAAGAAGGGCTACAAGGCTATACATAGGATCAAACAAGTGAGATTGCGTACGTACTCATATATGTATAGATACTGCATTGTACCATTAGTCTAACTGCAATCTCCCCATATGCCATCATCTGTGGCCATAGGAAGGGCAATAAGAAGAGTTGCAATATGCGGAGAGCAATGTGCATACATAGACATAAGATCCCGGGAAGAGAGAGGGAGAAAGACTGGAATTATATGAGAGAGAAGTGTGCCATCAGCTCTAGCTAGGAGTTAGCTAGTGTCAAATGGATATATACATGCATCAAGAAGGCTAGTTGGAACTATAGAGAATGCTGTGGGCAATCATTTCACTTCCCTGTTTCTGTTTATCAGTGACAGAGCTATCACCTAGGTTCAAAGATTTACAATTAGCACTAACTTGAATGCATGGACATTTGGCTACTCAAAATTGCATATAGTGTAGCTTTGAGTAGGCAGATTGTTGAAATGAAGAAGGGGAGAACCGTGTCACTAGATTAAGGTACAGGGATTGCATAGCAGCAGAAAGACATGAGATATATACAAGGTTGTTGGGTTCCTTACACCTTACTGGCTGTGTGCCGTGACATCACCTCAGCTGAAGCTTTGCCCAGTCAGGTTCATGCAATACACTGTAACAGTAGTGTTAGGAACGGATCCAAAATCCGGGTTCGGTTCCAGTTCCGGGTTCGAACCGAAATGGAACTGTTGCAACGGGTTTTACCCCATCGAAAAACCGAACCGCACCTAATACCACAGGTTTTTGGCCGGATCCAGCTCCACATCTATCGCTCCAATTAAGTATTTGAGTTATTATCGTATTACAATTATATACTTATACACCTACAATGTATCTCTTATGATTCTCATCAGTCAGAATTGGTTTCAGTGTGGTACGACAAGCATTTCGGGGCGGTGCTCCGCCTCTTTGGTGCCACAATTCGTTATATGTTGTAGGGGCACTTACGCCACCGTTCGGCCATATTGGCATATGTATGGTAATTATGGTATTCGGTTGCAACCGTGGACTTGAGTGTTAGTGAATATAGGTTAATAGGTAAGATTATCACTGGAGAACTAAGTCTGGTGGGAAGCTGACGATATAGAATGGCCGTTACACTGACCTGGGTCTTGTGCCGCCGTTACGTTACCCCTCTCTTTGGGGGCAGGTCTCCAGGGCTGCACCAACCATACAAGAGAAATGGAAAGAACAGGGAAACAAGAATGAAACAATCACCCTACGTACGGAATTGTACGAACCCATAAGTCCCACAAACAATTGGTACAGCTTGATGGCGACCTTTCGGCAGATCCGGTGCTCAGAGAACCTCCACCTCCATTTGCAGGATGTAAAGACCCATGCCGATGCCATTTGTAGCGGGCCGAGATCCAAAGAAGAGCAGAAGAGAAAAGAGAAACAAGAAAACATCCAAAAGTGATCCCGTCTCCATATCTCGACATCCCAACCCATGCTTCAACGACCATCATTCCCGTAGCTCGTATCGCTGCATAGGTCATGGTTGAAATTGTCAGGGTGGTAGAGCTTCTGTTCGGGACTTGCCATCGATGGGAGCTTCTGATGCCGTCATCAGTCATAGCCTTCTGTGATCCTTGATCATATACATCAATTGCATCGTGTGTAGTTGGGTCGCAATAATCGACATCTAACATGTGAGCTTCTCTACCGTGGTCATACTTACCAAACTCAAGCGCGCTAGCACTGTCTGAGCCCTGTGCAGTGCTTCTGCATCCTCAGTAGGATATATCTTGCAGCTGGTAGTCATCGGTGCTCGGCATTGACTCGTAGATCGAAGTCCACTTTGGTCACCATCTGGTCGACTTCATAGTTGCTCTCAATAGGCAGCTTCAGGAGAATCTTGGTTGACTAATAGGTAGACATGTCTCAATTCCTTCGTAGACTTCATCCCGGTTAGTGTTAGCAACAGGTTCGGGTAACCCGCCAGCAGTCCAGGTTTTTACCTGCGGTTCCGTTCGGTTGGGTTCCAAACCCGGCCAAAAACCTGACCCGCTTTGTTTTGGCGGGGTTGTTACCCGGACCCAACATAAACCCGCAGTCTTTTAGCCGGGTTTATCATCCTGCAGGGCCTCATTCTTGCCAACTCCAAGCTTTGGCTCCAATTAAGTATTTGAGTTGTGATCTTATCACACTATGATATATATGTAAAAGATGCAGTTTCAGATGCTCTTTCACCTGCCGTTCTCCCAATTGCGATCTGATCACTATTCGTTGAGTCCCTCCGAAAGAGGCCGGATATCCGGCGGAATTCCACAGCAACTCGAAGAATCGTGATCCGATCGCAATTTGGAGAATGGGAGATGAAAGAGCATCTAAAACTGCATCTTTTACGTGTATATCATATTGTGATATGATCACAACTCAAATACTGATTTGGAGTCAAAGTTGTGAGCTTGCGAAAATGGGAAACTGGCCGAAAAACCGCGGGTTCAGTGCAGTTCAGGTTTTCGATGCGGTAAAACCCGTTGCAACGGTACCAGTTCGGTTCCAACCCGGACCGGGAACCAAACCGCCAATTTGGAACCGTTGCTAACACAAATCCCAGTGGGCTTTTGGCTTGTTGGTAGAACTTGACTGGTCGACTTCTCAGTGTGTCTTGCTAGGCTACCTCCCAGTGGGTGTTTGGCTTGTCGGTAGGACGCATTTCGCCGTGGTCATCTCCCTGTTTGATGTTCACTGCACTGTCGACGAGTTGGACTGAAATCGGTTGTTGATTGCCGTCATGGTTCGGTAGACTTATGAAGTTAGGTAGACTTTTGGATATCATTGTTGACCGAGGTGTCTTTCGGCAGCCTTCGTCTCTGGACTTTGAAGGTCTTTGACCCTGCTTGTGTCCCGGCTGGTCTTGGTCGACTTGCTTTGTCTCATTGTTCCGCTTTCTTTCATCTCATTTCTGCAATTGGTTTCGTATAATTTTTTCACTCGCTTTGGCGTTTCTTTTTTACCAGCTTTGGTCATTGAACTGGATCGCGTTTCGACTGGCTTCGTGTTTTGACTAGCTGCGTGTTTCGACTGGCTTCGCCTTGACTGCTCCATACCTTTACGCACCTTTCTTTCAATCCGGTTGGTGTGTTCTAGTAATCCCTGACATTGAGCCTAGGCCGTGGATTCTCTAGGTGGGCTCAACATCTTCCGGATGCTAGGTGCGTGTGCTGATTCTTCTTGTACGCTTATCCCCGCTCTCTAGGTGCATTTATCGCAGCTGGATTTCACTGTCATGAAATGCACTCTGGTCCTTGATTCCGGCATCTCCGGTAGGGCCATCCCAGTCTTAAACGTCGTTGCTCTGCCGACGACTTATCTCATGTGATTGGTATTGTAGCTCCGTTTTATACTCGTTGCCTTCCTTGATTTGGATGAGGTGATGGGCATTCCTTAGGTCCTGTCGAGCAGCTCGGAGATCAGTGGGAGAGGCTGTCGGTCCTCCACAGCGGCTGTATTGGGAGCTCAGTAGTCCCCACACAGCTGCAGTCTGCCGTCCTTCATCGCAAATGAGATCAGTGCTGCCGTAGGCAGTATCTATCTTTCCCAGCTCTTGGTCTCACTCGCTGTGTCTGAGATTTCGTAGATCCACGCAATTTGTGTGGTTCCTCATGGCCGGGTTACCTTGTCATTTCCTCTGACCCTTTTCCCAGGCTGTTTGAGCCAAAATCGCTCTCTCTCACGAACACCCTCTGGATGCCATGAATGGTGCGGTGCGAGAGTTGCCGTATCTTTGCTGCATACGTCCACAGAGTCCTTGTATCTCATGAAGCTCTAACCATTCTTAATATTGTGAAATCTTGATATTGTGCGGAGATGCGAATCCCATCATCTGTTGTTACCATCTCCACATTCACTATGTCTGTTTCTATACTCATTAGACTTTTCTTCATTCCCCATTGTCGCATGTTTGGCGGAGTGGAGATGGGTATGTGTCCCGGGATAGCTGGATCAGACAGTTCGTCAGAATGCGACCAAGCCCTGTTGACCAGTTTCTCCCTTCGTGTCTCGGCGCGCACGGAGCAGTCATTCAAGCACCGTCACTGTGTCACTCTTCTGCCATGACTACCGCCACTATTCTTGCTTTCGCATTCAGCATCATGGGGTATCTCTCACCTACGGTGATGCCTTCCAGTGATGCTGCCAGCTACCCATGACATTCACCAAGTCATATGGCGAATGCCTAGACCACCTCCTCACTAGCTCAGAGATGATTGTTGAATGTGGTAGCCCCGAGTTGTTGTATACCCGGACAAGGCTGACTATCCTGGTTAACCCACTGTGTTCCGGCAGAGGACATGTCTAATCTCCTTCTGGAAACTTCGCCCGTTGCGGTCCATCGGGCGCTCGCAGCGCTGTCAATCGACCGTTGCTGCAGTCGATTTCCGGGATTCTTGCCATGGCAAGCCCACGGCCAGCTTGTATGCCTTTATTGGGATGATCAAAACCTCCAATTGGTCAACCAGTTGAAAGTGTTCAAATAGTCAAACAAGAGACCGGCAATTCGACTCTTCACATACATCATCACCGGGCCAGGGTGAAGATGAATGCTGATTTGTCTGGTTGCTCAAGTGTCCTAAGTAGACTCGGCGATAAACAGATGCTCATTGCACCGCAGTCGAGGTGTACTTTGATTTGGTGCATGTTGCCAAGTATATTCAGTACAACGGTAGGTTTTGTGGTCTCTGCTGCCACAGCGAGTGCACTGCTGGTTTGCCTATTGGCCTTCGTAGAATTCCTGTGAATGCCACGGCGATGGTGATGAGCCGGAACGGCTTCCCCTTCTGGCCTTATTGGACTTGACTGATTTAAATTGCCGGGATCGAGATTGTTTGAATTATCACAAATGCTTTTGTGGTTTGCTCTGTCCTCTGGGTTTCTTCGAGGTTGCTAGAGTGGTAGGTCTACACGACTATTGATGTCAATCCACTTTGCTCAAGCGAAGGCATTTAGCGGAAACTGTGCTGAGTTGCAATCGTCTCTCGCCTCCGGTCCTCGGTATTGGCGATTCAAGGATGAGATCGCGCCATTGATTGTAGGCTCTCCGACTGATGATCATGCTCAATTGACTGGTAGCAAAAGTATTTGATTCCTCTCGTTGATAGGGTCGAATTCTGTATTCATGATAATTGTCACGATTGTCGGTGACGCGTTTCGTTTATTGTAGCTTTTCTGGCTCATGGTTGTGCTCATTTCACTTGAATGGATGGTTTTCAACTCATTATCTCCATCATATTCGGTTTCTCTCATTGGCCTGATGAAACTGGAGCGGCCTGTAGTCGTGATGATTGTTGACATCGCTGGTGACGCGTCTCGTGCGCCAATTGATTACTGAACCCTTCTCCTCTGCCATCTGGCTGCCCAATGGAGTGAAGAAACAATCGATATCCGTGCAAGCAGTAATCACGCTTCGATATGTTGTTTTGAAAGCTGTAATCGCAGTTGTAGACATTATGATGTGGCGGGTTTAGGAGGACGGCGATACTGTAGATTTCAACAATGGGTGCTCAATGAAGCTGTCGGGATTTGAACTCGCCTTAATTGACCGTATGCAATTCACTCTTTCGACCTTTGGTTCAATTCGGAATCGATTCCGGCGAACCGGTATGCGACACGTTGATTAGTGGTAGAACTCCTAAATTCCGTGAGCGAAATGTACCCGTTTACTGAGAAAGCTAGAATTGTGAATGGGCACGTATGCCAGTGTTTGGCGTTATAGGCATACGTATGGTAATTATGGTATAAGATTGCAAAAGTGGACTTGAGTGATAGTAAATATAAGTGTATAGGTAAGATTATCGCTGGAGATCTGAGTCTCATGGCGAGCTGACTATATAGAATGGCTGTTACCTGGATCTGGGTCACGTGCCGCCATTACATATGTCTACAGGTTAGTTAGCTGATATCACAAACTGTCTCTTTTGTTACCCTGCTACTCTGTCAAAGTCAACTCCATCCTTTATGCCTCTTCTGTTACCCTGCTACTCTGTAGAAGTCAACTCCATACTGTATGCCGCTTCTGTTGCACTGCTACACGGTCGAAGTCAACTCCATTCTTCCTGAATCGATATACTGAAACCAATTGGAATCATTTCATACTACTCTGTCACATGGAAATTTTGCAGTCCCTCCAACCAAACGCGATTCTGAGACATCATTCTGAGACGTCATTCTCAAATGACATGCTGAGATGCTCTGCTGAGATGACATCAGTGTTGACGACTGACACCAATTGTAATCATTTCATACTGACATCTAACTCGGAATTCTTTCAGGCCCTTCAACCAACACCCTCAGAACGTTGAACTGAGACAGTGTTCTGAGGCAACCGCCCAATGACATCGATTGGGAACACTTTCTCCATGGCCCCTACTTTGCATCATAGTTTCGAATTATGATGGAGCATGCTTGCACTATTGAGTACGCCTCCATCTACACATAATTGTGAGATTCATCTAACCCATGTTGCACTAAATCCTTACAACCATTTTTGCACATATTGACATCTTCATAGTTTTGATGCAAATGTCAATAATGCTCGGGATGTGATTCTTTGCCCAAAGTATCTCTGTGGGCACGTTGAGGCAGTTTGCACAGATAAGCAGAACTATGCCCAGTATCGTGTGTATGGTATTAAAACTGCCTCTTGGGTGAAAGAGTGTGGTCGAACAGGGGACTGGCATGTAGAAGTATTGGTTCTGCCTGGGAAGATTCTCGAAGCAACCCACCTACCTCAGGTCAATTCTCTAATTACTGTCTATGAAAGTTTGCTTGTACATGGCAGGAAGACTAGTTCAACTGTTCTAGCTATCAAAGAGTTTTCCTTCCTGCCCAAAACTTCATCCCCTTCAACAGAAATATCCAACAAAGTTGCGGCCCACGAAACATCACACATCAAAGGTTGGCTCCGTCCCAATGCCACCGAATCGCTGATTACAGCAAGAAGAAATAAATGAATGAGATTGGACGTCCCCATTGGTTCTTATGTGCTAGAAACTGATCAAGATTCAGATAACTCAAGAAGTATGTCTTATCTTGATTGTGTATCCCCCCCAGACACTAACACTTCACAGCATCATCATCAATGACTTTGGAGGGTGGAGAGAGAGATGGTTTTGAATATGATGCACAACGCGAAACCTTGGACGAAACATCACATGGCGCTTGTTGTTCTAAGGATTGTGACTTGCCTCTCAACAGTCAGGTAGGCATTGACACACCACGAAGGAAGATAGTTGGCAGAACAAAGTCAAATGAGAACACCAGATCAATATTAGAACATCTGAGTCTCGCTTTGAACATACCGTAGATTAGTTAGTGTATCCTTCTTTTTCCTGCTACAGCTTGCACGGGTCACCATTAGTCCTCTAACACAATCATTCCTTCTCTCCCACCCTGCACACATTCGTTTCGATCAATGAACATGCCTTGACAACTTAGTCCAGTTACACAGTGTCATGAATGTAACCGTCATCGGGTCCAACACTGACAGGGTAATTTTTGAGCAGTCCTTCCCCAGCGTGATAAGTCTCTCCACCAGTGTGACAGTGTGAGTACAATGCACTCCGATTCTGAATTTTTAAATTGGCCAAGTAATAGGCGTTGTTTCCAATGCGGCACAAGAATACATTAGCACAGAAAGGAACAATTGTTCAATGTGTGTCTTCAACACTGAATATCTATTGCTGCGACTGAGTCCATACCCACTAAATATAGACACATTACTATCTGATGGCAAGGTTTCTGATAAATCACTCAAATGGAACAATCTTTTCTGTTTCTCTGCAATTGGCATACATGGAAACTTCCAAGAATTGCCTACCCCATCCAACGTTGTGCTCTGAGGACATATCTATCATCTCATGTTGGATATAGAACGTGGTCAGCACCCATTCCAATTGTTCATGTATGGCTCTGAAGACTGTCACCACGTGGCTATTGAGATTGAAGTAGACTCTCCAATTGTGCAGCAGATCAAACACAGCATACTCCAGGCAAACCCTGATACGGAAATGTCATGTTTCCTCTGCAACGAACCACCTGGTGTAACTTATGCCTTGGACTTATAGAACCAGCCTTCATCTTCAACTGAAATTGCATCAATTTTACACATAAATTCTATCATGGATTCTTCTCCTTCCAGCATTTTTGGTGGTATACCCAGCCCACCAGAAATATGGGGGAAATTTGTAAACGTGCTTTCCAGTAACTATGGACATCTCCAGTACCCTCGTTTGTTGTTTGACACCTACCCAGAATGATTGAAAATTTTTCACCATAAACTCACCCAGATGAAATACTACCATTTACACTTACTCCAAAATGACGCCCGCTTTCGCTGTCTTGGAAGATGGACAAACGAATACTGTGTACACATGTTGTGTTGGATACAGGAAGAACGTTTAGATATCACGCCTCACAGTCCCATCCAAAGAGCGGGTGGTGAAACTGATTGAGACTACCCTCATGGTTCCAATTGGATGGGTTCAAGGGGATCGGCATCGGAGGAAGTGTCTAACTCATGAGCATTGCGCCGTGAGTTTGGAATGCTGTCAGATTTCATCGATCCATGGACAAAGCCACACTTGCCCGAGATACAGGAGCATTTATATCTGGGTCGAAATGCTTCAGATCTACCTGGCGTCATTGCCCAGGCTTCCAGAGCACATAGGTTGCTGATGATGAAAGGAATATTGTTTGTGGACAATTCAGCTATCCTTGTCTGCATTCTGTTAATTTTTGTCACACTGACAACATGGGCAAGATACTTTATCAAGTTATGGTTAGTGAATTCCAAAAGAGAGGCATACCACATGCCCATATAGTTTTGAAGGTCATTGCTACTCCATTCCCGTTTTCTGTGTTATCCTAAATCTACTACCCTTGTCTCACTTATCTTTGTGACTTTCAACTACAACAGATATACCCTGAATTACCATTTGCAATAATTGATTCTGTTATTGAAGCTGAATTACCAACAGGCAAAGAATGGCCATCGCTGTCAGAGAGAATTTTGAAATATAACAGGCATTACCCTGACCACCTCTTCCGCTCAACTAACTATTGCTATAAAGATGGCAAATGTCAGTTTGGTTGCCCAAATCACTCCAAGAGACTACAAAGGTACAAGACTCTGGCAGAGATATCAATAGGGGATTGAAGGATGAACACAAGATGTTGGTGTCATACATGCCATTGCTGACTGAACTGATGAACTGCAGTCTAAACGTTGATGTGACATTCACTGTCAATATGTTCAAGTACCTGTACGAATGCCTGTTTAAAGCACCTGGCAATGCAAGATATGCCATCACACACAGTGCGCTTGTAATGGTGAGGTCTTAGACTAGAGATTAGGGTTGCCACACTGGCATGTGATGCCGCAGGGTAAGTGACAACCTCAAATGGACAGCTTCTGCGGACCATGATCCTCAACAAGAATTGTATCATCGCCACATTCAGGTGCGATCACTCTGACCACGTTTGCAACTGAATCCCTACAAGGATAATCTATTCTCTTACTTACCCAGAAACTGGCATCTGTGCCCTTATACTATTCCATTTTTTGAGTCACCAGATACGTTTCACTAACAGAATTTCAACTTGACTCCTTGTTTCGGATCCATCGCACGGGATCCGGAAATTTATGCAATTGTCCACTCAATGCATCCTCAACAGACGAATGGACTTCCTGTACGCAGTGCCAATGAGCGTGGCAGTCCTGAGAGGATTCATGTGTCAGTCAATTGTAGTGTGAGCAACGGTTCCGGACCATCACTTCGGGTCCGGGTCCAGGTCCAAACCGAAGCGTTGGCAAATTGGTGGTCCAGGTCATCAATCAACCCGAACTCCACACTCGGGTACAGTTCCATGGTGCACTCCCAACCCGTCAGAATTAGGCGGGTTGTCAGCAGGTTGCCCAGCGGGTCCATCTATAGATTCACATAAGGCTGGTGTATTTGCAGTGTGTTAATAGTATCTTAACAAAATCGAGTTTTCAGCAACCAACAATGTGCTTTTGCTTGTTGAGGAGTGTGTAATATCGATTAATTTGGTATCTGTGTTTCACCTTCGATATATGCTATTTTTGTCTAGCAAGGCGGTGAATAATACAGTTACGCTATCGAAGATCCGCGCGATGCCTAGATTAACAAATATGCAAGTCCTAAAACTGTTGACGCTCGGTTGACCCTCATTTTCAGGATGCCGCAGGGAGCATCTCGCTGTTGTTTTTGCGTGTGAAGGCTGCCAATATCCCATAAATGGATGTCTACAACTAATCAGAACATAACTTACCGAAGATGCACAGCTAAAAATCGTTGTCGCTCCGTTGACACTCATTTTTAGGACATAGTCGCGATGTCGTCGCTACGGTTTTTGCCTAGAAAGGCAGCCGATGATCTGATTATGGCCCATTGTCGCCTCACAACACTAGGATTTTCCATGATACAAGGCCCAAAGTCGTTGATGCTCTGTTGACGGTCATGTTCAGGACTTAGTTGCGATGTTGTTGCAAGAGGTTTTGCCTAGAAAGGCGGTCGATAGCACGACTATGGCGTAATGTCGCCGCACAGCCCATGCAATTTCCAAGAGGCAAGGCCACAGGTTGTTGACGCTCTGTTGACGCTCATTTTAATGTATTGTCCTTTCAACATCTGCTGCTGTCGACAATTGATTTCATTGTGATTTGACTTGATCGGCTGTGATTCTGCCTGATTGAGACTCAGCACTGAGGCTAAGCCGAGTGGCGTAAAAATCTTGCACTGTTCACTCTCACACGACTAAAAATGATGTATCATGCCAAAAGATTCATTGCGCCTGCTATACATCTATGTATGAACCGATATTCACGATCTACTTCTTGCCATTCGCCCATAATATATCTCTAACTGAAACTCTTGGTCATGCTACATAATGCTGGTGAACCATTGACGCATTCTGTCCTACTTTTTCTTCCCTCCTTGGTTTCTCTGCGTTTCAACTGGATTGACCGTCACTAACACCTTTTCAGCTTGTCTCTTTGATTTCCGTGTCCGCCAGACCAATCAGGGGAAATTTGGCGTGGCGCTCAGATCCTGCTGCTCTGGGCATTCTGGATCCTCAATGCCATTGTTGGGGCCTATATCAGATTCATCGTCTGCTGCGCAATCATCATCGCTGTGATTTGGATTATCCACGTCGCAATTCCAGTTGAGCCAATCATCGGGGTCAGAAATGCTTTCAGGTGCGCTATCGTCATCGCTTTCGATGGGATGACGGTTGGTTTTCAGGAATTGGCGGACATTTCACATCTGAGTTCGTCCTCCAGGGAGGTCCTTTGCAGACAAAGCTGGTGGCTAAGGTGATCTTTCAGACAATTTAAATGCAGCCACACCATCATGTTGAAAGAGTGACCAGGATGCTTGGACGTTCTCTTGAGTGTCCGAAATGTATCCTACGGCGGTCATTTTCTTGTTTTGACCGCGAGATTCCTCCGGGGTAGTACATAGGTTTTAGCTGCCCTGCCACATCTCCAAAAAGTCATGAACCTTGGCCATTCTGTGCAATTTCCTGTCATCCGCCTCTTTCTTCATTTCGGAGTCGTTTTCTGTGTGTGGGGTATCCAATTCTCAGACAGTGCCTGCCAAAATCACGTTGTTGGCTCGAGCACACTGCCTGACAACAACTTTTTCGCGAAGGGTCTCACCTAGGGTTTTTGACTGCCTCCACCCAATAACATCTCGGCCAGGGGAAAAACTGGCCTCCACTTCGAGACCATGTGGTATGACAGAGAATATGTTGCGAGCCACATTGGAGAGATTGGCGTACTTTGAGTGCGTTTCCTCCTGTTGGCGCCACCAATCAGTTATGTCCGGTATTCAAAATGAACTGCTAATCTCGATTGGGTCGGAGTGGTAATCATTGAGATTTGGGTTAATTTGTCCCCAGTTCTTTTGTGCTTCAGGCGGCGAATTCAAATAGAGCCTGGCGGCGGTCAATAAGCGGGCTGCTCAATCGCTTTGTCCGGGTGTCGTCTCAGGCACATTGTTAGGCCTTAAGTATTCCTCATCATTGCTGGACAAATCATATGGATCAAAGGATGATTGATACACCCCTGATGCCATTGCGGAGGGGACGAGATTGCTGCTCGGGACTGGTTCGAGTTTATTGACAGGCGCACAACGACGGCCAGCGCAGGATTAATTTTCCACTTACTTTAGAAAGGCCTCTTGGCATTGTGTAGTGTACGATGTCTCGTCCTCAGGATGAATATCCATTACCATGTCCCACATTCTAAACGATCGCAACTTCCAGAACGGATCAAGAATTTGTGCGGAAATCAGGAGCATGCCTGTCGTTGGTGTCACTTCTGCGTAGTATTTAGAATGCTTCTGCCGAGCTAACTTCACAGCGAAGAACAAGTCTT
>Ga0307515_10010517_pt1 | contig 17728 bp, 3 predicted proteins | sample 17_EM_MG_FD_194513 | JGI IMG/M metagenome (GOLD analysis project Ga0307515, IMG submission 194513) | Populus trichocarpa ectomycorrhiza microbial communities from riparian zone in the Pacific Northwest, United States - 17_EM | ecosystem: Host-associated > Plants > Roots > Unclassified | place... | reverse complement strand
CGTTATTAAAGAATAATACCCCATTACTTATAGTAAGTAGGTTAAGCCAGATATATAAGTTACTTTATAACTTAGTGCTAAATCGCCTAGGTTTATACTTATTTACTAGAGTCTCTAGCTAAGTAGTAATAAAGATCTAAAGGGATCTAGAGTAAGATTAACTAAGCCTAATTATATAGGCATACTATATAAGGTAGCCCGCGAGCTGCTAGGCTTAAAGGAACAACAGTAAGCCGTATTAAAGTACGGTAGTGACCTCCTTAATAGCGCGTAATTATTTCTGTGGTAATAATTAAGTTTGTATTTATATAGTATTAATAGTATATCCTAAAACCTTAATAATAGTTCCTACTATATCCTTAAAGTTATTTCGAGGGATACCCAGGGAGTTAATAATAAAGATATAGGTCTAGGTAATAGCCGCTAAGTTGTTTAGGTTAATAAGGATAAAGATAAAATCGTCTAGGTAGTGTTTTACCTCGTAAGGTAGTTATAAATAGAGTATCTAGTATAGGTCTTCCGCGAAGAGGTTAAATATAAGTGGCGCAGTTTAAAGACTAAAGGATAGGCAGTATTTCTAGTAGGTAACACCTTCCTAGGAGAAGCCTATTAATATTCTTGCCCTATAGGATAGGGGGACTATATAGAACGCATCTTTAATATCTCTTTTAAGCAGCAGATATCTACGGCCTATAGAAATAACATAGGCCTAAATAGCGGTAGCTATAGTGTATACTAGTGCTCTATATTTTTCTAGGATTATATCATTAACTAAAAATACTAGTAGAAAGGAGAGATTATAAATTTAGCGGTATCCTCTATCCGATTTTGGCACTAGGCTAAGAGGTAAAACTATAATAGGTTCTGTTGTAATTCTAATATATCCTTTTATAAGGTCTAATACTATTTTCTTAGAGATAAGGTTGGCGTTATTCTAAGAGGAGTTATAGTTCCTATAAGATCTTATAGTAAAAATAGATTCGGCTCTTATCTTACAGCCATAGGTTAGAATGCCTACTAAGATGGCTAGTAGATTACCTAGGTAATTAAATAGAAGGGAGTGCCACGCTAAGATCCTTAGGGGCAATAAAAAGTGGTAGAGAGCCTTCGCCTTTATAAAGGTAGGGAATAATAGTAATATATTAGGCCTAGGTCCTAGGCGTATAATTAAAGTTAATATTATAGTTAGGCTAGACCCTACTTTATAAAGTTTACCTTACTATTCCTAGGCATAAGATTTAGATAATACGGTATAATCTTTATTATACTTTAAATACTTATACGGGTATCTATAAGGTATATTATTGTAGCCTCTAATATTAAACCTATAGCAGGTATTAGAGGTATAAAAGGTATTTAACCTAGGTTTCTTTAAGGCGGTAAAGCTAATAGTACTAGATATTATAAGGTATAGCGCTGTATACTAGGCTAGTATTTACTAATTAGCGGGCTTTAGTTAGCTATTAGTTATTATAAAGGTATAATAGTTAAGTGCTAGATTAAGTATGTAACTTACCTAGATATACTAGGTTAATAAGGTGCGAATTATATTTATTTAAAGAAGTATACTAGCGATAAGGTCCGGCGGGCATATATAGAGGGTGCTAGTAATAGCTATATAGTTTGTAAAGCCTTTAAACTAGATGCCTTTCTCTATAAATAGCTTCCTATTTACCTTTGCCTTCCTTATAACTAGAGTACCGTTCTTAATCCGTGTCTTATTAGCGATCTTAATTTAAGCAGTATAGACTTAAAAATGGGCGAGGTTTACTAGATTAAAGGTGCCCTTAAAAATATCTAGGTAATCCCTTTTTATAACGCTAAGAAGGCGGAGTTTAAGTAACTTTATGCTAGGAGGGAGAGGCTTACTAAGGTTATTAGCTATAGCAGCTATTGTAATAGCTTATAAGGCTAAAGCGGCTAAGCCTAACTATAATTAAGCCATTTGAGCCTGGTGGTATTTGTACTAGCAAGCCTCCTTTACTTAGCGGGCTTTACGCTCTTCCTTATACTTTTAAATCTCCCTTTTATCTTAGGCTTATTCCCTTTACTCTTTAGCAATTTTACGCTCTTCTGCGGCAATGGCGTATATATTAGCTTCGGACGGCATTATAAAACTAATAGAGGAGGGTGTAGCGGTTATAGACGATAGTGTAGTTAAGGTAAGTCGTCTAGATAAGTTTACTTATTGGGATTATACACGCGTATGGATATCCTAGTTAGTTATAAGCGGTTATAAAATAATTCTCGAACGAATAAATAATGAATATTAATGAGTTTAACGATATTGAAAAGCGAATTAGCCACGTAGTGACTGCGTTTGATATTCGCGAATATTGTAAGAGGTCTCAGCATTGTGCGTTGCTGAGATAGACACTGCTAAGCAACATATAGACGCTAGTATCTATTTATCTCCCTTTTTAATATAAATCCTATAATACGTATTATAAAGATCTAGCTTTATAAAGATCTTTACGTAGTTAAGCCTATTAAAAAGTTTGCTAACTAATATTAGGGAGTACTAGTTCTTAATTATAATCTTATTTAGGCGTCTATAATTAATATATAGCTATATTTATACTATCTGCTTTAGTAAGCAACTTACTAAAACCTTATTTAGTAGTAGTATAAATACTTAAAGAGGATATAAATAGACTAGAAGTAGGAGTGTAAGAGGCGCTAAAATTAGTTAAACTATAAAATAAGGGGTAGCTAAGTTATATAACGGATTACGGGACTAGTTTAAAGTGTAGAAATATAGAAACATGGGAACGTGGGACGTACTCACGTACTAATATACTTAGTACATTTTTTAGGAGTTAAGTTATGCATTTAAAGGACTATAGTCTCTACTTATATAGTCTCCTCTCTATAGTAAATCTTAGAATATAATTAGAGTTAATCTATTAGGCGCTTACTCTATAGTTATACTTATATCTATTATAAGGCTTTATTATAATAACTGCCCCTTAAATATAAGTAAGTTATAGATATTTTATAACTATATCTAACTATTACGGGACACCCCCGTAACACCTTATACACATCTACCTATTTCTACCAACTTAGCAACTAGAGACTAACCATAAGACGGCAATCTAATAGTAATCTGTGGCAATCTAACGGTAACCTATCGCATTCTACTATATTCTACTAAGTTCTACTAAATCCTACTAAGTTCTACTAGGACTATTACCTAAATCTTATTCTAATCTATATACGTATTAATTAAGCGACTAAGTCTATAATATATACCCTTTTTTCCTATTTTCCTACCTTCTTTTCTTATATAACGTCTTAACTTCTTATACAGTTTATATATATAGCTTAATAATATCTACTTCGCTATATATTATCGCCGCTTATACTTACTCCGTAATATTATATTGCATTAACTTTATATACTACTTTTAAAATACAGAACAACCTTAAAGCCCCTATAATAGCCGCTAGTATTATATCCGCACTTTAAGAATAATTAGTAGAGATATAGAGGTCTTTTATAAACGCCCTTATATAAAACTAAGCTACTTTAAATTAACAATAAGCCGAATAAGAAGCACGATATTAGCAATTAATTAAAAACCTCTAAGAAGAAATCCGTATACTTAAGATACCTACGTTAAAGCCTTAAGACCGAATATTATCTCTAGAGATAAATACGCGGAATATAAGCCCTAAACCTATAGTAGCTATCTACCCTAAACTAACTACTATATTATAATAATCTAAACGGCTATTTAACCCTCTGGTATTTACCAGTAAACGGTAAAAGCTTTAATTATTTCTAAGCTAGCTTAAAAATAAGCTAACTAGTAGTATTAACTATTACCTAACTAAAGCTAACCAACTTTATTACGCCCTAAGTTAACTAAAAGGAGAGACAGCTAACCTTATTAAACCCCTTTAATTAAACTTAGTATAAAGCCTAGTTATACTTCTTAAAGCTATATATAGTAATCCGAACCTTTAAGCTACTACTTAAAGAAAGATAAACTATATAGCTTAAGGAACAAAAAGTTTCCTAATATACTTCTCTGAATTTAACTGTTATATAAGAGAGACTAGCTAGAACAACTCTGTACTGGTTAATAGCCTTATTAAATTCCTAAGCCCTAAACTAAAAACCTCTATAATAGGCGTAGACCTACCTAGAGCCCTTAATGCCTGCGTAAATGTTATTAATAAACGGTATAATAATATACTACGCCTAATACTAAAGCCCGCTCCCTAATATAATACGGCAACCCTATAAACGTTTACTAAGTTATTATCTTAGCCTAAGCACCCTAACGCTATAGATATTAACACTAGAACCCTAAAGTACGCCCTAATAGGGTCCCCTAAATAAGAAAGATATATTAAGCTAGGCTTTTGCTTTAAGTACGGAAGTAAGGATTATATCTTAAAATACTGCCTTATTCCCTTACATACGCCCTAAAACGATTTATAAATAGCTAATATCGGCAACTATTTATTACGCCTAACCTTAAGCTATTAATTATAGCCCTCCTCGTCTAGTTCTAGCTTTTTATTTAGTAAGTACCATTTATAAGGATAAAGCTCTAACCGACGTCCTATAAGAACCCTGCCCTAATTACCTTTAAAAGGAGGGTCTTAAAGCTAAGTCGCTCTTTAGGACGGCTCTACTATAGGATCTTATTAAACGTATTTAACGTTATAAACTCTAACTCTTAGGACTATAGTATAACTATTAACTACCGCCTTTAGTAGAATAGTTAATAGGCTAACGCTTAAATCCTAATTAATATAGGAGCTAGCGGCATAGGATTTATTAATAAGATCTTTATATAAGATAATAATTTTACCCTAACCCCCTTTAACCGGCATATTAACGTATTTAGATTTAATAGTAAACGCACCATCTTAGGCCGTATTACCTATATAGTAGCCCTAAAACTCTAATACCTAAACCATAAAGAACTAATTAAGCTTTTCGTTACCACCCTAAGTTACTTAACAATTCTTAGACAACCCTAGATAAAGCTATATAAGGTAACTATTAATTAGAATAACCTTAAGCTTTTATTTACCGCCTTCTGTTATAAACAGAAGTGCCTTATAACTTACTACTTAGACCTAAAACTAGAATCTACTAAGATCTACTGGTCTAAAATTTCTATAACTGTCTACCTCGTACCTAAGGAATCCACTTAATTCCACTAACCTAAAATTCTACTAATGTCCACCCTACGCCTAAGGGATCTACCAGATTCCACTAACCTAGAAATTTTACTAAATTCCACTAACGTAAGATTTCCGCCAATATCTACTAAGGACTTAAAAATTCTACTAAACCCCGTAAATTAATTCTAAGCACTATACCGCCTAAAGCTAGGTAGAAGCTTAAGCTTACTACGCGAAGATATTAAAAGGATTAGTATTCTACTATAAAAAGGATACTTAAAGAACCTAAACCTAAATTTAATATTAACTCCGTACCTAATACCAAACCTAAAATTAAGTAAGGAACTATATAAGAAACTATAGACAATTAGAGCCCGCTTAACGCCCTAGATATCTACATAATTAGAGCTACCCCGCTAGCGCGACTTACTAAGAAACCTAAACATATAATCTTCGCTATTACTATAGCTAATATTAAAAAGGCCTTAGTACCGAAGAAGTATACCAACCCTGCATTAAAGGTACTAGTAGAGTACTATAACCGCCTAGAGGTATTATTATAAAAGAAAGCTAATAAGCTACTAGAATACCGATTATACGACTATAAGATTGTACTTCAAGAAGGAAAACAGCCTAGATTTAGACCCTTATATAGAATGTCTTAAAACAAGCTCTAAGTGCTATAGAAGTATTTAGACAAGAACCTAAATAAAGGATTTATTAGGGTAAGCTCTTTACCTATAGCTATACTAGTAATCTTCATTAAGAAACCGGGTAGTAGACTACGCTTCTATATAGATAACTAAGCTCTTAACGCTATTACCGTTAAGAACTAATATCTGATCCTGCGAATATAAGAAACGTTAAACCAACTAAGTAAGGCTCGCTTTTACATAAAGCTTAATATTATCTTTATATTTAACCGCCTCTATATTATAAAAGAAGATAAATAGCTTACTATATTTTAGATTATTTAAGTACTTAGTAATACCCTTTAGCCTTACTAACACTCTAAGCTCGTTTTAATATTACGTAAATAATACCCTACGTTCCTACCTAGATATCTTCTATACTGCTTATATTAACGATATCCTAATATATAGTAATAACCTAACCAAATACTAAAAATACGTTAATCTTATTCTATAAGCCCTATAAGGAGCTAGTTTATAATTAGATATAGATAAATATATAAAATAGAAGTCCTATACCTTAGGCTTCTTATTTCTATAAACGGTATATAAATAAACCTAAAGAACCTAAGAACGTTAAGGATATAAGAGCCTTTATAGGATTTACCAAGTTCTATTAATAGTTTATTAATAACTTCTCTACCCTAGTTTTACCCCTTATAGCTCTAACCTAAAAGGATAAAGCCTTTATCTTTAATAAGAAATGTAAAAAGGCCTTTACATACCTAAAGGTTATGTTTACTACTATATCTATACTCTAATACTTTAACCTAAAATAAATAAGTGTTATAGAAGCTAACTTATTAGATTATATTACTAGAGGCATTCTATCTTAATATAATAAAGAAGGAGTATTATACCCTATAGCATACTTTTTAAAGCAACTAAGCCCTACTAAATATAATTACGAGATCTATAATAAAGAATTGCTAGCTATTATTAGATACTTTAAGCAATAGCGACCCAAACTAGAAGGCGCTAGATTTTTAATTAAGGTCTTTAGCGACTATAAAAACCTATAGTACTTTATAACCACAAAACAGCTAAGTTATTATTAGGCCCACTAGTTAGAATATCTGTTTTATTTTTAATTCTTAATTATATACCGCTTAGGCGTTTAAGGTTAAAAGCCTAATACCCTAACCTAATACTTGCAAGATGCGCTAGCCCTAGAAGAAGCGCACTCTTACTAAAATTAGACCTTACTCCGCCCTAAACTATTTAACCCTCCTACTAAAGACCTTATAGTGCACGTCCTTAAAATAACTAATTAATTAATTAAATAGATTATAATTAGCGAATATCTAAATAATGAGTTTGTTAGGTAACGACAAGGGGCAACGAACATATATATATTGGTTACCGAGCCATCAAACCATTCGGTTCGACACTATATCTTTTTAGCCAATTACGTTCATTTGGCTTGGTAGGCGATCGTTATAGAGTTTATCTAAGAGACGCTTAAGCTAATTTAAAATAGCGTTAGACGCTTTAAAAGGATTTCTTTAAGTAAATGCAAAGCTTGCGGAAACCGCTTATATTATTAGAATCGCCTAGTTATCCCCAATTATAATAAACTTAAGCTTAAGCTCCTTAAACATATATATAACCTACTAATAGCCAGCTACCTAGGCTAAGGAAAAACCCTAAAGCTACTTTAATAGGAGTATTACTAGCCGAATATGCATAATATAATATAAAGGTACGTCTTTAGCTACTATATCTACTAACGAGCTAAAGCCTTATATAAGACGTATAACGGCCTCCTAAAGCTACTACCTATTCCAGACTAAAGATAGAAGGATATCTTAATTAACTTTATTATTAACCTCCTTGTAAGTAAAGGCTGTATAAATACTATAGTAGTTATAAACCAACTATCTAAGATAAGATACTGTAACCGACTACCGGACCTTGCATATTACCCTGTTTCACCTGCATCAGCACTACCCTCGTATACCTCGTATACCTTATATTACCCTGTTTCGACTACGTATTAGTCTCCCCTTTTATCCTGTTGCCTATACCTTTCTTATATATATATACCACTTGATTTCCATAGATTTATAATTAAGTCGCTTATGCAATTCTTTACACTGCAAAGCTTATAGATACTTAATTGCCTGCCCTAATATATTAACGCCTACTATTGCCTAACTATTCCTAGATTATATATGGAAACCCTATAAACTCCCTAAAACGATCATCTCTATATTTAAAAAAAAAACTAACTACCTAACTCTATATTAAAGCACTACTATTTATGGCATACTGTTTAAAAATAGATAGTTAAATAAAACGTATAAATGCTATAATAGAATAGTATATTCGGATATATACGTCGTACTTTATTATAGAACCCCACCGCAGGGGCCTCTATAGGAGAGCCCCGTGCTCTTACGTACACCTCGCGTACAGCTTATGTCAGCTACGCGTAGGTATATCACCTCCTTACACCCTTGACCCTTACGATCAATCGCGTAACGTCTTATAGACTCCTTAAATACATACACTTTATAGCTACTGCCCTCGTTCCATAACATTACGTTACGCCTTTTTACCACTAACGCTTAGACTATAACCAATTTTACGTCTTTATAATACTATAGGCGCTACTAAAAGCAGCGTATCTATAAATTACCTTACTTTATACTTCTAAGGAACCTATAATAGTAAGACAATATTCCTTACTAGCTACTATATTAAACCTAAAGAATAATCTAATACCTATACTTAACCTATAACGCCAATTAATCCTAGGAGAATTTAATTTATTAGCCCTAGCCTTAACCCCTAAGGAAATAGACACTAATAATATTTTATTTTTTATTAACTATATAACTACGGACAAGCAAACGGAAGGGCTACTATCTATTAAAATTAAAATATAAGAAGCTAAGACGTTTGTAAAAATGGTAGCATAAAACCCTAATAAATACTACCGCCTTTTATAGAACTACTACCTAAAGCTTATATAAGCTAAGATGCGTACTACTTAAGATTGTAATATTATTTAAGACCTATAAGCTTATAAGGCGCTCGCCGATAATATATATTAAGAAACTAAAGATAACCTCCGCGTGTCTAAACGCGACGTTTAATAGTTAAAGAAGAATAAGATTATACTAATTGCTACAGTTACTAAAAAAGAAGGCATAATTAAATACCTATAATCTTAGCTTAATAAGCATATTTGTAACAACGCTAAACACCTCTTTACTATATATAACGCCACCTAAGTCTCTATACCCCTAGCAACTTTACCTACTTAATACTTAATAAAGGGTTAGCACTAAGCAGCTTTACCTAATAGGAACCCCTACTAAAGTAGTAATAATAAAAGCCATAATAATTAGACCTAAACTGCTACTATAAGGTCTAATATACGCTACCCTAATCCCCTAGTCTTCTAAGGAGACCGCAAGAAATATAGCCACTAGAAGATATAAATCCGCAAGAAACTAACTTAAAGCACCTACCTTTTTCCTATAGAAGACACTAAAATTAGCTATATTATTAGGCAAATAAAGGGTATACTATTTAATAGACTCTTCGCCTAATAGGAAACCAATAGCCCCTAGAAGTGGCAGTCTTACTAAAAAGTCCTTAATAATTTTAACCTAATATACCACGATTACAACCTACTGGCTACTAACTAAGCTAAACTACATGCCCTAAAGATAAGCTCTACTAAATTATTTAATAAGTTCTATATTAAATTCTAGAAATATACTAAAGCCCTCGCCTAAGATAATACTAAAGACTAAAAGAATCTCCTTAAAAAAGTTACTTATCGCCTTAGTTACGCAGCCGCTAGCAATAACTATAATAATATTTATAAAATAGTAGCAGCCCTATAGAAGATTAAACAATAACTAAATTAAATTACTACTACTAACCTTTACCTAAAGACCTCTCTATAGAAGCCCTCTAGGCCTACTAAACCTATATATACTAAGCTACCGATACCTACTACCTTAAGTACTACTAAAGCTAATATTAACCTCTCTATACTAACCTTTTTATAAAAACTCCCAGATAAAGAGCGCGAGCTACTTTAGAAACTAGGATACTACTATAGATGCTATTAAAAAGGCTATTATTGTGATAACCTAAACTGCCTAATAGCTAGGTTTAGTACCTACTACCTAATACCTAACCTAATACCCTAAACACTAAATATGTTACTACGCGCTACTACTATATAAGATAAAAACGTAGTAATAGCAGTAGAATTAGATACGGAAGCGGAAAACGCCAAGTTTCTACCCTAAGTTATAGGTTAGGACGCTCTAATAATAAAGGGATCTATATATCGGCCTACTTAATAGATAACTTAGTAAAGATAAACGGACGGAAATAAATAGTTTTACCTATAATAGAAACTACTGCTAAAAAATAATATAAAAGCCATTCTATAATTAACTGCGGAGCTATTAATAAATTTATAGATACCTAATTTATGTGTACTTATAGCCTACCTACCTTACCCCTTACTAAAGCCCGCGCCCTATAACTCGCTAATAGTAGTTTTACTATATAGAAGATTACCTATATAGTATAACTCTACTTAGATATAAACGGGCACTAGAAAAAGCTCTAGGCCTATATTATACCACCTTACTAACTACCCTATTATCCTTAGAATAAGCTAGCTTAAATAATATAACCCCGCCATTAACTAGGAAAAGAAAAAAGTAACCTTTAACTCTAAATACTGTAGAGAGACTTGTTTAGGATATAGCCTAGCCACCTCTATTTACTTACTAGGATATTAACCTAAGAGACCCCTTATTACCCTATTTACGACTAACTACTACTATATAAGTGCCGCGGCCTTCTACCGTATAGTATATAGGAAAGGCTAAACCGTTACTGCAGCCTCCTAATTATAACTATATAAGCTTAATAAAGAATAAGACCACGTCCTTTATAGTAATAGGATAGATATAGTCAACCTTTTAAAAAATAACGCCCCTGCGAAACTTTACGGACTTTTACCTTTAGACTTTAAGAAGTTTATAAAGCTTAAAAAGGACTTACTAATAAGAAACTCTATAAGCTCCTCCCTAAGAGGTACTATAACTTTACTAATATATGCTTATAAAAGAGCGTAAATATACTCCCCCTATATTAACCTAATAACTATACCATTAACATTAAATAAGGAAAAATGCCACTTTATAAAAGACCCTACCTAATATCTAAAGATAAACTTCTAGTTATAAAAAAGTATATTAACAAACACCTTAATAAAGGATTTATCCGCCCCAGTATATCCCCAGCAGCCGCCCCAATCCTTTTTACTAAAAAGCTAAAAGGAGGTATTTAATTCTGCATTAACCATAGAAGACTTAATGTTATTATAATTAAGAACTAATACCCTATACCGCTTATACGTAAAACTCTAGAGCGGCTTAGTTAATCTAAAATCTATACTAAGCTTAATATTATCGCCGCCTTTAACTATCTCTAAATATGGGAAGGCAATAAATAGAAAACCGCATTTATATTACGCTTCGGCCAATTTAAATATACCGTTATACCCTTTAGCGTATATAACGGCCCAGGCACCTTCTAAAGCTATATTAATAACGCCTTATAGGACTACCTTAATAAATTTTACTTTGCGTATTTAGATAACATACTTATCTATAGCGATAACCCTTTTAAGTATACTAAGTATGTTTAAAAAGTCCTAGAGCGCCTTAGGGATATAGGACTTTATATTAATTTAAAAAAGTATAAATTCTTAGTTATAGAAGTAAAATACCTCAGACTAATTATTACTACTAAGGGTATCCGTATAAACTCCGAAAAAGTATATATAATTACTAAATAGTAAGCCCCTAACTATATTAAGGACGTATAAGCCTTCTTCGGTTTTACTAACTTCTATTAAAAATTTATATATAACTTCTTAGGCGTAGTAGCACTACTTACAGCAATAATATAAATAAAGGGCCTTTTTGCGAAAGGAAGAAAAACGCACCTACGTTTTACCTAGACGTCTAAATATAAGAAGGCGTTTTAAGACCTTAAAAACGCTTTACTAAAGCACCTATCCTAGCTTACTTTACACTAGGACAATAACTCTACCTTAAAACCAACTCCTTAGACTACATTAACGCAGGCATTTTTCCCTAGATAGGTAATAACGGCCTCTTCTACCTAGTCGCATTTTACTTATCTAAGCTTATACTATAAAAGTGTAACTATAAGATCTATAATAAGGAACTTCTCGCAATTATATAAGCGTTTAAGAAATTCTAATTAGAACTCTTCTTAGCAAAACCTAATTAGCTAACTAAAGTCCTTACGGACCATTGTAATCTTAAATACTTTATAACTATAAAGTAGCTAAACTAACGCTAAGTATACTAGAACGAGTTCCTCTCTAGTTTTAACTTTAAAATTATATATAGACTAGGAGTATAAGGTACTAAACCTAATATCCTAATATACCACTTATAAGACCTTCCTTAGTTTAAAAATAACCCTTATAATTAGTTCTAATAATAGACAATCCTAAAAGCACGAAATTTAGCCCTAGGTATACTACCTACGATAGAGCTAACTATACCTTAGCTTTATACCACAGAACTAAAGTTACCTCCTAAAATTAATAAGCTTATTACCACGGTATATAACACCTCTATTAACCTATTACTATATTAACTTATTACCGCAAAGACCGCTAGCACCTATACGCTACCTACTAACCTCTAAAGCTTAGGCTAGATTAATATAGCAGCCTTAAAAGTAAAAAGAATAGGCTCTATTATAAAGGCCGCCTATTTATCCCTAACTTAGAAAATCTATAACAGTAACTAATCCAAATGGCCTATAACCTCTAATTAAGCGGCCACCTAAGCAGAGGAGGAACCTATAAGCTTTTTAGCCAATACTACTTTTAGCTAAAAATAATAGACTTAATTAAACGCTTTATAGGCGCCTACTATAGTTATAAGCGCGCTAAGGCCTTTAATATAAAGTACTAAGGACTATTATACCCTCTACTAGTACCTATATAATAATAGGCAGATATCGCTATAGATTTCGTTATTAACCTACCACCCTATAAATGACACGGCCGTACCTATAAGAACATCCTTATAAAAGAGCGCCACTACGTCCTAACTAAAGGCGTAGCTATTAGCGATGTTACTAATACCTTCCTCTATAAAGTTTACTAACTATATAGGTTACCTAACTTAATTACGCCTAATTAAGGTATATAATTTAACTCTAATATATAGAGACGAATCTACTAACGCCTTAGCATCTCCGTTAAGATATCTATATCCTTTTATTATAAAACTGCTAGGTAACCGGAAAACGCTAATGCTAGTATAAAAGCATACCTATAACAGGTAGTCGCCTATAGTTAAGATAACTAGGTAGATTACCTCCTACTAGGTAAATTTATAGCGAATAACTATATCTTAACCACTATAGGACTTACCCCGTTCTTTGTAAATAAGGGTTATTACCCCTAATCTAGTATAGAGCTACTAGAACCTATTAATAAAAAACTGCTATATAGAAAATACCTTAAGATGCTACTTACTAACTAGTATATAGACCGTATAAAAAATCTACTTAACTACTATAAGGGAGAAATGGCCTAGGCTTAAGCAAAGTAGGCTTACTTCGCCAACTGTTATAAAACGCCACTACTGGAGATGCGTATTAGCGACTGGGTATAGCTAAATATACGCAATATCTCTACGCAAAGGCCTATAAAGTCACTCGATTATAAGAACCTCGGCCCCTATCTAATTAAATAAGTTATTAATAGGGGAGCCGTATATAAGCTAGAACTCCTACTTACCCTAACTACCTATAGGATATAGCCTATATTTTTACCTATAGCTACTATACCTTTATTAGCCTAACCCCTTACTAGGGTAGATATAGCCTAAACCCCTTCTAATACTAATCTGAGATAAGAACGAAGATAAGAACTATAAGGAGTGGACCGTTAAACAAATTATTAACTCTAAATACTTTAGCAAGGGTAGAGGACGATAGCTCTACTACAGAGCTATATATATAGGATTTAATATAAATTAGCCAGAATGGCAATTATAGAAAGACTTTAAAAATGCAAAGGATCTAATTAGCGACTTTTATTATATAAACCTATATAAACTAGGCCTAAGTAGAAATTTTATACCTGATCCTTTATAGGAGCCCTTATAGAGTTAAACCGTTATCTATTTACTTGCTCGCAGAGATAGAGATATATTCTAAATAGTGTATTATATTAGGGGGTGTAGGCCCGAGGAGAGGGTAATTATCTTAGCCTACTGTATTGCATAGTAGGTTCCCTACTATCTTAAGCAGTGGTAGATGATTATACACTCATTGCCCTAAATAACGCGTACCGTTAGAAGCTAGCGGTACGAGGCCTGCCCTACAACTAATATAGAAGTAGGAATATATCTTATCTTTTTTTTTTATGCCCGTAGGGTATTGTTAAAAGACTATTTGGGTAACCCAGAACCTAGGTAATATTAAAGGCTATTAACGATAAACCTAGTGGTATAAGGCCTACGCCTAATAACTAATATAGAAGTAGGAATATATGTCGTCTCTTTACGCCTATAGAGTATCATTAATAACCGTTTGGGTAGGTAATATTAAAGGCTATTAACGACGACGATGATAGGAGAAGGAAGCTGGAAAGCGTTAATTTAAAACCTGTTAAAAAACCCTATGGGAAAAATTATTAGGAAAGACTACTTATTAACAGCTGCTGTGGAAAGACGTAACGCGAAACTTCGCGATCCTCTAGAGGTAAGACGTTTTATCGCGATGACAATATAACGCTGTACGGCATAGCATTATTAAGGCTATAAGACGAATAAATAACAGAATCTCTATTAAATAAGCCTTATTTTAAAGCGAAAAGCCAAAAGGCTAATTGTGATAGATATTGATGTTGCTGTTCGGAGGGAAGGCGTGACTTCGCTTTAAATAGATATTTTTATATATTGCCACGTAAGGGCAAATTACCGTTAAATTGCGGTAAAGTGTAATTATATAACCGAAATATCGTTAAGATATCTAAGAACTTTAACCAGCGGTTAAAGTTGTTTGATTAGTTAGATTTTTAGATACTAACCCCTATTATATAACATTATTTTAAGCCTTTAATAATACCCCCCTTTTTTCTTTTTTATACCTTAAGTATCCCTTTTATATATATATAGTAACTATAGCGTCACCGAAGCTCCGCCTCTATAGGAGGGGGGGTAGTATTACGGAACCCTACCGCAGGGGCCTCCATAGGAGAGCCCCGTGCTCTTATATACACCTCGCGTATAGCTTATATTAGCTACGCGTAGGTATATTACCTCCTTACGCCCTTAACCCTTACGATTAATCGCGTAACGTCTTATAGACTCCTCAAATACATACGCTCTATAGCCACTACCCTCGTTCCGTAATATACTTATAAAATAACTAGATTAACTAGCTTATATTCACTAAGTTTACTACAAATAATTCCGTTTTAGAAACTATAAAGGTCTTCCTATTTTTAGCTAACTATGGCTAGTATCTATAAATAGGTTTTAAACCCTTTAGTAATATCCCTTGCCCTATTTATTGCGCCTTATAAATTACGAGTTTGGGCCAGCTCGTGCACGCGGACGGCTCGTGCACGGTTTCTTGGCCAAATGCCCCACCAAATTTGAGGCTCTAGAAATCGCTACACCACATCAAATTGGATCAAATTTTAGTGTTGAACTTAGCTTAATTAGAAGATTTAAATTGGCTATAAAATGTAGTCCCCTAAGTAAGCTAGAGCTTGGCGTTGGCGCTGAGGCCTCAGAGCTCTCGGTAGGGGGGTGCTCTCATTTGCATCAAATATCTCACTCAAATCCTCGTCTTCTACTACCTCTCTACGTTTGGATTGAGTCTTCCGTGATATTCGAAGCCTCTTGGCTTCTTCTTTGAGTTGGCGGTCAACCTTACGTGCCTCCTTTACTGCCTGCTTTTTAAACCGTTAAGCCTCCACTTCCGCCGCCCGCTGGATCTTATTTTATGCCCGCTGCTCCTTCCGCATTTCTACTATACGCCTCTTCTTATCCTTTTAGATTTGCCGTCGAAGCTTTTGCTCAGCTTTAAGAGCTTGTTCTTGGTATTTAGCTTACTCTTGCTCGGCTTAAAGCTCTTAGGCTTGCTAAATCTTCCTAGGGCTATAAAAGGTAGCCTTACCCTAATCTAAAGGAGCAAGTTGGGTAAATAAAGGCTTACCCCGACGACGCTTCTTCTTCTTATTGTGTATAGCTTCAGTAAGCCCATTAACGCGATACTTAAGGATCTTATTCTCGGCTATAAGATTCACTATTATATTATCTAAAAGCCGTGCGCGCTTATTATACTCATCAGTAACCACCTCTTTAAAAAGCCTCCGCGCCTTTCGCCAATTATCTAGTGTAAGGTGCGAGCGTATTGACTCACTTAAGGAAGGCCGGCTAGGCTTGAACTTGTCCATAACAACGCTAGGCTTAAAGGGGTAGAGGCTTGTCCTCTGCCACCCGCTCTTAACGTTAGATATAGTAAAAGCCTTTCCAAAAGCGGGCTAAAATAGCTGGAAGAAGTCTCTTTTAGTAAGAGAGCAGAGGCCTTAGCTCTTATAAAGAAATAGATCTAACTCCTAGCTATAATATGTCGCAAGCGGCGAGAAAAGAAAGACGTTTAGGGGTTAAAGTCTATAAGTTAAATGAGGTGGGTATACTGCCATAAGTATACGGTTATTATTATAGTAGTTTAAGAACTTTATATTTATATAAGAGCCGTACCCATTAAGAATTAAAAGCCTCCAATCTCTTCCGTTTTAGGCCTTTGCCTTTATCTCCTTATTAAAGATAGTATCTAGCCAGGCGTATCTAAAGTTATTATTTATTTAACTAGTGGGTGATGAGCCAAAGAAGCAAGGGTGTTAATCTAAGTTGTAATCTTAAAGCTAGGTGTCTTATATATTACTAGTAACTGCCTGGTAAATAAGGCCTAGTAAGAGAGTTATTCTATTTATATAAATTGTTACTAAAATAGTAATCCACTCTTTGTTCCCATCTTGAATTATATTCTTAAGTTGTCCTAATTCAAATATAGACTTAGAAAACACCTATTTAGCCTTTATAAGCATGCTAACAAGGAAGCCTTTCTTATTTATATAATATATATTTTGCCGCTTAATCCTATATTCCTTAATATTTTGGCCTAAAAGTAAAAAGTAGAGGCTAAAGTAATAAGCTGATTTAGCTTGTTTGCGTATATTATCTATAGGAACAAGGTAGTAGCTCTTTAAAGAGGCGCCGTTTTTTTTAATCTAGCGCGAAGCCTAGTGAGATCCAGGTGGTTTTCTAGCAATCTCTTGCGCAAAACTTCGTACCATAGCAACTATAGGAGGTAGGCCACGGTTGGTAAGCTCATTTATATAAGCTATGAGGACTTTAGATTGTTGTTAGGTAAGAAAAGATTAAGAGTTGTAGCCATCTGCCTTTATGCCCGTAATATTGCGATGGCGGCGCGAGAGGGTAGATCGATCTACACTATACTCCTTTACGGTTTAAGTGTAATTAGGCTTTAATTGCAAGTCTAAAGCAGCAAGAGCGGCCTCAATTGAGTCCATGGTTATAGAGTTATAATATTTTTAATATTCGCGAATTTTAGATTTTAGTGTGCACGAGGTGGGACCGTGCACAAGGTAGCCCAAACGCTTAACATGCGGAACGTTAATCCCCTAACGTAAATTTTGACCTGAGTTTATAAGTAATAAGCCAATCAATTTTAGAGCTTTATTATATAGACTTTAATTAATATATATAGAGATAAGGTTTTCCAGGGGAAGACCCCCTAGGACCCCCCTATAT
>Ga0307515_10010516_pt1 | contig 17728 bp, 15 predicted proteins | sample 17_EM_MG_FD_194513 | JGI IMG/M metagenome (GOLD analysis project Ga0307515, IMG submission 194513) | Populus trichocarpa ectomycorrhiza microbial communities from riparian zone in the Pacific Northwest, United States - 17_EM | ecosystem: Host-associated > Plants > Roots > Unclassified | place... | reverse complement strand
AAACGGCTTCAGCATAACTGCAGCCCCTGCGAAGAGTGTAACACACGTGTCGTTCTGATGATGCGTATACGTCACCACAAAGTAAATGAGGTACGTATGCAACGCGACCCGTCGCCTGGGCGACGGGTAGCGTGTAATTCTCCGTCAGAGTGTACGAGGTTCCGTCAGAGCCGTCAGAGCCGTCCGGAACACCCGGGTGTTTCAGACGGAAATTAGGGTCGTTGCTGATGATCTCGGTTGCTCATTGGGCATAGTTCGTGCCATTGAACTTGGTGATGGTGACTGTTGTCAAACTCATCCTGTAATGAGATGTGATTGTTGGCTCTCAGACTGCATGTACGGGCGACATCCAGCAGCCGCTGTCAGAAGCACGGCGGGATGCGGGGAAATTGCTTTGCTTGTGGGGACTCTGCTCCATGACGATGTTGACCTCCACTCGACAAACGAAAGTGGAAGTGATGATCGTCGAACCCTGATTACACATAAGGGCTCATACACTGTTGAACGGTGGCGCATGCTGGGGTAGTCGAGTGTGTACAGGTATGTTCAAAAGTGTCTATTGTATTGTGTAATGAGAAGTGTCGCATTGACATAAGGTCGATCGATGACTAATCACGCTAAGTACAAAAGAGGCAAGTTACATCATAGTCCTTGGCATAGTGATTGTTGAGCTGATTGGGAGAATGGATATCAGTATGCCAAGGACTATGATGCAACTTGCGACTTTTGTAGTGAGCGCCATTTGTCATTGATCAACCTTATGTCAATGCGACATGTCTCGTTACACAATACAACAGTCAGACACTTGCATACACCTGCACGCACAGGACTACTCGATCATGCGCCACTGTACAACAGGTGATGAGCCATTGCATTTTCAAAGGACACTGACAATGCACACCTCCGCTTCATTCGTTCAGCGGAGGTCAACATCATCACTGAGAAGCTTTTCCCCGAGCTGAGCAATTACCCCACACCGCAGCGTGCTTCTAACGGCAGCTGTGAGGCATCTCACATACATACAAACTGAGAGACGATGATCACTGACCATTGCGATATATGATCAGGATTGTGTGAGCTTTGTTCGATCACCATCACCATAACCCTGTTGAATGGCACAAATTATTCACAATGGGTAACCGAGATGGCCCTACTTCTAGAGCAGAAGGAAGTGTATGATATCATCAAAGGATACGATGGCAAGCTGGAAGAGCCGACTGCAAACCCGACAGATACAGGGAAGGCCGCATTCAAAGACTCGATGAATCGCCATGGGGTTGCCAGATCGACTATTCTACTGGGCATGCAGCCGTGGATCCAAGCGGAATACACGGTCATTGACGATGTGAAGACATTTTGGGAAAAGCTGGGATCAGCCTACAAGTCAAAGTTGAAGTGCAACATCTTCGAGATTAGGGAAGACCTTTGGAGTATCAAGCTACAGGACTGCAGAGATGTCGATAACTATCCATCGTGGATTGCTCGGAAAGTCAACAATTACAATCTCTGCGCAGGACCGACAGTCCCATCGACCACTGACACTGATGCCCCCAATATGGACTCTGCAAAGACAATCCCCAAGGCGAGTGAGCAGGAACACATCTTCTACCTCCTTCTTGGGATCCCAAGGAACGATGAGTGGAAAGTCGTCCTGGAGCTCATGAGGAACAAAAATGCCACAATGACCACCACGCCTGATGAGATCATCACCAAGCTCGTTGAAAAGGAAGCTGCAATCAAGATAGACAATGGGCTCACACCACAAGCTCTGCTCTTTGCAAAGAAGGGTGGCAAAGGTGGTAATGGTGGTAAAGCTGGTAAAGGCGGCAAAAGTCCAAAGAGGGATATGAGAGATAAGAAGAGAGATAATAATAGGAAAGAGAAGGATCTTCGGAAGTGCTTGCATTGCCAACGGCGAGGGCGTATCACCGAGAACTGTTAGTGCAAGCAACGTGGTGATCCTCCAGAGAATGCCCACACTGCAGCAAAAGCATCGACTGAGACTACTTCGACTCTCACCACTTTGATCGAGAACTATTGGATGGCAGCTAGCCTAAAAGCTTCATCTAGTGATTGGTTCATCCATTCTGGTTGCACGACTCACATCTCCGGCCGTCGATCAATGTTCATCACCTACACCAAATATCTCCTGAATACCCAGACAGGGAAGGGATACGATGGGGTCACATCCTTTGAATCAGGATATGGCAATGTTAGGTTGACTTGGCAACTGCCAGATGGAAAGACCGAAATGATGATACTTCAAGAAGTGGTGAATTTGCCAGGATTGTTCACCCTCATCTCACAGTCTCGGATCATGGACAAGGATGTCGAAGTAGACCTGGTGAATCACTATGGTCTCAACCTCTACAATTGCCTTGGCAAATTAATTGCCACTGCACCTCAGGTCGATGGGATATTTGTTCTGGTTCGAGGTCCGGACTAGACAGTATACACCGATATCGACAATGACTGCTGCCAGCTGAAACATAAGACAACTGGGCATGCATCTCGGCACGATGCAGAGAAGCGGATGTTATGGAACCGTCGCTTGTCACACATCAGTCTCAAAGCCTTGGAGATCTTGCCGATGATTACTGATGCTCTGAGAATCACTGGGAAGTGTGATTGCGAGATTTGCATCAAGTGCAAGTTAGCTCGGAAGCCCTTTATCCCCACTCCCTCCCGCGCCACTGAGACACTGCAGCTAGGGCACTCGGACATATGCGGTCCATTGGAAACAGCCATTGCAGGAGGTCGATATATGCTGCCCTTCCTCGATGGCACCACGAGGCATACGGATGAATACAGATTGAATCACAAGTCGGAAGCCCTTGAGACATTCAAACTATGGAAGGCTCTTAGAGAAATAAGTCAGTCAAGCAAGTGAAGCGATATCATACAGATGGAGGCGGTGAGTATACCTCCAAGAAGTGTGCAGAATACCTAAAATCAGAAGGGATCTTAAAGGAAACGACTACGCCCAACACTCATCAGTCGAGTGGAGTCATCAAACCGGTGAACCACACAATCACGTAGTGCGTACGATGCATGCTGGAACATGACAGTCTTTCGAGGAAGTACAGGGAATTTGCAGTCTGCGTGGCGGTCTATCTCAAGAACCCCACTCCGACAGGCTCAGTGGTTGGTTTGACTCAGTACGAGTCCTGGCATGAATCCGGAAAGGAGCCATTTTCGAATCATCAACTTCGGTTCGTATGTTTGGCTATCTTGCACCTACCGAAAGAGAAACGAAGGATGGTGGATTACAGAGCCACTTCCGGCATATCCATCGGGTACAGCATATTGACTAATCAGTACTTTGTATACAATCCTTTGGCCAAGACGCATCACTGCTCCAGAGATGTGGTATTCAGAGAAGGAAAGCTGTACACAGCACCGAATGCTGCAGACGAAGCAATCATGAACGAGCACTTCTACAGAGATGTCATTGAGGAACCCAAACCCACAGGAAAGCAGCCAACCGGAGATGGAAATTCCAAATGTCCAATGCAGCAGCCATTGGACAATGATTCACCTTTGGATTCTCCAAAACCAACGAAGAAGTCACGGGAATTGGCTGGCCTTGAGACGTCGCTTGGTGATCAATGGAAGCCACCGGCCGAAGGTAGTCGCCGAAACCGTGCTGGAAAGGATATGTTGGCAGAGTCTGCACAATAGGCTCTCACTGATGAGGAATTCGAGGATATGATTGCCACATATGCTGCAGCTGCGATCTCTGATGATCATGAGGATGTGATCAATCCAAAGTCCTACAAAGCAGCATCCAAGTCTCTGCTCGCTGAGAAATGGGATACGGCGATGAAAAATAGTTAGATGCCAATGGTCAGCATCAAGTCATTGAAGATTTTGTGGAGCTTCCAGAAAGGAGAAAGTCATTGCCAAGTCACTGGGTATACAAGATGAAGCACGATGGAGTAGGCAATGTGCAGCAGTTCAAGGGAAGGTTATTCTGCTGAGGAAATTACCAAATCGACGGCATCGACTACCTGGCCAAGTATGCACCCACTACTCGCCTGGGCCATGACAGGCTGGCACTCATGATCGCCGCCAAGAAAGATCTTGAGATCCATCAAATTGACGTATTCACGGCTTTCTTGGGAGTTGACTTGGAAGAAGAGATCAATATGCACCTGCTGCAGGGATATTGTTGTTTGGTCCAAACTGGAAGCCGATACAACGATCCAAGATCAAATACTTTGTGCAAGATGATACTCCGCTTGAGAATGCGTCTTTCTGGCCTGGAGCAGTCTTGGTACGTTTGGTACGGCACTTTCAGGACCTGGTGACCATGTTTGGGTTTGTGGCATCACGCGTTGACGGAGGACTGAGAGTGCTCATTGATAATGATCAACGCATGGTAGTTGCCACCGTCGTTCTGTCAGTCGAAAATCTCCGTATCGTTGCTCACCAGGGCTTGATTGTGTAGATCCAGGATCCAATGAAGGAAAGGTTCCGGATGCATGATCTCGGGAGTGTCTCCTTCTATCTCGCCAAGAACACCGAATTCAATCAGGAGCATCACACGATCCCCATCCATCAGCACAGCTACATTCGTACCATGTGGGCAAAGTTCTGAATGGATGAGTCCAGACCAGTTGCCAAGCGAATGGCGATGAAGCTCCACAAGAGGAAGCCCACAGAAGACGCCTGCAATCCGACCATCCACCAATGGATGATCGGAACCCTAATGTAAGTGATGACCGCTACTCTGCCCGATATCGCATATGCCGTCGTAGTTCTCAGACAGTACAAACATGACCCGAGCAATGAGCATATTGTAGCACTGAAACCCATGTTGCGGTACCTCAACGGCACAAAGGACTGGCATCTGCGTTTCGGAGGAGAAGGAGATGGCGCACATAGATATTATGTCAATTTGGACTATGCTCGATACCCGGATCACTATAAATCACCAAGTGGACTGGTCATCACCTTTGGAGGAGCGGTTGACAGGAGATCGAGAACACAGAAGTTGACTGCCCAGTCCATGACTCATGCCTAATACTACGCCTTTTGGAGTAGGCTGCAGGAGACTCACACAGATCTCATATCTGTTGAATGAGCTCGGCATCCTGACTATCCCTCACGTGTTCTCTGATTCACAGTCACTGATCGCAAGTGTCAAGAATAGAATCTACCGCAGAACTGCAGTTGCACACATTGCAACCAAGTACTAGCTTGCTGCAGATATGGCTAGAGACGGAGATATCGACTTGAGCTACGTACCAACTGCTGAGATGCTCGCTGACAACTTCACAAAGCCAGTGAGGAAGGCCGCTTTCCTGAAGCAGTCAGTTGCAAAGGGAATAATCGGAATTGGACTCCGAAATGGTCTCAGAAATGTCCTTGATATGGACAGAAACGGTCTCGGAAAGGGTCTTCGAAATAGTCTTGGAAATGGTAGCGGAATTGGATTTCGACAGGGTGTCGGGAATCCCAGGAGAAAGTCAACTCATTTGGCACATTTGGTTCGCGGAGATCCACGATGTTTGATTGGCTCTTCTTCTCCTTTGTTTACGGTTTCGTTTGACATGGCCATGATTGCCATTCTGGAGGAGTGTTGAGCTGATTGGGAGTAAGGATATCACTACGCCAAGGACTATGATGTGACTTGCCCCTTTTGTTGTAAGCGCCATTAGTCATCGATCAACCTTATATCGATGCGATATATCTCGTGACACAATACAATAGACACACCTTCACATACACCCGCACACACTCGACTACTCGAGCACACGCCACTGTACAACAGTCATATCGGTACTCCCAATCAGCTCAACAGAAGAGATGAAACAGAGGATTCCAGATGGGAGGTGTTTGTATTTTGGTAGGTGTAACGATTGTGCGGTGGAATGTATGTTGAGGAAGAATTCTCAGACATTGACGCCAGCTGCAGCGGAGGTTAAGGCAGTACGAAATAGTTAAGAATCTGCGGTATTGAGAAATATTTAGACCAGTCAAAGAAAGATGGCTGTTTGATTGAATGGAACAGTTTTGAATTGAATACTGTAAAATGTATTGGAATTTTGTGACTTTCAGTTTGCAAGGTGGAGATATTGGAAGGTTCAATGGAAGCGAAACATTTAGTTATAACCTGTACATTGGCCATGAACAACCAAGGGATACCAACATATGCACTGATAGATTGCAGAGCTACAGGTATTGCATTGATGTATTAAGATGCTGCTAACTATCATCTGATACCCTTACAAGAATTCAATGAAACATGACAAGTCAAAGTGATTGATGGATGACCCATTGACTCAGGGGATAATATGCATCTCATGAAAGTTGGGATGATGATATATGACCACAAAGAACATATACCCATGATTGTCACACATTTGGGGCATTATTCCATTGTTTCTGGAATCCCGTGGATTCTGCTACATAATGTTGCAGTCTGATTGGCTTCAAATTCAGTTACATTTGGATCCCAACATGGTTCCACACACTGCCACAATACAGCTGTTACAGTAAGAGGAGTAGCAGAGGTGCCGGTGGAACCAGTTTAATCCATGGAACAAGAGGTACTCGAATGAAAAATACGGCCACCAAGACCCTTTCAATAAATTCTTGTGATGCTTAGTGAATCATCCTTCTCATGGACAGTGTAGAAAGGAAAGTTGACGATTTTTAGAGTATCATTAGATGATATTACCTGAGCCATGAAGGCAAAACATTCGAAGAAATGCCCTTTGGAGGAGGTTAGTCCCTAACAGTATCAGGAGTTTCTTCTACTGTTTGGCACCATATTTGTAGACCGGCATTCTCTGCATCAACCTGGCCTCGATTGTGAAGTACCCTTAAGAGAAGGCGAAATGCCAGCATCGTGACAGCTGTACTATATGTGAAGGATTGGGCTGGTAACTGTAAACTTAGAAGAGAACATGTATAAGGGATTGATTTGTCAGTCATTGTTACGATTTGCAACACCTGTTGTATTGGTGAACAGTGCTGATGGAGGACTTTGGATCTGTATTCATTATGGAGATATTAACAGCAAGAGGATTAAAAAATGGTATCCCCTTCCTTTGATATGTGAGACATTAAACCTCCTTAGAGAAACAAAGCTTTATACAAAGCTAGATATCCAAGGGATATTCCACCTTCTGTAAGTTAAGAAATGAGATGAACATACATTAGCCCTCCATTCAAGAAATGGCCTATTGGAATCTACGGTCATGCACTTTGGAATAACACATGCAATTGCAGATTTCCAGGGATACATAAATAATGTAATCATGGAACCACTGGATGTCTTTGTGTCAGCATACCTGGATGACATTCTTGTATATAGCAATCCTGAGGAAGAACATGTTGAACATGTCATATGGATTTTGCAATGCTTTCTGAAAGCCGGGTTGTATTTAAAGCCGGAATAGGGTAAATTTCATAAGACAACCATTACGTATCTTGGTCTCATGATATTCACACAGGGCATCGTGATCAATCAGGATAAAGTCAATACCATTTGAAATTTCAGCAGGGCGAAGAAAACAGGAAAAGAAATGTTAAATAATGTTTTCGGAGTGTAATGGTTGCTTGATTTTTGCATTTATCATTGATGGTTCAATCCTAAGTAATCCGACAAAGAGTTACCATTGGCAAGGTTAACACCCAAGGATGAACAATTTAGATGGGACTCCAAGCAACAGTTAGCCATTGAAGCAATGGTTATGGCATTTACATTAGCTCAGGTACTCTGACACTATGATCATGAAAGAGAAGTTAATATTGTGACTGAGGCGTCTGATTATGTTTGGGCTGGTGTTCGATTACAATATAATGATGAAGAGATACTACACCCTGTCGCATATTTTTGGTAAAGATATTCACCAGCAGAATGCATTCATGATAGCTACAATGCGGAACGTATGGCTGTACTTACGGTGTTCGATGGGTGCAGACTGGTGTGCAAAGGAACATTGTATCCATGTCAGCTAGTAACTGATCATCAGAACCTTTTAGTACTCTATGACAAAAAAGCTGCTAAATTGATATCAAGTGCATTGGTTGGAATTTTTGCCCTGTTTGGGTTATACAATCATATATTGCCCAGGGAAATCGAATGGGAAAGTGGATGATTTGTCAAGGTGGAGACCTCCCTGAGTCGGAGGAGGGAAGATTGAAAAATATGGAACATGTAGTTTTAAAGTGGCAGAACTTACAAAAACAATTGAATAATTTGGATGATGGTCCACCCATTGAGGGCCGTCATTCTATTTCCGATCTATTGGCAGAACCTGCTGGGACTGATCCATTGCTAGGATGAATAATAGAAGCATTTATGAGAAACAGTATTACATCAGGTTATGATAGCCGCATGAACGGATGAAACTTGACAAGTATGACCTCCAAGGAAGTTATATGTACTGGATGGCAATCAACTATGGTTGCATTTGATACAGGAACACCATGATATGGCACTTGTTGGCCACCAAGGATGGACAAAGACATTTGACCTCATGGATTGAAAATATGACTGGAAGAATATGCAGAAACAGGTCAACAAGTATATAGGAAATTCCAATTGTTGTCAGAGGTTCCAGGAGATAATACATATGACATTGGGGGTTCTTTGACCATTTTCAGTACCAGAAAGACCTTGAGATGATATTTCAATGGACTTCATAGTGGGATTTTCAGATTGCAAGGGATTTGAAGGAATGAGAGGTGTGGTGGATAGGCTCTCGAAGCTGAGACATTTCATCCCCTGCCACATTCCGATTGATGCTCCTGGGTTTGCAGCGTGGTCCCTGAGGGAAGTGGTACACCTCCATGGTCTTCCAGCCACCCTTGTTTCGCATCAAGGACCCCAGATTGCTTCAGTGTTCTGCGGACAGATGTGTAGCCACATGGAGATTGAATGAAGGATGTCATTAGCCTGATACTGTCAGACTGATGGAGAGACAGTGCAGATGAATCCTTGCATAGAACAGTGCTTGCGAGTGTTTGTCAATTATCAACAGCACATTTAGGTGAAGTTGCAACCATGGTCCAAGTTGGTATTGAAGACTGGTGCATCAGGTACCGCGAAGTGTACTCCGTTCTTCGCATCGGAAGGACTCGAGCAAAGGATGATGATTCAAGTGGAGAAATAAGGAAGTTGAGACCAATGATGGATTGATGCAGATAAGGCACAATTGATAAGGAAACAGCTTGATGAGCACTTGTATGTCGAGATGTGGTGGAGTCACCCACCGCAGGAGGAGAATGCAAATCAATTGTGAATACCAGCACCAAATATACAGGAGGGCTCCAAGGTGTTCCTGGATGGTTGACATGTGTGAATGATGAGATCCCTGCGGAATCTCAATTTGACACAATTAAGGCCTTATATGGTGATTGGACAAATTTCTCCCCTTCTTTGAGAGTTCGACATTTCAGCCGCAGTGCAGATCAATTGAGTACAACCTCTGTTGCTGTGAGATCATGTGGCAGATGATCCCTTGAATACCAAATGAGTTGACCTTCCACCCACTGTAGTGGTAGATGGCAAGGCACAATATCAGGTATTGAGCAATGACGATAGCGGGGTGTATTGGAATTGGTTACAGTATGTTATGCGATGGACAGGGTATGACTTGTTTCCATGCGAACCAGCAAAGTTCATAGATGGCTTGCATGGAGTGGGGAATGTTCATCAACGTGATCCAGAGAAGCCGCGACTGTTTGAACAGGTTTTCCAACCACCTCAAACCAAATGGGGGGATACTGTTTCAGCCCACCTTGGCGTGTGATAAGAGGAGACTGAGTTGTGGGTGCTCGCAGGGAATACGTAAAGGAATTTGTGTTACAGAATGGCAAGACATTTAGAAGATTTGGTAATGGTGTGAGAATGGCTGGTAGTGGTGGTGAGATTACTTAGTACCAGAAGGAAGTGGTTAGAGGTTTTGTGACTTTGGACAATGTGGTGTGGTTATGTTGACATACGTTTTGCTGGTGGTGTGCCAGATGATTGGTGAGGTTTCGGATGGCGCATCATCTCATGCAGAATGATTCGAGGGTGGCAGATGAACTGTATATCAAGACAGCTTGTTTGGTGTTGCAGCATTTCCTACTATTTTCACTTTACTTGTTCAACTCTTGTATAGCTAAGCCATAGACCTCATTGAACATCTGTGACTGTTGCCATGTGTTGTTTCCTCGATATCAACATCGTGTTCTTGGCCTCATTCCTGTTATCATATTAATGTTTCCAATATCACCTACATCTGATGCTGCCTATTAGCAGTCACAACCTGCCCAATGTGATATCCACCACTACCTGCACCAATCACTATATTCCGCTGAAATATTATGACAGTAACAGCATATCTCAGATGAACTCAATCGAAGTTGCCAGTATGCTTTGATTGTTTTTCCAATAAGAACCGTTTATTGTTTCTGAAAGTATTGGCTTAATTCTCAACATTCTCAAGTAATCACTTTGACCAGGAGTTTTGGAAACAGTTGGTCATTGCATCTCTTCAGCATGAATATTGGACAGATGCAGCAAGACAAAAAGGTGGAATTAGTGCTAATAATCCAGTGTTCGGATAACATTAGACCAAGTAAATTTGATTTCACTGAGGTTGGTTTACTAACACCAATGCCAAGAAACCGTGTGATTGTGAGGGACATAACTGCCTAGAGATTCCTTTGACTTAGAGATACGCACAAACTACAGCAAACACCCACATTTGGTAGGTATCCTGCTGATTGTAGTTACACCCGCTCCATCAACACTGTCCAAAATTGATTTCTATTGCTGGCGCTTGATAATAGATATTGTTCTTTATAGAGTCTGAATCTATGGACAAATCATGTCGAGCAGCTCAGGCATTGATGGAAGATTAGGAGAGGATAAGGGGGCTGGTGACTATAGCAAAAGACAATATAGGCTTTGAGGAGATAATAGAGTAGTTTGCAACCTGCCAGGAGGTAATGGTGAGTGTAGCAGAATACCCAGAACTGGTGGAAGTGGTACAGCAGTTATGTGACCACCCACAAAGATTATGAACCTATGCAGGGAGAGCATGGACCTAAAGGTCTGATATTTCCTGCCCCACTCCTGCAACCATTCAAGTGAGACATCTGAAATTCAATTTTTGACTGCGTAACTCAAAGAACCTCTATGGAGGCCACGGACAAGCTAGACTACCAAGGAAGTGCAATCGGAGCTGGAGACAATGATGAAACATTCACAAGAATCTGGACAGGAAGTCAGGAACCTGATGACACCTCCTGCCAATGTGTTGACCTTGAGAGCCAGAGTTGGAAAGACAACATGCAGAAATTTCCTAACTCTCCGACCATTGCAGGGTTAAATCAAACACAGCAGACAGACAGGATTGTGCATCACTGGACAGACATCTGACACAAATCTGGAAGCGTTTATTGACTAGGAGTTGATGATGTGGTACCCAGTCAACCACATGAGCGACATTAGTTGAGGTAAAACTTGCTGCACATCCACATGAACAGGACGATCAGACTGGAACACCAACTAGTATTTATAATGCTTCTGAAAGCGGCTTTTCGTGACCCTGACTGGGTAGCAATCATGGAACAACCAATGTGTGTAGTTGAACAACAGAACTGTTAGTTTTCTCAGTAATGTGTGGAGTTTCAAGTCATTGCTGCTGACCGTGGCTGGAATCCATTAGCACACTGCAATGCCATCTGAATGGGATCATCTGAAGTAATATAGGATTCCATCCTGTATATCAACATGCCTGATGGGTCAGCTGTGTTTGTTGGAATGTGGCACAAGCAGCAGAATCAAATCCAAGATTGAAAAACGAAAAAGCCATTCGGAAACAAGGGATACGTTTCGCCTCCTCCCCCTGATCCCTTGAACCTGTCCAAAATCGACCAACAGCCCCGACTAGCATGTCAGCTCGATATACTACACTAACACCAATCAATTGGAGTGTGGAAAGGAGGATGTTGTCGGCGGTGGAAAGGGCACACAGATTCCCAGATGGATGATGTTTATACTGTGGTGGATTCAATCGCAGGGGAGCTGAATGCATGGTGAGGATAATGGTGCAAACAATGAAGGTGGCTGGAGCAGAAAGAAGAACTCGAGAAGGGGGGGAGTCTTTGACAGGATTGGGAAAAAATTAGGATGATTAAAGAAAGATGGCTCTTTGGGTAACGCAAAATCTTTTAATCTAATTTCTTCAATATGTTTTGGAATATTGTAGTTTTCAATTTGCAAGGTGGAAGCTCTTGAAGGTTCAATAGAAAGGAAACATATAGTTATAACTTGCACATTAACCATAAAGTATCAAGTGTTAAAGTCACATGCATTGATTGACTGCAGGGCAACAGGCATTGCATTTAGGGATCAAAATTATGCTCTCAATCAACAGCTACCTTCACACAATATAAAGGTGTTTTGTTTTGTTTGATTTAATCATACTGTATTCACTCTACTTAGAGTATGGCAGCCCCATAATCTCCTCCGCCCCTGGGCTGGCAGGAGAGATGGCGGAGCGCCATTCCTGCTCCCTGTCGTCCCGCTGACGTAAAGGTGTACTGACAAGTTGATGTAATTAAGAAAATACTTTTATAATCTGGGGAAATAATAAATCTCGCATAACTACCAACAACAATATGCGATCTGACCGAGTCAATGCTGTGTTAGATTGTGTCTTTCTACAGTAACTTATCATGAGGCTTTGGGCTAGAGCTGGGTGCAACTATTTAGATTTGATGTGATTCTAGACTTAGACTGTTGCAGTCAAGTGTTTTGACAGGTTTATCACAACATGGTATGAGCCTGGGTGTGACTATGTTTGGAACACAATTTCAGACAACTATGAAACAATCAAATTCTAGTGGGGAATGTTCACCCATGCCAGGCTGCAGGGTCCCGGATTGGTTGCGTATGTGTACAGAATCATGGCCCCCTACAGACCCAACATGACGATTCCATGGAGCAAATGATGCCTTCTCTCAACAAAATCTGAAGCTCAACCGCTCGGAGGGCTGTGATCACTGCAACAGCTTCAATGGTAGTCACCACTGCAATGACAACAATGGCTGCAATGGCTGCAATGGTCTCAGTGTTGAGTTCTACAGATAAAAAAGAACTTGCCAACTGAATGACACATCAACAGAACATTGTGGGACAAGCTCGGAGAGCAGTTTCACCGGAGTGCTCAATGGATTTGGCTGAACATTAGAATGTGTTGGAAGCACCATCATAAACTGATCGACCAGTGGCCAGCACAGATATAATCGACATACAGTTTGGTGTTAGATAGTCTGTGAGAAGTGGGCAGGTAATGGAGAACAGATAGATGGAAGTTGTTCATGGACGCATACAATTTCCCTGGGGAGTGCAGTGGACAGTCTGCTTCGGTGTGCTGGGCATGTGATATCCAACAACTGACTTGTGAGGCTGGCAGTGGCAATTGTGGCCATGAATCAACAACATCTGTGGACTTCTCGACAATGAGGATGAGGAAGCATTATTAGGAGCTTCACAGTGTGTACCTTTGACCTGAAACATGCAATGTCAACATCCCCTGTCCTCTGCCTGTGAGGTCATGAATGGAGATCAACAATCTATGTGACTGTGTTTCATTGAGAGAGCTGGGATGCAATAATGTGTTCGGTTTGATTTCTATCTGTTCTTTTTATCACTTATTGATTTACAGATGTGATAATACTGTGAATGAGTGTTAGACTGAGTATTTGTAGAGTACATTATTATGTGGCTTTGGGTTAAGGCTGGCAGCTACTATATAGGCTACATGTCATCTCACACTTAGACTCAAGCAATGAATCATTCTAATATGTTCATCACAACATGTGAATATTGCTTCCAATACTAACTAGGACGCTATCTAATTGTCCTTGGAATCCATTGGCTGAGTTTTCAGCATGTTGGGTTATGGGTTTCATACAATACAGTCACTTTTGGATCACAGTATTGCATCACACAATGTCATGAAGGCCCAGTGGCGGTACAAGGGGTACCCAATAAGCCCCCGAAGCCTGGTTATGAGAAATCTATGGAAGTTTCTGTTGCACAAATTCCACCTCAATGATTCTTCCCAAGGAATAATGACTTGTTTGATGGAATGTTCTTCTTTTGAAGAGTGAACAAGGGAAAGTGAACCAACATCAAGGTGTCCCTATAGGATATCAATACAGACATTCATGCAAAGGAATTGAAGGCACAACCACTCTAAGAAGTGATTCCGAAATGGTATCACAAATTGCTGCCATTGTTCAATAAGGTCAGTGTGGTCAGGTCAACCCCACATTGCCCAGGGATGTAATATGAGGATTGATTCATTGATGGGGAAATATCCTCTTTGGGACCACTGAAGGTTATGGCATGAGTGCAGTTAGTACTGGTGAAGAAGTGGCTAGAAGAAAATCTGTCACAGCTTGGATATGTGAGCGATGATTTGAGGAAGGTCAAGTGACATGTGGGGAAGTGGGAAGGAATTGGTGCTATTGATTGGGGGTGAGGTTGGGACAAGTGGAGATCATTTGAGAATGTATTGAGATGGTGGCAGTAGTATTCCTAATGATACAGGATGTGGTCTAAGGTGTTATGATGTCGGTTGATGTGGCATGGTTGTGTTGATAAGAGTTGCGTTGGTGGGGTGTAAGATCCTGAGAGAGGTTTTGCATGGTCCATCAGAGCCTGAGAGATGATTTGAGGTTGGCAGATGAACTGTATATAAAGAGAGGTTGTCTGGTGTTTGAGGGTTTCCTTTTCTTCTCTCTTTACTTGGTGTCATGTAGAGCAACGCAATAGACAACATTGAAACAGCTTCGACTCATGTCTTGATTACGTAATATGAACCTTGTGCACCTTTTTCTCTCTTCCCAATTTCACATTATTGTGTCCACTATGACCTATGTCTGACCCTGCACATTACACAGTCTGTTGATAGGGTGTATTACACAGCCATGGTCACCATTTGCGGCACCTATTGTGTGAGGAAAGAACTGTAATCAAAGATTGACATCTTGCACAGAATATATAGATGTAATTACTAAACCAATAAATAATTGGTATCCCTTACCATTTACATCACAAAAGTTAAATCTCCTCCCAGAAGCCAAGATTTATCTGAAATTGACCATACTAGGCACTGAAAATCCATTAGGAGTGAATAGATGAGATGAACATAAATTTGCATTCTTGACAAGATATTTGTTAATTGAACCAATGGTTATGCAGATGAGGAAAACAAATACCGCTGGAGACTATCCAGAGTATATTAACAACACTTCTGGGTAGGGTTTGAACAACTTCGCATTGGTATATTTGGATAATGTGTTGATTTGTAGCAAATTGCATGAGAAACCTGCCAAACTTGTTAAATGGGTTATGCAACTACTTTGGGAAACTGGACAGTAAATGAAAGTGGAAAAATGGGGTTCCATAAGGATAAAGCTAAATATTTACATCTCATTATATCAACAAATGGTATCCCAATAGACTCATATACAGTGCAGGCTGTCAAACATTTATGTCAAGCATAGATAGCAGTGAATTGGCACTGGAAAAACCTGTTCAAGGTGCAATAATTCTTTCAGTTGTGAAACTATTATTGACAGTTTATTCGTAAGTACTGCAAGAACGCTGAACTATTGATAAGAGTTATGCCAAAGGCTGAACCTGTTTAGTAGGAAGCAGAATAGCAATCGGCTGTTGAGAATATGGTTATCACATTTTCAACAGCTGTGATACTTCCACATTTCAATCATGACAGGCAGAGTAGTGTTGAACAAAATGCATTGGATTATGTATCCGTAGGATTATTGTCATATCGTAATGATGACCGATTGTTACAGTAGGTAGTATTTGTTTCAGAGACACACTTACTGGCAGAATGGAATTATGATATCTACTATTGGGATTCTATGGCAATTATTTACACTTTGGGCAACCGGACACCAGAGTGTAAAGTGGCACAGCATCCCATCCTGTTGATAACTGATGATCACAATGTTGAGTATTTTTATGCCAAAGAAAGTTGTGAACCACAGACAAGTCTGGTGGTCTGAATTTCAATCATGTTCCAACAGGGCTTGTTTTTATCAACCTAGAAATGTAAATAGAACAGCAGACGCTTTGTAAAGGTGGCCTGTAGACTTCCATGAGTAGGGGAATAATAGGTTAATAGTTATAGAACAGATGGTTCTAAAGCAGCAGAACTTACCCAAAGAATTGTGTTAGTTGGTGGACTGTCCACCTAAACAGGGCTGTCACATTATCCTAGATGTCTTGAGTGAGGAATGCCTGATTGATTAGGTCAGAGACACAGTTATTGAACAAATCTGAATGCATGGAACATTGACACAACTCACTGTGAGATAATGCGTGCAGGACAAAGGAAGACAGTATTAACCAGGACAGAATTATTTACAAGATCATTAAAAACTGAGGATATGGATGATTCAGGAAGTATAATAAAGCTTTAGCCAGACATATGGGTGAAGTGAAGAGGTTTGATCATTTAGATCCAGGGTAATGTTGGAAATATAGAAGGAAGAATTCTTGCTGATATGACGGAAACTGTCATAGCTGTCAATGATTTAGATATGCCTGTTGCTCAATGTCCCAAGTCCTGAGACAATTGCAGCTGCTGAAAAACCTTGGTAAGCACTTTTGTTTGATGGCATGGTAGGGTTGCTGAAGACCTATGACATCAATGAAATCGGGGTCGTAGTAGATTGGCTTTGGTAAATGTCACATTTTGTTTGTTGCAACACAACAATAGATGACACCACACTTGCAGAGATGTTTCTATGAGAGGTGGTGCAACTTCAAGAACTATCTGTGACAATTGCATTGGATACAGAACCACTGCTTGCCTCTGTATATTAGGCACAACAGTGGAGCTGGTCAGAATTGAATGTCAGCTGTGTATGGCATTTCACTCTCAAACTGACGGACAGCTGGAACTGATGAATTGCAGTATTGTACAGTATCTCTGTGTATTTGTTAAACAGCAGCATCATGACTGTGTAAAGTGGTTGCAACCAGCCCAGTTTGCAGCCAACAACAGTGTATCAGAGACTATGAAGTGTACCCCAGTAGCTGCAGTTCAAGAAACTGACCCAAAGATGACATTTATGTACATGGTCAAGCAATGTCAGGATAACAACTGATGAGATGCCTACATGGTACAACATACATTGAAACAGAACGATGCGCATTACCCAGTGGCAATGTGGAGTGGTAAGACCATATTTGAGCAATGTTTGAATTGTTCCTGGATACCAACACCAAATGTACAGGTTGGAATGAAACTTTGTATAACTGGTGTGGTCAGACATAGCTGATATTGGAAACAAGACAATAGTGCCTGAGGTTTGTATCGAGGAATCAAGGTAAGAGTAATTGTCAAAGCTGTCTCAAAGGCATCAGTTGCTTTGGTATACAGGAGAATGAGTAAAGAGACAAGAAAAGGAAATCATCTGACAACAAACATTCCTTTCTTTATGTAACGGCGGCACGTGACCCGAGGCCGGGTAATGGCCATTCTATATAGTCGGCTCGCCACGAGCCTTAGATCTCTAGTGATAATCTTACTTATACATCTACATCTACTATCACTCGCATCCATGTTTGCAACCGTATTCCAATAATTACCATACGTATACCTATGAGGCCGAACGCAGGCATACGTGCCCTTACACTATTATCGCTTTTTCAGTAAACGGATACGTTTCGCTC